>VOFI01000852.1_pt1 | contig 21814 bp, 24 predicted proteins | sample 5384131 | NCBI WGS metagenome assembly VOFI01 (sample SAMN12384728, study PRJNA508395) | human gut metagenome | isolation source: healthy gut H | host: Homo sapiens | reverse complement strand
GATAGCGCTGTATCGGTACCAAGCGTAGCGGTGTAATCGGTACCATGCTATCACTGCAATCGGTACCGCTTGTATCGCTGCAATCGGTACCAAGATTTCAGTTCTGCTTTTCAATTTGCAAAGGTAATTTATTTTTTCAATTTCTGGCGCATAGAATCGCCTTTTAACTCTATTTTACTTGCATTTGCCACCAAACGGTCCATAATGGCATCTGCCAAGGTAGGATCACCTATGTAATCATACCATTTGGCAATGGGAAGCTGTGAGGCGATAATGACGGACTTTCTTTCGTATCTCTCTTCTAGGATTTGAAGCATTGCGAGTCTGGTCTTGTCATCCATTGGCTGCAACCCGAAGTCATCCCATATGAGCAAGTCATACTTTTCCAGATTGGTTATCATCCTCAGGTACGACCCATCCAGCTTGCTGAGTGCAACTTTCTCCACAAAGCTGTTCATATTGAGATAGAGAGTTCTGTAGCCTAGCATGCAAGCCTGTCTTCCAAGGGCACAGGCAAGGAAGGATTTTCCGCAGCCGCACTTTCCTTGTATGAGCAAGTTCTCATGTCTGCGTATGAAGGCACAGTCGGCAATGGCGGCAAGGTCATCCTTGGTGAAGTTGCGGTCTGTTCCACAGATGACATCCTCTAAGAGTGCCGTATATCTAAGCTTGCTGATTTTTTTTAGATACATGGCGGTCTTTCGATCTCGTCTGTCCTGCACCTCTGCATCCACCATCTTGGAGATGGCGACTTCCAGGGATGGGCGGTTCTGTACAGGAAGGCTGGTCATGGCCTCGAAGGAGGATGACATACCTCTGAGCTTCAACTCGTTGAGTTGTATGATGGTTTCTTTGTAAGTTCATGTTACTATATATATGTTTAAATGTTCATAAATGCCTCCGCGCCTCTCACATAGTCGTTCTGTGGCACATTTGAGACTGTTTCTTCCCCGTCAACTTGGTCAAGGTTCTTCTCCAACACATTGCGGATGGTCGTGTAGGTGATGGATGAACAACCTGCCAGACGCTTGCAGGCCTTCTCCAGGCGCTCCTTGCCGTACTTGCGCTTGAGAGACAGGACTCCTTGGCAGGACTTGTACGACTGCTCGACATGCTTCGTGCGATTGAGGATGGATTGGACTGCGGCAGTGGTGTTGCAGCCGACCAATGCCGCCTCCTCCAGGAAATAGGCGGCATTATATCCCTGTCCGTGCTTGTAGGCAAGATGTTTGTCTGGCATATGCTCGTCAAGCGTGCTGTACCCAGAACCTTGGCGACGCTGATGGATGGCTATGCGAGAACTCCCGGAGTAAACCTCCACGGTATCCAAGTCCCACAGTACGCTCACCTTTTGCCCGACATACTGGTATGGTACGCTATAGTTGTGCTTGTCAACCATGACGTGATAGGTACCGGACAGTTTCACCTCCTTGCGATATCTGAAGCGGTATGGAGTCATGGGCAGTTTGCCCAACGTAGGGTGCTCTTCCGCCTCGAAGATGTCACGTCTGCTTCTCCCTGTCGTTCTGGACGGCTTTTCATTGAAGCCGTCCATCAACTCATAGATACGGGCATTCATACTCGGTAGATTGTAAAACACCTCGTCATGTAGCAGAGCGTAGGCGGCATTGTAGGTCTTTTGGACGAGTCCCTCGACTGGACCTTTGTCCCTGGGAGTGCGAACCCTGCAGGTTTGGAGGGTTGTATCGTAGTAGGCGGCCCATTCCACGGCTGCATCATTGAACGCTGGCTCGTAGCGGTCGTATTTCTTCACCCACTGCTTCATGTTGTCACTCTTGGCTATGCGAGTTGTTCCGCCGAAGTAAGAGAAGGCATCGGATATACCGCCGAAGAAGTTCTCCATGGAAGCGTTGTACATAGCCTTGGCAAATCCCAAGCCGCTGTATGGCAGGATACAGACCAAGACGACAACCTTGGTTAGCTCACCTGTCTTCGGGTCGGTAAGCCACAGGGCATCGCCGGCGAAGTCAATCTGCATCTCTTCCCCAGGAATATAGGTGTTATGGAAGCTGAGGTTGTGTGAGTACTGATACTCACGGATTGACTTCTTGAACTGGGTGTATCCATATCCGTCGGGATGCTCCTTCTTGTATGACTCGTGTAGGGCTTGAATGGTGAGGTAGCGGTTATGCGACAAGTCTGACACATATTCAGGCAACAGCCCGTCTAGCACCTGACGTTGGGAAGATGGGGCTGCTGTGGGTTTGGACAACTGGAGGAAAGATTCTATTTCCCCGTCACTCATGCGGCCTATCACGCCATAGGACAAACCTTGGGAATCCGCCAAGGTCTTGTAACGGTTCAGTACGCCACGTCCCATGTGTAGTTGCTCGCAAATGGTGCGTTGCGGTATTTTTGCCGCTAGCATTTGAAATGAACGTTTTAATTTACTCATGTTTACATTACTTTGTGCCATATCTATACAGATTTAAAAATTCTTCTGCAAAGATAGGCGGTTATTATTATACATGAGCAGAACTTTACATCTTTTTGGTACCGATTGGTGCGCTATGATGGTACCGATTCAAGTGATACGATGGTACCGAATGCAGTGCTATGATGGTACCGATTCATGCGCTATAGTGGTACCGATTCGGGAGGTTGCCATGACACAGAAACATCGTAGCATTTCACTCATCGTGATCCACTGTTCTGCCACGAGAGTGACTCAGGATTTCACATTCGAGCAGTTGGAGGCCTGCCATCTTGCCCGCGGTTTCAAGAGTATCGGCTATCATTATTACATCACGAAGGATGGTGTGGTATATCCGGGGCGTCCGGAATCGGAAGTCGGAGCCCATGCCCGTCATTACAATGCCCACAGCATCGGCATCTGTTATGAGGGAGGTCTCGACAAGAACGGCAAGCCTGCCGATACGCGCACTCCAGCCCAGAATCAGGCTCTGTATTCGCTTCTGGAGAGCCTCTGCCTCTCCTATCCTGATGCAGAGATACTGGGCCACCGCGATTTGCCGAACGTTCACAAAGACTGTCCGTCGTTTGATGTCAAGCGATGGCTGAAGTTGGTAGATTTCCACATCTAGCCGATCTTCGGAAAGGATTTCATTGTATTTATTTTTTTAAGTTGATTCAAGCCCGACAGGAAGCAGCAACGCTCTCCTATCGGGCTTTGATTATTGTGTAAAGAAGAGAAATTCAAAAAAAATATGAAAAGGCTTGCAAGTTTCGGAATATTGGCGTATATTTGCAGAAAAAAAAGAAGAAAGGCTTATGAAATATTTGGATCCTAAGGCCGATTTGACCTTCAAAAAAGTGTTTGGCGAACATCCCGAGTTGGTAAAAAGTTTGCTTAACGCCCTTCTTCCTTTTAAGAGTGAGGAAGAGGAAATCACTTCTGTGACATATCTTACGCCTGAAATGGTTCCCCAGACACCCACACGAAAATATAGTATAGTGGATGTGAGATGCGAGGATGCCCAGGGACGTCAGTTTATTGTAGAAATGCAGATGGTTTGGTCTGCGGAGTTTAAGCAGCGAGTTCTCTTCAATGCTTCCAAGGCATATGTAAAGCAGCTAAACAGGGGAGAAGATTATTCTCTTCTGAAGCCAGTTTATTCTCTCAACTTGGTTAATGAAGTATTTGAGCCTGAACTGGATGATTATTACCACTATTACCATCTTGTACATGAGGAACATACCGAAAAAGTAATTGATGGTTTGCATCTGGTATTTGTAGAGTTGCCGAAGTTTACGCCTCATACGTTTACAGAGAAGAAAATGCAGGTTTTATGGCTTAGGTATCTGACAGAAATTGATGAGAAAACGAAGGAAGTTCCGGCAGAACTGCTGGCAAATCCGGAGATAGCCAAAGCCGTATCAGAGATTGAAGAATCAGCCTATACCGAGGAGGAACTTCTGGGTTATGATGAATTCTGGGATATGGTGAGCGTAGAGAAGACGCTTGCCGGCAGGTTGGAGCGTTTGACGAAGGCTAATGATGATACAGAGGAGAAACTTAAGGCAACCTCTAGTCAGTTGGAGGCAACCTCTAGTCAGTTGGAGGCAACCTCTAGTCAGTTGGAGGCAACCTCTAGTCAGTTAAAGGAAGCTGAGGAGCAGAGAAAGGAAGCTGAGGAGCAGAGAAAGGAAGCTGAGGAGCAGAGAAAGGAAGCTGAGGAGCAGAGAAAGGAAGCTGAGGAGCAATTAAAAAAAGCTAATGAGGAAAAATTGCAATCAGCCAAAAAACTTCTACAGGCTGGAGTATCAGCTGATATTGTGGCAAGTACTCTTAACTTAAGCATGGATGAAATAAAAATTCACTAACTTTGCATCAGATATATACATTAGAATTCTTTACAAACAATAAAATGGAGAATAAAATAACGACAATGGAGCAGGGAATGCAGCGACGCACCGAACTGCTCCTGGGAAAGGATAATCTTGAGAAAATTCAGAAGGCAAGAGTGCTCATCTTCGGTATCGGAGGAGTAGGATCATGGTGCGCAGAAGGACTCCTGAGAAGCGGCGTGAGAAACATCACAATCGTAGACAGCGACAGGGTATGCGTAACCAACTGCAACCGCCAGCTGATGGCTACAAGCCGAACCATAGGCGAAGTGAAGGTAGAGGCGCTGCGCAACCGACTGCTCGAAATCAACCCCGATGCCAACATCACAGCCTATCAGAAAATATATCAGGCAGAAACTGCCGATGAATTCCACATGGAGCAATACGACTTCATCATCGATGCCATCGACTCGCTGAAGGATAAGGCTGACCTCATTCTGCGTGCCACTGCCCTTCCTAAGGAAATCACCTTTATATCTTCTATGGGAGCTGCCCTGCGCACCGACCCATTCATGGTAAGAAAATCTGAATTCTGGAAGGTGGATGGAGACCCGCTGGCAAGAGCACTGCGAAAGAAATTCAAGAAGAACAAAACCTTCCCACGACGAAAATTCCAGTGCGTATACAGTGAAGAAAAACCGATGCAGAACCAAGGGGTGAACAAAGCCTGCGGCACGGGCGGATGCCTATGCCCGAAAGCCAAACTCATTAGCGGAGAGAGGGGTACCGATACTGCCGTATATGATGCTCCGGGCGACCAGCAACTGGTAGAACACGAATGGTGCTCTACTAAGGCACAGATCAACGGTTCGCTCTGTCACATCACCGCAACCTTCGGAATGGCTATCGCAGGAATAGTCATCAACCACATCATTGAATAACAGTTTTCTTTACAACAGTCACTTGAAAAGAAACTTACTGAACTTTCGCATATCAGGAAGTTAAAGGAGTTAAGGAAGTTAAGGAGTTAAGACGTATGTCTTGCTGCTTAAAAAACTACGCCAAAAAGACTGTTGTCTTAACTCCTCAGCGACCGTAGGGAGCGATAACTCCTTTAACTCCTGAGCTTGCGAAATTTCGCAAGGTTCAGAAGTTTCTCGGGAGTAGTCTTATCGGCATTCGCCTCTATTCGTCTCTTCATATCGTCAAAGAATAAAGGTTAAATCCGATAAATCTTGTTAAACAAGTTCTATCTTACCTCTTATGTTTATACCTTTGCACGCAAATTTATAATCACAAAGGACATTTTCGTGTCCCAAACGGATAATACTTAATTTAAATAAGAGAAGAAAAATGAAAGAAAAAGCAGAAAGTTCAGTAGCCTGCAATCATCACAGAGTAGGCTTTCTGGGATTGCTTGTTACATTAGGCATTGTATTCGGAGACATCGGAACATCACCTCTCTATGTGATGAAGGCCATCCTGCATACGGGCGAAAGCATCAGCGAGAGCACCATCCTGGGCGCACTGTCATGCATCATCTGACACTCACCCTCCAGACCACCATCAAATATGTATGCGTGGCGCTGCGTGCCGACAACAATGGCGAGGGAGGCATCCTCGCCCTCTATGCCTTGCTGCGCCGACTCAAGTACAAGTGGATTTACCTGCTGGCCATCATTGGCGCAAGCACCCTGCTGGCAGACGGAATCATCACCCCTGCCATCACCGTGACCACAGCCATCGAAGGACTCGAAAGCATCAGTCCCAACCTGCCAGTTATCCCCATCACACTTGCCATCATCACCATCATCTTCTTCGTGCAGCGGTTTGGCACAGAGAGTATTGGCAAATCATTTGGCGTATTTATGCTGCTATGGTTCCTGCTGCTGGGCGTGATGGGAGCTTTCAGCATCACGTCTTACCCATGGATACTGAAGGCTTTCAACCCCTATTATGCTGCCATGCTGCTGGCAAAATCGCCTGAATGGTTTCTAATTCTGGGTGCCGTATTTCTCTGTACTACCGGTGCAGAGGCTCTCTATTCCGACCTGGGACATTGCGGCAGAAAGAACATCGCCATCAGCTGGGGCTTCGTAAAGACCATGCTCATTCTCAACTATCTGGGACAGGGAGCATGGGTGCTGAATCATGCAGATATGGCGCTGGCTGTGAATCCGTTCTTTGTCATCATGCCGCAGAGCATGCTGTTCTTCGCTATCATCATGGCCACGGGTGCGGCAATCATTGCGAGCCAGGCACTCATCAGCGGAACCTTCTCCATATTGAGCGAAGCCATGAACCTGCATTTCTGGCCGCGCATGCGAATCAAGCATCCTACCCATGTTAAGGGGCAGCTCTATATCCCGATGATCAACTTCGCCATGTACATCGGCGTGGTTCTCATCATCCTGCTCTTCCGCAACTCCTCGCACATGGAGGCAGCCTACGGACTCGCCATCACCATCACCATGCTGATGACTACCCTGCTGCTCGGTTTCTACCTGCACAGCAAGGGAGTGGCACGGATTTTCACGATGCTGTTTATGAGCGCATACTGCATCATCGAAGCCATCTTCCTGACTGCCAATCTGTCAAAATTTCTTGCAGGTGGATGGTGTACGATGCTCATTGGAGGAATCCTGTTCCTGATGATGTACGTGTGGGTGAAAGCCATGAAGATACGCCGCCATTATATCAGCACCAAACCGCTGGATGATTATTATCAGATTATCTCCGACATCAAGGCCGACGAGAGCATCCCTAAGTACGCTTCCAACCTGGTTTATGTGAACCACGCCAACAAGGAAGGTGCCGTAGATGACAAGTTGCTCTACTCCATCATCAACAAGCAGCCGAAACGTGCAGACCATTACTGGCTTATCAACATGGAGTTTGTTGACACACCTGATACGCTGGAGTACAACTGCGAGACCCTGATTCCCGACACCCTCTACAGCGTAACCATACACATTGGTTTCCGCATAGAGCCTAGGGTGAGTCTCTATCTGCGACAAGTAGTGGAAGATCTGGTAACAGACGGAAAGGTAGATTTGCAAAGCACCTATCCTTCGCTGCGCAAATACGGAATTCCGGGCGATTTCCGATTCATCATCATTCACCGCGTATATTACCCGGAGAGTTCAGATAATCGCCAACAGAACCTGCTGATGAGTATCTACGCTCTTATCAGCAAGATAGGTATTGACGAGCCTAAGGCATTGGGCCTCGACACTTCCATGGTAGTGGTAGAAAGAGTGCCGCTCATCATCAACCATCCGGTCATTAAGGACAAGGTCATTAAGGTCATTAAGGATTCTGAAACATCACAAAGCTGACAATAAGCAAAAAGGCGAGGCGCTTTCACAAGCTCCCCGCCTTTAACCTATTAGCTAGAAGATTAAAGCTAACAACTAACACAAAACCTTATAACTATTTTTCAAATCTTAATCGTTATTTGAACCTATGAACGAACATTATTTTTTATTAGAGGATAGTCTTAACAGCCTCCAGCATGCCCTTCTCCTGAATAAGGTCAAGATCTTTCTTAACCAACTCGGTAAGGCCAAGAACTGTCTTGTTCAAATCCTCGTGCCAGATATAGTCGAAGCCCAATACGCCCTCAGCTACCTTCTGGGTATCGCCGGTAGCCCAAAGCTCGGTGAGCTTGTCCATAATCTTCCGGTCATCGTTTGGCTGGATAGGAGCACCATCCTCGCGAACACCACCCTTATAGTAAGTGATGATAGCAGCGAGACCGAATACCAAACCCTGTGGCAACTCGCCCTTACGCTCAAGATAAATCTTGACACCAGGCAGGTCGCGAGTCTCAAACTTAGGGAATGAGTTGAGCATGATGCTGGTTACCTGATGATCTACGAATGGATTCTCAAAACGCTCCAATACGTCAGAAGCGAACTTCTGCAGCTCATCCATTGGGAGGTTCAGCGTCTGCATCAACTCCTCGAACTGTACCTTGTGGATGTACTTGCCCAATACTGGGTGCTCGCAGGCATCGCGAACAATGTTTACACCGCTGAGGTATGTAACAGGGCTCAATACGGTGTGAGGACCATTCAGCAGGGTAACCTTACGCTCGTGGTATGGCTTCTCATTATCTGTGATAAGCACGTGGAGACCTGCCTTATGAGCTGGGAACTCCTCCTGCATCTGCTCTACTGTCATATTTTCTGCCTTCTCGATAACCCAGAGGTGGAAGCTTTCTGCCTTAACTACGAGGTTGTCCTTGTAGCAAATCTTCTGCTGGATCTCCTTGATGGTATCGCGTGGGAAACCAGGAACGATGCGGTCTACCAATGTAGCGCAAACGTAGCAGTGATTGGTGAACCACTCCTTGAAGCCCTCGTAATCAGCACCCATATCGCCCTTCCAGAGCTCGATATACTGATAGATGCACTCCTTAAGGTGGTGACCGTTCAGGAAGATCAGCTCACATGGCATCAGGATCATACCCTTGGTTGGGTCGCCCTCGAAGAACTTGTAGCGGTGGAACAAGAGCTGAACCAACTTGCCTGGATAAGAAGCTGCAGGAGCATCTGTAAACTTGCAAGAGTCATCGAATGCGATACCAGCCTCTGTAGTGTTAGAGATGATGAAACGCATCTCTGGCTGCTCAGCCAAAGCCATGAAAGCCTGGTTCTGAGAATATGGATTCAGTGCACGGCTGATAACGTCGATACGCTCCAATGTGTTGATAGTCTGGCCGTTCTCCTTACCCTGAAGGTTTACGTGATAGAGGCAGTCCTGACCGTTCAGCCAGTCAACCATACCACCAGCCAATGGCTGAACTACAACGACAGAACCGTTGAAGTCGGTCTTCTTGTTCATATTCCATACAATCCAATCTACGAATGCACGGAGGAAGTTACCTTCACCAAACTGAATGATTTTCTCTGGAGCGACGCTCTTAGGAGCAGTGCGCTTGTTTAATGCTTTTAGCTCTTTCATGATTTGTTTATTTTGTCTTTATTATTTTACTTTCCGTTTTAAATTCCAATCTATTCATCAGATTGTTTTTTTCTGAGTGCAAAGGTAGTAAATATTTCGTTTGATTGTTCCAAAAACAGCGAAAAACTTCACGCAAACCTTTACGCTCCTCACCGGTTCTATACCTTATCATATATAGAACTGCGCAGGCACAAAATAAAGAAGTAGGGATTTTCCCCCACCCCTTTAGGGGAAATCCCGACCGTGGAAGCAAAAAACATAGTATCTTTGCACCAGAAAAAAGAAACATGAAGTATAACAATTTAAAGATATACGATTATGAAACGAATGATAATAGCTCTGGTAGCCATGTTCATGATGACATTCACTACCGCTTCTGCAATGAGTTATGAGCAGGCAAGACAGCAGGCTCTCTTCCTGACAGACAAGATGGCTTACGAGCTCAATCTTACGGAAGACCAGTATGAGGCAGCTTACGAGGTGAACCTCGACTACCTGATGAGTGTAGATACATACAATGACCTATATGGTGCTTACTGGCGCCAGCGCAATATGGATTTGAGCTATATCCTGCTCGACTGGCAGTATAGAACATATCTCAATGCCACCTATTTCTACCGTCCGCTCTACTGGAATGCGGGCTACTGGCACTTCGGCATCTACGCCCGCTATCCGCGCCGCGACTATTTCTACTTCGGTTGCCCTCACTTCTACGTATCTTACCGTGGAGGTCATAGCTGGCGAGTAACGGAAACAGAAGCTGGTATCACGGAAAAAGATTTGGCGGCCCTCACCCAGGAGGACATCCTAGAGTAGGTATGAGAGACGGATTCAACCGTGGTGATTACGGCAGAGGAAGATCTTTCGGAAATCTGAACCGCGAGAACAGACCTCAGATGAACCCAAATCGTGGTTTCGGTAATGCAAGCCGCCCTAACAACAACGCTGGCTTCGGAAACAGCAACGACCGTCCACAGAACAATGGTGGTTTCGGCAATAGCAACAGCCGCCCTAACCGCGGGTTCGGCAGCAGCAACAGCAGCACCAGCAACAACCGTGGGTTCGGAAACAGCAACCGTCAGAGTTACAGCAGCTTCGGAAGCGGAAGAAGTAATATCTTCGGGGGCAACCGCAGCAGCATGAGCCGTTCATTCAGCAGCGGGTCTGGCAACCGTGGCGGCGGATTCACCCCTCGCTCTTCTACACCAAGCAAGAGCAATGGCGGTGGAAGTTTCGGACACAGAAGATAAGAAAAGAGAAAGAGTTATAATTTCAAGTTTATAAAGACAGAGAGTTAAGAAAAATCAAGACCTCAAGTAAGAGAGTAAGAAAAATCAAGTACAAAAAATGGGAATTTGCATCGGTTCATACCATTCGCAAATTCCCATTATTATTTTATCAACTTTCAGTAAAAGTTTTACTCCAATCCGAAGAGCGATTTCAAACCGCCATCTACGCCCGAGAATCCCATGAAGGCGAGGCTGAGGAGCGCTGCAGTTACCATGACGATAGCTACGCCCTGCATGCCCTTAGGAATACGGACCAAAGCCTGCTGCTCGCGAATGCCGGCAAAGACAATGAGAGCCAGGGCAAAGCCGAGAGCGGTAGAGAAGGCGTAAACCACGCTCTCAAGCAGATTGTAATCCTTCTGGATAACCAGGATGGCTACACCCAGCACGGCACAGTTGGTAGTAATCAGAGGCAGGAAGATACCGAGCGCCTGATAAAGTGCAGGAGAAACCTTCTTCAGGATAATCTCTACCATCTGAACCAAGGCTGCAATCACGAGGATGAACGCCAGGGTCTGGAGATATTGCAATCCGAACGGATCGAGTACATACTTCTGAACACACCAGGTAATGATGGTTGCCAGGGTCAAGACAAAAGCGATGGCACCACCCATACCGATGGCTGTATCAACTTTCTTCGATACGCCCAGGAATGGACAGATACCGAGAAACTGCGACAAGACGATGTTGTTGACGAATATCGCAGAGATAAATATCAATAAATATTCCATAATTTCTATTTTATTTCATTGATTTGAAGCGATGCCTACGCTTACTTCTTCACCTTATTAAATATAGCAATGATGTAACCTAAGGTGAGGAAAGCTCCAGGAGGCAGGATGAACATCAGTATGTTGGTAGTCTCCGGCAACAGAGTGATACCGAATACACTACCTGCACCGAGTATCTCGCGGGCACTACCCAGGATGGTCAAACCGAGGGTGAAACCCAAACCGCAACCAATGCCATCGAAGAGGCTGGCAATAGGCGAATTCTTGGCAGCAAAGCTCTCTGCTCTACCCAGGATGATACAGTTTACTACAATCAGCGGAATATAAATACCCAGCGCCTGATTGATGCTGTCGGGAGCATAAGCGCTCATCAACATCTGAAGGATGGTTACGAAGGCTGCAATCACTACGATGAAAACAGGGATGCGAACCATATCCGGGGTAATCTTCTTGATACAGGAAATAACAAAGTTGGTACAAATCAGCACCGCCATGGTAGCCAATCCCATAGAGAGACCGTTGATGGCGCTGGTTGTTGTAGCCAAAGTAGGACACATACCGAGAAGCAACACGAAGGTTGGATTCTCCTTGATGAGTCCGTTCATCAAAATCTTAACATTACTCATATCGGTTTATCCTTTCTTTTCGTTATGTTCAACTTTAGATACACCACTCTCTGCATCTGCTTTCTGAGATGCACCGCTCTCGCCGTCAACATCCTTCTTGGCATAAACGGCATAAGCCTGGTTGATAGCCTTGAGGAAGGCGCGGCTGGTAATGGTAGAAGCGGTGATGGCATCTACTGCATTGCCACTCTTATCGTCCTTAGATACGTGGAGGTCGCCATCCTTTGGAGTCTTACCGATGATGCTACCCTTTCCGTCTTTCTGGAAACCAGGTAGCAGCCTTGGCACCCAGACCCGGAGTCTCTGAAGCCTGAAGTACGGTATAACCCATAATCTTGCCCTCAGTATCGAAACCTACGAGCACCTTCAGATCGCCACCGAAACCACCGGTAGTACTCTCTACGGCAGCACCCAGCTGCTTGCCGCTCTTGTCTGAGCACTTATGTATGGTGAAAGAGAATTCCTTACCGCCAAACTCCAGCTTTACCTCTTCAGGCTCAGCCACCTGAAGTTCTTCAGTACCCATCACGTTCTTAATGCCGGCAGCCAGACTCTGTGCAGCCTTCTCGGCGATAGGACCAGATGTAAGATGATTGATATATGCAAGAACTGCACCTACGATGAGCGCTACGCCCACCAGCACAAGCACCATGTTCTTTAATGATGATTCTAATTTCTGCATGTCTCTGTCCTCCTTATTTCTTAACAGGCTTCTCACCGAAGCGCTTTGGTTTAATGTATGTGTTAATAAGAGGTGTGAACGCATTCATGATAAGAATGGCGAACGACATACCTTCTGGATAGCTACCCCAGTTACGGATGATGACGGTCAGCAGACCGATGCATACACCGTAGATAAGCATGCCCTTGTGGGTCATCGGAGAGGTTACATAATCAGTAGCCATGAAGATGGCACCGAGCATCAGACCACCACTGAAGATGACAGCCAGAGGATTGGCATAAACAGGATTAGCCAAATGCATCAAACCGCTGAAAACGAATACGGTAGCGATGATGCTGACTGGAATATGCCAGGTAATGACCTTCTTCCAGAGCATGTAAGCCAAACCGAGCAAGAGGGCGAATGCACAAACCTCACCGGTAGTACCGGCACCGAAGTATCGCCAGTAGCACCGAAGAGCAGGCTCAGCGCATCAGGCAACTGGTTGAGAACAGAAGCATCGCCCGTCTTGATGGCGGTCTTCATGATAGCCAGCGGAGTAGCACCCGTTGTAGCATCGGTATAGCTGAGCATCTGTCCGGCAACAGGCCATGAAGTCATCTGGGCAGGGAAGCTGACGAGCAGGAAGCAACGGCCTACCAAAGCGGGATTGAAAGGATTGTTACCCAAACCGCCGAAGCTCATCTTACCTACACCGATGGCAAACAGGGCACCGATGATGATGATCCAGAGAGGAAGGTTACTTGGCAAGTTCATGCCGAGCAAGAGACCGGTGATGATGGCAGAACCATCGAGCAAGCTGGTCTCCTCCTTCAGGAGATATTTTGTAATTGCCCACTCAAAGAAGACGCAGGCTGCCACAGAGGTGAGCAGAACAACTGCTGAACCCAAGCCGAAGAAATAGAAAGATGCGAGGATGGCAGGCACGAGAGCGATAATCACTCCGTACATGTTCTTCTCTACGCTCTCATTTCCATGAGCGTGTGGCGATAATGACACGATTAATTTTCCCATTTTATCTTTTAAATTCTTTCTTAAATGAAATTCATTCTTGACGTGAACGCTTACTTCTTAGCGTTGCGAGCTCTGATAATGCCCATTACCGCACCCTTACCATTGATAATATTATCGAGGATAGGACGATGTGAAGGACAGGTGAACTGGCATGAACCGCAGGCGATGCAGGATGTTACCTTCTCTGCCTCCAGGCGCTCATAATCCTTCACTACGCTCAAGGTAGCTAGCAAGTATGGCTCCAGGCCCATTGGGCAGGCATCCACACACTTGGCACAGCGGATACAGGGCTGAGCCTTCTTGCGATGAGCATCAGCATCGGTCAATACGGTGATTGAGTTGGTACCCTTGGTTACCGGTACATCGAGGCTGATTACAGCCTTACCCATCATCGGACCACCAGCCAATACCTTGTTGTCGCCCTCTGGCAAACCGCCGCAATTCTCTATCATCTGAGAGAATGGAGTTCCTATACGCACGAGGAAGTTGCCCGGGTTCTTCACCTGCTTGCCGGTTACGGAAGTATAGCGCTCGAAGAGAGGTTTATTCTTCATAACTGCCTGATAAACAGCGAAGGCAGTACCTACATTCTGAACAATTGCTCCAACGTTGACAGGGATAGCTGGAGGAGCAGGAACCTGACGGCGGATAACGGCATCCACCAGCTGCTTCTCACCTCCCTGAGGGTACTTCTTAGCCAGAGGTACAATCTCGATACGAGCGTCATTAGCTGTCTTTTCCTCGAAGAGTTTGATGGCAGCAGGTTTGTTATCCTCGATACCGATGTAGCCCTTCTCTACCTTAGCCGCCTTCATCAGGAGGTTCAAGCCAACGAGAATCTCATCGGCATGCTCCATCATCAGGCGATAGTCGGCTGTGATATAAGGCTCACACTCTACACCGTTGATGATGACGCACTCAGCCTTGGCTCCTGGAGGAGGACAAAGCTTGATGAAGGTAGGAAAACCGGCACCACCCATACCAGTGACACCCGCTACCTTGATGCGGTTTACGATTTCCTCTGGAGTAAGCTCAGTATGAGACTCAAGCGTCTCGAGTTTATCAGAGCGGTCGATACTCTCCTCCCACTCATCGCCTTCTACATTAATGATAATGCAAGGCTTGCGATAACCGGTAGCATCAATAGATGTATCTACCTTGAACACAGTTCCTGATACGGAACTGTAAATAGGAGCACTCACAAAGCCACCAGCCTCAGCAATGAGTGTACCCACCTTCACCTTGTCGCCCTTGGCAACTACAGGCTTGGCAGGAGCACCGATGTGCTGACCAAGTGGGAAAATAGCCTGCTTAGGGAGAGGAGCTACCTGAGTAGCCATCTCGGCAGTAATCTTATTCTCTTCTGGGTGAACTCCACCAATTCTAAAAGTTCTCAAATTCATGATTATTCCTCCTTCTTCTTAACTGGGAAATTTACTTTTACGAGAGCACCTGTTGGGCATTCATCAACACACTTGGTACACATGCGGCACTTATTGAAGTCAACATAAGCCACATTGTTTTCGATGGTGATAGCATCAAACTTGCAGACCTTCTGACACTTACCGCATCCGATGCAAGCAACGCTACAAGCCTTCTTGGCAACAGCGCCCTTGTCGTGGTTTACGCACAGAACGTAAACTCTACGGCCCTTAGGACCCTTCTTGCGGAGCTCGATGATATGACGTGGACAAGCGTTGGCGCAAGCACCACAACCCGTACACTTCTCTTCATCAACCTCAGGAATGCCAGTTTCAGGATTGATAGAGATTGCGCCAAACTGGCAGGCAGCCACGCAATCGCCACAACCCAGACAGCCGAATCCGCAGCCTGTTTCGCCAGCGCCACATGAATTCATAGCTGCACAAGTGTGCAAACCATCATACTCGGCAATGCGAGGACGATTCTCGCAAGTACCATTACAACGTACCACAGCCACCTTTGGCTCGGTATTGGCTACTGCCATACCTAAAAGGTCGGCTACCTTGCCCATCACGTCGGCACCACCTACCGGACACATCAGTCCATCGATAGAACCGGCATCAGCACCCTTCACCAGAGCTGCGGCCATACCAGAACATCCGGCAAAACCGCAACCACCACAGTTGGCACCTGGCAGAACCTCTCCTACCTGGCCCAAGCGAGGGTCTTCTTCGACGGCAAACTTCTTAGATACTCCGAAGAGAACCAGCGCTGCAATCAGCGCGATTGCTCCGAGAACCAAGACAGCAATCAAAATAAAATTCATAATTTTTTGTGTTTTGTTTTGTTATTTTCTTTGTTTTAAAATAAAGGCTCATCGCAGAAACCACAGGAGCACATCACGCACCCTATGTTTCTATAGAGAAGCTCAGTTTGTTTTTAAGTTTGTTTCTGAATAAGTAGAGCACCACATAGTATGGAATGAGAATGCCCAATGCCGAGAGCGCTGCGGCTCCCTCTGAGTGAGTAGCTTTCAGTACACCGACCAAAGCGATCACCATCAGTATCAGCGGCAAGAGATAGCCATAGAAACTGGCTCTGAAGCCTACAGCCGAATCAGCAGTCACCACCACGCTATCGCCTTTGTGGTAGAGACGCCTCTGAAGTAGAAACCTCAATCATCTTCTCTTTCGATTCAGATGCAGTACAATGAGCAGCCACCTTGCAAGCGCTACAGGCTGACGACTGTACGATGCGAATGCACACACAACCATCTTCTACGCTCTCTACGATGCCAGAATGTTTTATTTTGTTATTCATTTGTAATGTTGAGATTGCATTTTTGCAATTCAAGTGCAAAGATACTACATTATTTAGAAATGGCAAACAAAATCGAAAAGAAAATATAAAAAAAGAAGCGTAAACGTTATCTATACCCTGGAATCAGGCAGTTTGAGAACAAATTAAAAGCAAAAATGCTTTTTTTTTAGCAACTTCTTTTGGTGATATCAATTTTTTATGTACCTTTGCATTGATTATTAAAGAATTGATATGGAAACATTAGAGCAAACAATCATGCAAGTAGAGCGCTTTATCAGAAAAGTGGCTCAAAAGTTCCCTGCGCCAGAATCTGACGACGAGACTTCTCAAATGACTGACATCCACGTAAGGGTTTCGCAAGACAGTGGCGAACTCCTGGCCTTTGACGACGATGACAACGAGATTACCCGCTGCGTTGTTGAGCAATGGATAGAAAACAAGGATGAAGACTTCTACGACGAGGTAGCAAAGCTGCTTCGCGATGTATTGCGCAAACAGGCTGATATCATAGATCATCTCGGCATTCTCAAGCCATACAGCTTTGTGCTCGAAGATGAGGATAAAGAGCATATTGGCGAGCTCTATCTTGCTGACGATGATACGATCATTGTAGGTGGTGACTTGATGGAGAATCTGGACAACGATCTGGATAACTTCCTGAACGACCTGCTGAAAGAATAAAAAAATACAGGATGAGGTCTTTCCGTTTATATCATCTAACCAATCTAAAAAGAAATTTTCTTTTTCTTACCTTTACTTTCGTTTCCTACGCGGTCAAGAGCAGTTACTACATACACATATTTCTTGCCACTCACATAAGGGATGCGATAGAAATTATCATAAGTTACTGCCTGGAGTGCAGAAACATCATTGAGATTTACCTTAGCACCTTTCTCAAAACGGTAGATAGCAAAACGGTTCACTTGATCGCCCCACTTTTTCTTGCTAGCCTTAGGAGCCTTCCATACCAGCAGCGGACCTTTCTCGGTCCACATCAGCTTGACACCCTTTACCCCCTTTGGCGCCTTATTATCAAGGAAAGGCATAGAGGGTGGCAATGCTGGATACTTCCAATAATTGTTGCGGAGTGTATGTCCGATATTACCTACATTATCGGCAGCAGTCTGCGCATACCAGAGCACAGTGCCCTTCACATTATTCATCTGCTGATGCAAACGGTGCTTGGCAGGCAACTGATGACTGCGCGGATTGACTGGATCAGCAAACTTGGCTGTACGCTCTATATCTTCACCTATATATAATGGGCGGTTGCCAGCATGCTTATTCCACCAGGTTATGAGCGTCTTGTAATCGGCAGCACGATTGCCAATCTCCCAATAAATCTGAGGCACACAATAGTCTATCCAACCATTATTCACCCAAAGCAATACATCTGCATAAAGATCATCATAATTCTGGAGGCCGAAAGTTTCTGAACCATTAGGATCGGTACGCTTGTTGCGGTAGATTCCGAATGGAGAAACACCAAACTTAACCCAAGGCTTAACGGCATGAATGGATTCGCTGAGCTGCTTTACAAACCGGCTCACGTTATCACGGCGCCAATCACCTATGTTTCGCATGCCGCGCGACTGCTGGCGGAAGAGCTGCTGATCAGGAATCTGTCGTCCGGCCTCTGGATATGGATAGAAATAATCATCAATATGGAATCCATCAACATCATATCGGCTTACAATGTCCACAGCCACCTCGCAAATATAGTCGGCTGCAGCCTGCAACCCAGGGTTCAACAGCGTCAGCTTGCCATACTGAAAACAGAGATCAGGACGCCTCTTTCACGATATTCTTCGGCGAAACCTGCTCATAGGAAGTTACGCTATGCTTGGCACGATAAGGATTAATCCAGGCATGAAGCTCCATGCCACGATTATGACACTGCTCTATCATCCACTGCAACGGATCCCAATAAGGAGAAGGAGCCTTTCCCTGCACCCCCCGTAAGAAACTTGCTCCAAGGCTCTAAATCACTCTTATACAGAGCATCACACTCGGCTCGAACCTGAAAGATTATCGCATTCACGCCATCCTTCTGCATTTCATCAAGCTGGCTGGTAAGCATCGCCTGGATCTGCTGCGTACTCTTGCCCAGATACTGTCCGTTAACGCACTGTATCCAGGCTCCATGCAACAACGAGCATCAAAATCGCTTTCAGTCTTTTCATCTGTTATCTGTTATTTATCAATTTCATTTTTTCCTTTTCATTCTACAGTTTGTTCTTCATCCCTCAGCTTCGGGAGAGAAATATGGTATCTTACAGCCAGCAATCGGATGGCACAGACCACACAGAAAGCTACAATCACCGTAATATAGAGGCTCACACCCAGATAGCTCAATCCCCAATAAGCCAAACCACCGGCGACACAAGCCATCGCATAAATCTCCTTTCGGAAAATGACCGGCTCTTCATTAAGAAGCACATCGCGGATAACACCGCCTGCAGCACCCGTGATACAGCCCATGATGATGGCTACCCAAAAAGAGAAACCACATTCGAGCGACTTCTGGATGCCCGCAATATTGAAAAGCGCCAAGCCCAAGGTATCAAACAGAAACCAGGTATTGTCAAGACGCTTGAGATAGCGGTGGCAAGCAATCACTACCAACTGCGCAAACAGCGTACAAATCAGCTAGATATGGCTCAACATCCAAAACGGACTCACACCAAGCATCACATCTCGTATGGTTCCACCACCTATGGCTACAGCCACACCACAAACAAAACCGCCCAGCCAATCATAGTGCTTACTTGCAGCCAGACGAATGCCCGAAAGGGCAAAAAGCAAATGTTCCAATGAATTTATCACGCTATGAAGCGTGAGCACGAATTCAGGATCGCCATGTATCATCATTTTCTCGTATCAGTTAGTGTTCTAAATATCAATTTCTAATTATCCATATATCTATTCTAAATCACTAATTCTTGAATCTTTCTCCCCAACAGGTAACCATCCAGTTGTAGAGGCGCTCCTCGGAAGGCGAATGCTGCGCATGCCAGAAGCGGGCATCCTTCAGTTCGTCTGGCAGATACTGCTGCTCTGTGAAATGTCCAGGATAATCGTGGGGATACTTATATCCGTCATGATAGCCCAAATCTTTCATCAGTTTGGTAGGAGCATTGCGGATGTGCAGCGGAACTGGCAGATTACCCGTTTGCCGTACAGTAGCCAGCGCATCATTAATACCCAGATAAGCACTGTTGCTCTTCGGACTCGTGGCAAGATAAACCACAGCCTCAGCAAGGGCGATACGCGCTTCGGGCCACCCTATCTTCATCACCGTATCGAAGGCAGCATTGGCAAGCAGGAGTGCATTCGGATTGGCAAGTCCCACATCCTCAGAGGCACTGATTACAACCCTACGGGCTATAAACTGCGGGTCTTCTCCTCCTTCTATCATCCTCGCCATCCAATAAAGCGCAGCATCGGGATCGCTTCCGCGAATACTCTTGATAAAGGCTGAGATAATATCATAATGCATCTCACCCTGTTTATCGTAAGCCAGCGGATTCTGCTGCAACTGCTCTTCTACCATCTTGTCGGTAATCACAATCTCTGAAGATCCGGCAGATTCTACCACCAGTTCCAGGATATTGAGTAGTTTGCGGGCATCTCCACCACTATATCGCAGCAGCGCGCCCGTCTCTTCCAACTTAATATTCTTTTCTCTCTGAGTTCTACATCCTGCGTAATGGCACGATGCAGAAGCCCTTCAAGATCTGCCTTTTCGAGCGGTTTGAGAACATAGAGCTGACATCTGGACAACAGCGGCCGAATCACCTCGAACGAAGGATTCTCGGTGGTAGCACCTATCAGCGTAACAATACCCTTCTCTACCGCACCCAAAAAGCGAATCCTGCTGACTCTTGGAGAAACGGTGAATTTCATCAATAAACAATATAGGAGAAGCCGAATTAAAGAATCTACCACTCTTTGCTCTTTCTATCACCTCGCGGACATCCTTTACGCCACTGGTCACCGCGGAGAGGGGTGAAGAACGGCACCTTGATGGTTTGTGCCACGATTTGAGCAAGGGTAGTCTTGCCCACTCCACAAGCGTGTGAGGTCTCATTCTTTCAGCTAACGGTTCACTCATAGTACGTGCAAAGGTAATGAAAAAATCGAATTCCAAATAAAAAGTGACCAAAAACACAAAAAAAAACAGCAAGAAAATTTGATATATAAAAAGAAGTACTTACTTTTGCACACACAAACACAAATTGAAGATGAATAAAGATAAAATATTAACACTGAAGAATGTTACTAAAAGTAGCATTTGGGAATTGCAGGAGAACGATGTGTTCCGTCTTTGGGAAGCAGCAGAAAAGGATGCTGACCTCAAAGGATTACCAGAACAAGTATATCGCAGTGATCCGCAGCGCATTCGAAATGGAACCAGTGACGATAGACCGTCCTGAAGTGATTGACAAACTGATGGCACGCGGCTTTAAGATTGGCACTTTCCGTATCAACGACAAGAAAGAAAAAGTATGCCATCAAAAAGCGCCCTATCATGCGTGTTACTGATCTTACTTACGAAAATGTAAGTCAGGTGTCCATCGTGAGTTGGAATCTGAAAGAAGCCGGCGGCAAACATCTGACCTAACGTACAGAAACTTCATACAAGGCATATGACCGTGGATAAGGTTGCTATACAAACCAAAGCCCTATAGCTATTCGGAACGGTTGGTGTAAATGAAGTGGGTATAAGATGGAAAGACAATGCCCTTATCCGAGGAGGTCTCACGGACTTGTCGAATAGCTATGTTGCGAAAGGCAAGGAGTAAAGCTAGCCGTGAGAAGTCAGCAGATGTCATAGTAGTGTGCTTTTCGATATAGCGCATGAAGGACAGAACCTATATTAAACGATAGTAATTGAAACATACCTTATGAAAGTAAGAACGCAGAAAACATTGGCAAAAGTTAATGGCTGCCCCCAAAGAGCTAGGACGGAATCCGAATGGTATGGGGGAGCGCAGACTTTCATGTGGATGTGTGAAGACAACATCGTGGAAGTACCATTCGACAAGGAGCACTTGTTGGAGCGAATCCTTAGTCCCGATAACCTGAACCAAGCCTACAAAGCGGTGGTTCGCAACAAGGGATGCGGCGGTATCGACAAGATGTCTTGTGAGGAACTTCTCCCTTGGCTCTTGGCTAACAAGGATTCTCTGATACGTTCCTTGCAGGACGGTTCATACCGTCCGAACCCAGTCCGTCGAGTAGAGATACCGAAGGACAATGGCAAGAAGCGCCTGTTGGGCATCCCCACCGTGGTTGACCGATTGGTGCAACAAGCCATCAACCAAACCTTGACACCCATCTATGAGCGACAGTTCTCGTCACGAAGTTACGGCTTCCGCCCAAGGCGAGGATGCCACGATGCACTTAGGGGAGCGCAGAAGATAATCGACAATGGCTATATATACGTTGTCGATTTAGACTTGGAACGCTTCTTCGACACGGTGAGTCATA
>VOFI01001812.1_pt1 | contig 21819 bp, 45 predicted proteins | sample 5384131 | NCBI WGS metagenome assembly VOFI01 (sample SAMN12384728, study PRJNA508395) | human gut metagenome | isolation source: healthy gut H | host: Homo sapiens | reverse complement strand
CTGTTGTGCTTCGGTCAGTTACGTATTGCTGATGGTGTTTGTGATCGTGTTCATGGTCGTGATGATGTTCGTGATCGTGGGCATGGTCGTGATGATGCTCGTGATCGTGGTCGTGGTCGTGATGATGTTCATGATCATGGTCATGGTCGTGATGATGCTCATGGCTGTGGGTGCCATGAAGATATGCCATATCATGGTCGTGGTTTTCGTGTGCACTGTCTAAAATGACGTCAAAAATCACAGGCGCTGATGCCGGATTTGCTGACTTTGGATATTTTCACTTCATAGCCGTTGACATTCAGGCTGTTTAGGCATTTCTGGCGACGCCGAGGTCGATGAGGGGCGGCAACCGCCATGTCTCCGCTGATGCCGGAGAAACATTCCAGATAAAGTGTTTTATGACTCATAATATTACCCCTTTCCATACATAAATATAGCACAAAAACCCGGCAAGGGCAAACTGACAGCCGGTCCGGTGGCTGCCAAAAACAGGGGAATTATTTGACAGGAGACAGCCAGGGCAGGAGGATACAATAGTTAAAAAAAAAAAGGAATGGGGGAAAATTATGTTGTCAATTAAATCCATCGAATTAATCAGCAATTTACTGCAGGGAAAGCGTGAGCGAATTTTCGTGCCCCAGAAACCGGAAATGCCGGAGTTCCGCCGGGATCCTCAGCCCCTGAGCGGACGACGCCGGAAGCTCAGGGCGTGCCTTCCGAATGGCTGACGGCATTTTATGAAGCCATGTCGGAAAAGACGCTGGCATCCCATGGGATTATGGTGGCCCGGCACGGAAAAAATTATCGCATCGGGGGCCTTTAAGCCTTATAAAAGAGTGGATATGGCACATTTCCATTCGATGTGTAAAGTATTACGGCCTTGCGGCGGGCATCGCGATAGATGAAGGGTATTTCTCTCTGGAAGATTCGATTTATGATATTTTTCCGGAGGAAAGTAAATGGCAAGGAAATGATGCGGCGCCGGGGAATCTGCGTGCGGGATCTGCTGACGATGAGCACCAGGGGCGGCGTTTAATGAGCTGTCCAGCGTGACCGAAGACAAATGGGTGGAGGGATTTATCCGTTCGCCGGAAATTTTTGCGCCGGGGAGGATTTCGCTTATAACAGCACCAATACCTTTATGATTTTCGGCCATTATCCAGAAAAAACCACCGGGATGAAGATGCTGGATTATCTGAATGAAAAGCTCTTTTCATCCGATGGGGATTTACGACCTTTACTGGGAGGAAAATCGGAGGGAATTAATAAGGGCGGCTGGGGGCTGAGCCTCTGGATCGAAGATATGGTAAAGCTCGGCATACTCTGCCTGAACCGGGGAAACTGGAAAGGAAAACAGCTTGTTCCCGAATATTGGATCGATGAGGCCTGTCGGAAGCAGATCGATACGCCGGAGGCTATGAACCGGTATGGCTACGGCTATCAGTTCTGGATGTGCCGGCGGCCGGCGCTTTCCAGTTTAACGGTATGCTCGGTCAGAATATTGTCATTATTCTGACAGGGATATTGTCATTGCGGCAACGGGCGGGAAGCGCCTGTTTTCCGGAAGGAAAGGCCATGGACATTCTGATGAAATATTTCGGTGAGGGGATGATGCGCCTTTTTTCAGATGGTCCGCCTGAAAATGGGGAGGCGCTGCAGAAGTTAAACCATACGCTGGAACAGTTATCTTTTTTTCCGGGCGGCGCCGGCTGTTCGGAAGATTTATCAGCATAAAGGGCGGTTTAAAGGAAAAACACTGGTGATGCGTCCGACACCGTCCAATCGCTGGGGCCGGATGGTCTCGGGAATTCCAAAGGTGATGGAACGGGTTGTCGGGAAGGTCTATGAAATGGAGGAAAACACGGCCAGTGTTGTTCCGCTGATGCTCCAGATGATCCATAATAATACTCGATGGGGATGAAGGGCTTTCGCTTTACGGACTGTGGCTTGAAACCCGAAGGGGACACAGTCCACCGGATAAAGAGGTTTTGAAGAGCCTGCCTACAAGCAGCGTCCGTTTAAACGGTGAACATTATATGGTGGGCAGTACGGGCGCTGTCCGGGAAGATGAAGATGGAAATCCGGTACTCTGCCTGATGCTGTCCTATGTGGAAACGACCAGCACTGCCGTTTTTGAAATTTTTCCTGGATGCGGAAGAAATCCTGGTTAAATTCGATGAACTTCCGAGGGTGGAGGATGTTGCCGCGGCGATGGATGTGATGATCCCTCTCGGAGTCTGAGGGATTTGGAATCCGGTCAGAAAGGTATCTGACTGGAAATTTGCCAGAGATGAGATGGAAAAAGGCCACACGGCAGCAGGGGCATTTTTGCATCCGGAAAATAATAGCGGAATCGAAGGAATAGAGCAGCAGATGGAGAAAGAATCTACATTTGACGATTTTAAAAATATTATCGCCCGTCTGCGGGCGGCGGACGGATGCCCCTGGGGACCGGGTGCAGACGCATCAGAGCCTTCGGGACTGTATCGATCGAGGAAGCCTATGAAGCGGCGGAGGGAATTGATATTTACGAAGCCAGCGGTGATGCTGCCAATCTCTGTGAGGAACTCGGCGATGTGCTTCTTCAGGTCGTGATGCATGTGCAGATCGCGGAGGAAGAGGGGCGTTTTACGATGGGGGACGTCCTGAAAGGAATTTCCGAAAAATGATCCGGCGCCATCCCCATGTTTTTGGCGTTGACGGGGCGAAAACGCCGGAAGCTGCGCTGGAAAACTGGGAAGATATTAAGAAGAAGGAAAAGCATGAAGATACGCTGACGGAAGGGATGCGGAGAGTCGCAAAATCCCTTCCGGCGAATATCCGCGGCGAAGGTTCAAAAAAAGCGGCCCGCGTCGGTTTCGATTTTCGGATTACCGGCAGACGGCGGAGAAGGTCGAAGAAGAGCTTCAGGAAGTGCTTGAAGCGGCCGGGGGGACGATTCCCAAATCTTTTGAGGAATTCGGAGATTTGATGTTTTCGGCGGTCAATTTATCCCGGTTTTTCAACATAAATGCGGAAAATGCCTTGACAAACGCAACGGAAAAGTTTATAAATAGATTTGAATATATTGAGGAAACAGCCGCCAAAAAAAGGGCTGAATCCGAAAACATGACCATCGAACAGATGGACGAATTATGGAATGAAATTAAACATTTGAATGAAATATGTTTAAGAAATTTTAAGGGAGGAACATTAGAATGAACAAAACAGAGTTAATCGCAGCTATGGCAGAACAGGCAGAGTTATCCAAGAAAGATGCTGAGAAGGGCTTTAAAAGCTTTTTGTAGATATTATTGGCGAAAGAATTAACAAAGGCGAAAAAGTACAGTTAGTTGGTTTTGGTACTTTGAAGTGAGCGAAAAAGACCGGAAAGAGAAGGAAATAGAAATCCTCAGACAGGCGAAGCGATGAAGATTGCTGCTTCCAAATCTCCAAAATTCAAAGCCGGTAAGCTTTTAAAGGGAGATTATGATGAATAAATAATCCGATGCGTCTGGATAAATTTTTTAAAAGTATCCCGTCTGATCAAACGGAGAACAGTGGCAAATGAAGGCGACGCCGGCCGTGTATCCATTAACGGAAAGGTGGCCAAGGCGGCGCCGGCGTTAAAGCCGGAGATATCGTGAGATCGGCTTTGGAACCCGGAACGTTAAAGTGGAAGTATTAAACGTTGCGGATACGGTGCGTAAAGAAGAGGCCAAAGAACTGTTCAGGTATTTATAGAATATTTTAGAAGTCCTTTCCATATTTAGATTAACTTTAAAGTAATCTGGGTGTATGGGGAGGTTTTTTATGGATGAAAGGCTTGGAGGGAAGAATCATAAATTAACCCTGTTTAACCGGAGCAGTGTTCAGATGACGGGGATTGTGGATGTGATTTCCTTTTGATACCAACGAAATCGTTATGGACACCGAGGACGGACTGCTGCTTCTGCGGGGGAGGATCTTAATGTGAATCATCTGGCCCTGGAAAAAGGGTGAGGTCAATGGGATGGGCATGTGGACAGCCTGGTGTATTCCAACAGTAAGAAGCCTCCGAAAAATCCTGAAAAAGGTTTCGGACGGCTGTTCCGTTAACCTATGAGCGCAGAGGTCCAAAGTCAGTTCTATCTTTTTTTTTTTCTTGCGGTTTTCTGGGGAATCGGCATGTGTCTGGCATACGATGGCCTGCGAATCCTCGAAACCTTATCCGTCATTCACTTTTCTGGATAAATGCGGAAGACCTGCTTTACTGGGCGGTCATGACCGCGGTCTTATTTTATCTTCTGTTCACGTATAACCGGGGGTGAGATCCGAAAGCTTCACGATTGCAGGGATCTTGACCGGAAGCCTGTTTTATCTGAAAAACAATAAGTCCTGTATATATTTCACTGCTCAGCCGGGCGCTGAGTCCCTTTTTTCTGCCTGTTTCGAAAAATCCAGCAGATTCTTCGAAAAGTTCCGACAGAATTCCGGTGATAGGTATTGAATTATTTTGAAGAAACAGGTAAAATAAAAACAATAAAGAAGAAATAATGAATGAATATGGGAATTTCAGGTGGAGATATATGGCAAAAAAGAATGTAAGAAATAGAAAGCGGCGGAATAATCGCGGCGGAATGGCAATTATTGCCTGTGTTGTTCTTGTTTTCTGCGTGGTTCTTATGTATAACAGTTCCAAATTAAAAGGATCTGGCTGCGGACAGAGCGGTTTGTGGATGAGCTTCAGGTTCAGATCGATGAGCAGAAAGAGATGAAGGCGGCGCTGGAAGAGAAGTCCGAACTATATGAATTTGGATGAGTATTATAAAGAACTGGCCTGGGAGAAACTGGGGCTGGCAGATTCCGAAGATTATTTTTTAAGAAGAGCGAATAGGCCCGGCAGGGATTACCGTCGAAGGATTGTGAGCAACAAGCATGTCCCCGGAATAGGATGTTAGTGTCTGACAGCAGACGTTTATGGGAGGGATATGCATGAGGCAATCAATATCCGTCAGTGGATGGTTATATTGCTCAGCGGTTTTTTACAATATCCTGTGATGAATCCATTTGGCATCGCGTATTTCGGACGGCTTATACGGAACACCGAATTTGCTGCCGGTGGTTACACTGGGAATGGCGGCAGGGGATTCCCCAGACCATGCTTCTAAAATATCTTGGAATACTTATCGGTGTGATGTTCATAACTTATATACTGGAATGGAAAAAGGCTTTGGGTCAGCCAGCATGAGATGCTACTGATGTTAAGTCTTTAATTTTGTCCGCAGATGTGGGCTATGGACTGGCCAGAGACGGCATTTCGGCCGAAGCGGCCCTCCTTCATTTGAAAATGGGCGGGATTGAAGCGGTTTGCGGCGCTCTGGGGTTTTGCCCTGTTTTACAGTATGATGCGGGCGTTTTTAAAAGGACGGGTCCGGAGCCGGCAGAGACGTCCCATGAAGCGGAAGAAAATTTTATCAAATGCCGTCTCAGCGATATGGCGTCATCTTTCCGGAAGCTGTCGCATATACGACGAATGAGATACCGGAGAAAACAGTCTGAGCGAAGGGAAATGGCCCGGGCGTTTTCAGAGCTGACAGAGACCATGTGCGCGCCTGCGGCCGGCGGGAGCACTGCTGGGAAAAAAAAGAATATTATGATACCTGTCGCCGGCCTACGGTCTGCTGAACCTGTTTTCAGAAAGGGGCCAGGTGGAAAAAAGGCAGGTGCCGGCCGGTTTCCGGCGGCGGTGTATTCATCTGGATGGGTTCTTAAAGGAAACAAACCGGGTCATGCAGACAGCCAGTTTAAATCTGAGCTGGCAGAACCGGCTGAATGAAAACCGTCTGGTTTTTGCCGGACAGATGGGTGAAATCGCAGAGATTATGGACGACCTGTCACTGGAATTATCGGAGCGGAAAGAGAGTTCCAGAAAATTGTCGGATGTCCTGATTCATCAATTAAATAAAAAAGCGAATAAAAATAAAGAAGATTTCAGTGACCGATGAGGGAAGCCACGGCCGCCGATGATTTATCTGATGGCCCGGATGCGGCGGGGGCGCTGCATGACGGTAAAGAACTGGCTGAAGCCGTCAGCGAAGCGGCCGGACAACGTTTTGTGCCTGAAAAGGATACGCCGGAGCTTGTGGGGAGAAAATACACGGTCTTTGAACTGGTGGAGGATACAAAATACCGCTCATTCAGGGGGCGGCGAGACGCCCGAGGGAAGCGAAGCGGTCAGCGGCGACAGTTACGCATTTATTTATCTGGATTCCGGGACAGGTACCATGTCTCTCCGATGGTATGGGCAGCGGGGCGGGCAAAAGGGACAGCGAGCTGATGATCAATCTTCTGGAACAGATGGTGGATACGGGATTTCAGAGACGTTCGGCCCCTGCGATGATTAATTCTGATGATGCCCAGGGGGGACAGGCAGTTATTTTCCACAATGGATCTGGAGTGTGATCGATTTATACAGCGGTATCTGTGAATTTATAAAATAGGCGCGTCTTCGACGTTTATAAAGCGGGGCAGTCAGGTGGAGTGCGTGACTTCCCGTTCGCGCCGATGGGCGTTTTTCGGAAATGGACTGCGAAGGTTTTTGCCGAAATCTTTTTGACAGGGATATTATTGTGATGGTGAGCGATGGGGCCGTAACCGGTTTCAGTCATGGAAATGAAGCGATCTGTACATTATTATCGGAAATGGATATCAGCAACCCGAATGGTATGGCATCGGAAATTTTAAATGAAGCTTTGGACAGGCCGGGCGAAGTGCAGCAGGACGACATGACGCTGTGGTCCTTGTGTGTACGGTTTTGTAAGAAAAAACGGCATCTGTGTTATTAACTCTAATGTGTTGACATAGAAAAGGAGCGTTGTGAATGAATTATCTGGTTGAAAAAAAAGTCAGTGAATATATGCAGCAAATCATATGAGGTTTGAAGAAAGGACAGAAAATCGTTGTCGGTGTTTCCGGCGGCGCAGATTCGATGGGATTACTTTTTGTCGCTGGAGCTGGCCGAATATTTTCATTTATCCCTGGCGGTGGTTCATGTCCAATCACGGCCTGGGGAGCAAAGCCGCAGACGGGGATCAGTCCTATATTGGAACAGGCATGCAGGGAACAGAAAATCCCGTGTTACAGCTTTCACGTGGATCTGAAACGCTTCGGGCAAAAGAAAGGGGTATGTCAGGGGGAGGAGGCCGGACGTTATTACCGGTATTATCAGGCTTTGAAAAGGTCCGCAAGGGAAATTTCCAGAGGATCGCGGTGGCCCCATCAGCGGGAGGATGTCCCGCAGAGAAACGGTGCTGTTCAATCTGTTCCGGGGACAGGCCTGCGGGGCTTTCGGGATTCCGCCGGTCCGGGATGTAATCTCATCCGGCGCTGCTGCCGGACGTCAGAAAGTGGGGAAGGCCCTTCAGGAACGGGGGGCATCGGGGGCGGACGGATGGGAATAACTGACGGATCTCTGGCTGTGCGAAAAACCGGATACGTCATGCGATCCTGCCCTATGCCCGGAGTTTGGGGAATTACAGTGAAACGGCCGGGTTATTAAAGGATATTGCCGATTATCGGCCGGGCGAAAGCGCCCTTGACCTGTGCGGAAAGTTGGGCGGCGGCGTCCCGTAACGATTCATCATGAAACCTTTTGACGTTCGATATTGTGATCCAGGAAGAAGTGATCCGCTGGGCCTGCCGTCGATGTGGCCGCCGGGCCAGTTAAAGAAGATGTGGACCGGGAGCATATCGAAACAATACGGGCGCTGATGGATAAATATGTAGGCAGGCGTTGTCACCTGCCAGGACAACCAGGCCGTCCGGACTACGACGGGATTATCATAAAAAAGAAAAATGCCTCTGCGGAAACAGCAGAAGAAGCCTTTTTATGGACGTCCGGGCGCCAGGAAAATTTGTCATTCAGGACCAGAATGGAGGTGACGCTGTCCCTCCGGGAGGATGAAAATAGAAGAAATTCCATACAAATGGTTTGATTATGATAGAATTAAAAATGGTCTGACGTGGGACCAGAAAACGGCGATTTATCACTGGACGGCGGGCAGGGGCACCGGAAACTGCTCAAACGGTGGATGATCGATGAAAAGATTCCGCAGGAACAGCGGGAGACATGCTTTGCTGGCCGACGAAATCACATTCTCTGGATTATGGGATACCGGATCAGCGCGATAACTATAAAGTGACCGATGCCACAAAGCGGGTATTGGTTGTAAGGATAAAGGAGAAAAAGCGGTGGAGGACAATATCAAAATATTGTTGACAGAGGGAAGAAATGAATGCAGTTCGAGAACTGGAATTTGAAGCAGATCAGCGCGCAGTATGCCGGAGAAGTAACTCCACCCTCTGTGTGGCGCTGAAGGGGCGGCATTCTTTGTGAACTGGCCAAAACGTATTTCTGTGCCGGTATCCATAGTTTCATGTCCGTATCCAGCTATGGCAGCGGAACGACATCTTCAAGGTGCCGTAGGTATGAAAGACCTGGACAGCGAGCCTTTGGAAGGCCAAAATGTTCTGATTGAAGATATTATTGACTCTGGGAAACACACTGCACTATCTTGTGGGAACATGAGACAGCCAAAGAGTATCCGTATCTGTACACTGCTTGATAAACCGGACCGCCGCGGCAGATGTCCGCGTGGATTATACCGGTTTTGAGATTCCTGGACGAATTTGTCGTGGCTATGGTCTGATTATGCACAGAAGTACCGTAATCTGCCATTTGTCGGAGCTGTCGTGTTAGATGAATAGGAGGTTGCCAATTGAATAAAAAAGAAGAGGATTTGGCATCTGGCCCTCTGGTTCTGGCCGTTATACTTCTGGCGGTTCTGCTGTATGATACGATGCTTTTGAACCGGGCCGGAGATTACACTTACCCGCAATTCCTTCAAGGATATACAGGAACGGGCAGGGTGCGATCGAAGAAGTGATTATTGTTCCGAACGTTGAGGTGCCGACCGGTAAGGTTGAGGTGCTGTGGAATGACGATTCCCAGTCGGAATGTTATGTGACGGATGTCAATGAAGTCAATCACTTTTTGAACAGACATCAGTAGACCGCTGGTTTGTCACCGATGCACAGAGAGATTCCTGGCTGGAGAAAAATGGTCTTCTGCTTGGTTTCCGGAATCATTGCGCTGGTACTTTTCTTTTTCCTTTATTTCCAGTCAGCAGGGCGGTTCGAATTCCAAAATGATGAATTTCCGGAAAGAGCCGTGCGAACCGTTTTTCAGCATTTCGGGCTCTGATTTTGTAGAGATGTTTGTCGGTGTCGGCGCATCCAGGGTCCGTGATCTGTTCCAGGAAGCGAAGCGAAAAATGTGCGCCCTGCATTGTATCATCTTTATCGATGAGATTGACGCCGTGGCAAGGCGCAGGGGCACCGGTATGGGCGGCGGACATGACGAGGGAACAGACGCTGAACCAGATGCTGGTGGAGATGGACGGGTTCGGAATCAATGAGGGCATTATTGTGATGGCGGCCACCAACCGTGTGGATATATTGGATCCGCGATCATGCGTCCGGGCCGCTTTGATCGCAAGGTGGCCGTAGGGCGTCCGGACGTGAGAGGGCGCGAGGAGATACTCAAGGTACATGTGAGAAAGAAACCGCTTGCAGACGATGTGGACCTTTGGGAAGGTAGCGCTGTCCACCGCCGGGTTTACCGGTGCGGATCTGAGAATCTGGAATGAAGCTGCCATATTGGCTGCCAAAGAAGGCAGGGTGGCCATACGACAGTCAGATATTGAGAGCTCATTTATAAAGGTGGGTATCGGCACGGAAAGAAGAGCAGAATCGTTTCCGATAAGGAGAAAAAATTACAGCTTATCACGAGGCAGGCCACGCCATATTATTTCATCTGTTGCCGGATGTGGGGCCGGTTCACACGGTTTCCATTATCCCTACCGAGTAGGAGCGGCCGGCTATACGATGCCGCAGCCGGAAAAGGATGAGATGTTTAATACCAAGGGCAGAATGCTGCAGGAGATCATGGTGGGCTTAGGCGGAAGGATCGCTGAGGAGCTGGTATTTGAGGACATCACCACCGGCGCGTCGCAGGATATCAAGGGCGTGACGGATACGGCCCGCGCCATGGTGACTCAGTACGGCATGTCGGAGAAGATCGGTCTTGTGAACTATGGCAGCGACGATGATGAGGTGTTTATCGGCAGAGATCTGGCACACATACCAGATCCTACGGAGAGAAATGTGGCTTCCGCTATTGACAATGAGGTGAAGCGGATTATCGATGACTGCTACAGCAAGGCGAAAGCGATGATTGTAGAGCATATCGATGTTCTTCACCGCTGTGCGGATGAGCTGATCGCTAAGGAAAAGATCAACAGTATGGAATTTGAAGCGCTTTTTAAAACCGGACAGCACTCCTGGCTGGTCCTGGTGAGCCGGACGGGGACGGATTGCGAAAATGCCTGAAATAAAAGTAAGCGGTGTCGCGGCGGGGTTTTTATATAAATAAAAACAACGCGTTTTTCAGGCATTTCCAACGGTATTACAAAATATACAAAAAAGAAAAAATGAATTAATTTAATCTTTGTGCACACTTATTCTATATCCGATGCTATAATATAACACGTAACCCCCCAATACATTATATGTTTTTGCTACACCCCATAAAGAAAGAAATACCCTTCCTTCTCCTGACAGCGATCGGATTAGCTTGTTCAGGCTTTTACTGCCCAAAACAGGATGGGCAGTCGAAATATAGCACAAATATGCACATGAGATTTTGAAATTAAGAGAAAATTTTATACCTTGTTGAGAAATGAAAGATAATATAGAATGAAGGTACGAAACAGGATGTATAATTAAGATGCCGCCTGCCGGCAGGTAAGCCGCGGCAGATACGGCAGTGAGTGGGAAGGAGCCCGCATAAATGACAGCAAATAACGAACAGATTCATATCAGCGCACAGAGTCAGTGACCGACAGAGAGTTTCAACCGAATTCTTATGAGCCGGAGCCTTTTTTCGAATGTAACCGCGATTCCGGACAGCTGAAAGAGAATGTGGATTTTATCTATTTGGTGGAAGACAAGCGGAAGCTGCTGATGAAAAAGGCGGAAGAAGACAGTATTTTTGATTATTATGAGATAGAACTTACAGTAGGGGGCGGCAGGTGCCCCATGCAGCTATTTTGAGATCCATCCGGGGCAGAGTGTCTGTTTTATAACCGGCTGGGAGTCACACAGGACCTTTCGCCACGCTTCCCTGTTTCGGATTATACCGGGCATGAATACGCCGAAATGGGCCAGAGGCGCCGTATTCTATCAGATTTTTGTGGACCGATTCTGCAACGGGGATCCCACAAACGATGTGGAGGACAGGGAGTATCTGTATATAAAAGAACAAGGAGTGGTAAAGGTTGCGGACTGGGATCGCTATCCGGCCGAGATGGATGTCCGGGCATTTTACGGCGGAGATCTGCAGGGCGTATGGGATAAGCTGGATTATATCCAAGGGCTGGGAGTGGAGGCCATTTATCTTCAATCCCCCTGTTTGTCTCGCCCAAACCACAAATATGATATTCAGGATTATGACTATATCGATCCCCACCCGGGGACCAGAATAGAAAGGACGGGGGATTCTGGCCTGCAGGGGGACGCCACGGATAACCGCAGGGCTTCCAAATATATGCAGCGCAGCGCAGGCAAGGAAAATCTGGAGGCGAGCGATGCAAATTTTTCGCAGATCTTGTACAGGAAATACACAGGAGAGGGATGCGGGTGATCCTGGACGGAGTGTTCAATCACTGTGGCCTTTAACAAAATGGCTGACGCAGGGAATCTATGAGCACTCCGGCGACTATGAGGCAGGGGCCTATGAGAGCAAAAAAAAGCAGCCCCTATCACAGCTTTTCCAATTCCATGACGACAGCGACGGGGCCTGGCCTTACAACAGGACCTATGACGGATGGGGGGACATGACACCCCTGCCCAAGTTAAATTACGAGAATTCTGAAAACTGGTGGAGTATATACTGAACGTGGCCAGGAAATATCGATGGATGGCGCTCCGGATGTGGTTGTGGGATCTGGGGCTGTCGCCGGAATCCAACAGTTCTGGAAAATTTCCGAAAAAGCGGTAAAGACGGCGAATCCGGAGGCTTTGATTCTCGCGGAGCATTATGGAAATCCATCGGCCTGGCTGCAGGGAGATCACCGGGATACGGTCATGAATTACGATGCCTTTTTATGGAGCCTGTGACCTGGATGCTGACGGGAATGGAAAAACACAGTGATGAATATCGTTCCGACCTTCTGGGGAATAACACAGAGGCTCTTAAAAAATGCCATGAGCCATCATATGAGCGCGTTTGTGGGGAGTCCCTTTATGTGGCAATGAATGAGCTTTCAAGCAAACCACGATCATTCCAGATTTCTGACCTCGACAAATCACAGAGTCGGACGGACAGCCACGCCAGGCCGCCGGAGAAAATTCAAGTACTTTGGGATTTTCCGGGAAGCCGTCATGCTGCAGATGACATGGCCGTGGGGGCGCCGACGATTTACTATGGCGACGGAGTGCCGGAATGTGTGGCCGGACCGATCCGATAACCGGCGCAGCTATCCGTGGGTCAGAGAATAAAGATTTAATTGTTACCGGGATCGACCATCCGTATTCGCCGGGAAAACAGGGTTTTGAAGAATGGTTCTTACGCTTTTTGGATGGCGGCAGCCAGTGGCTTGCCTATGGCCGCTTCAACCGACAGGAGCAGATGGTTGTCATTTTGAATAACAGCGATAAAGTGGCCAAAGGGGCTACTGGTAAAAGATATCAAGTTACAGTTCTTCGGCTTCTGGCAAAGGAAAGATATTCTTTTACTCTCGTCCAAAGTAAATACGTAGAAACTTGTTTTATGCTCCGGCAGTAAAACGTGACATCTCCGATCTCAGCTGAGTAAGTTGCGGTCCGGAGTGGATACCGACACCATTCATTGCCATGACAACGGATATTCCGGTAGAGCAGAAGCGGTTTATTCCATTTTATGACGGAGAGATTTCCACGGTTTCGGAAGAAACGTTTAGCATGGCGACAGCCTGCCGGACCAGCATTTTCGTGTTGTCATCTTTCGGGGAACACGGCAATGAGGTCGCAGAAAGCCCGTAGACTTTTGCGCTTTTTCCGCACTGAAAATTGTAACCCTTGTGTCTGCACCATTTCCGATAGTGTTCGGTAAAAGGCATTGAAAGGATTTTCCCGGACACAGTCCACATGCCAGTAGGTGTAAACAAAATCCACCCATTTCTGGCTTCCGTCGCTGCGGGCGGGACTGTCAAAGAGGTCGTTCGCGCCCGGGTAAGACTGGTCAAGCAGTGGAATGAGGTTGTTCTTCATGGCAGTTTTCTGATAAAGAAGCTGAACTGCCGGTTCATTGTTTTGAGTTGGTTGCGTGTTTTATCCATGCTTCCATATTGCTTCAGTTTTGCCCATCGGTCAAGAGTATAACAAAGCGATTTTTTTGGAATCCGCCTTGTCCGTCTTGGGAGAGCGGAGGGAATCATCAGCGAAATCCCTGATGAGACAGGATTTACGGCACTGACAAAGATGCCGGCGTCGGAAAGCCAGGTGGCAAAAGGGCCTCGTAGCATCCGCCCGTGTGTTCCATACAGGCCTTGGTTTCGCCGTCAAGAGCCTTTTGACGGTTTTGATTAATTCATTGATAGCGGATTGGGTATGAGGAATGTCACAGGGCGGCATAAGAACAATATCACCGGGTCTCGCGTGTGAAGTGGTAACCGTACTTTACCTTTGGAAACATCATCACCTACCAAGTGTTCATAACAATACCTTTGAATATGGGTTTGCAATGGTCAATGTACCAGTTTACCTATTGCCTATTCAATCTACTGGGGATGTTACACGAACGCCAAAGGGTTCAACCTGCGTAAAACGAATGCTGCGAATGAGGAGCTGGTTGGCTGACTTATTTACGGACGTAAAGTCCTAGGAGACGAAAGCCAGACCTATTGCAACACTCATTCTAACAGCTTAGGGCAACAAGATGGGTAATTCCTTACTGGTTGTGATATTAACCATAAATATATTGTAGTAGGAGGTTCGATGATGAAACTTTATAATACATTATCGCGAAAAAGAAGAATTTGTCCCTGTGGAAGCAGGCAAAGTCCGTATGTATGTCTGCGGACCGACAGTGTATAACTATTCATATCGGAAATGCCCGTCCGATGATTGTTTTTGATACGGTGCGCCGGTATTTTGAATACAAAGGTTACGATGTGAATTATGTGTCCAACTTTACCGATGTGGACGATAAGATTATTAAAAGGCTAATGAAGAGGGCGTTGATGCGTCCGTTATTTCTGAACGCTATATTAAAGAAGCCCAGACTGATATGGAAGGGTTAAATGTCAAGGAAGCGACGACCCACCCGAAGGCCACCGAAGAAATCGGCGGCATGATCGATATGATTCAGACACTGATCGATAAAGGCTATGCTTATGAAGTCAACGGAACGGTCTATTACCGTACCCGTAAGTTTGAAAGGCTACGGAAAACTGTCCAAGAAAAAATCTGATGATTTTATCCGCAGGCATCCGTATTGCTGTCAGCGATGAGAAGGGAAGATCCGATGGACTTCGTTCTCTGAAACCGAAAAAGAAGGCGAACCTTCCTGGAAACCCCATGGGGCGACGGACGTCCGGGCTGGCACATCGAGTGTTCGGTCATGTCTAAAAATATCTCGGTGACGAAATTGATATCCATGCCGGCGGCGAAGACCTGATTTTCCCGCATCATGAAAATGAAATTGCTCAGAGCGAGGCGGCCAACGGCAAACCTTTTGCAAAATACTGGCTGCACAACGGTTTCCTGAATATTGATAATGTCAAAATGTCCAAATCCCTTGGAAATTTCTTTTACGGTTCGGGAAATCAGTGAAAATATGACCTTCAGGTACTGCGTTTCTTTATGCTCAGCGCCCACTACCGCAGTCCGTTGAATTTCAGTGCGGATTTAATGGCGGCATCGAAAACGGTCTGGAACGTATCCTTACAGCCGTAGACCGTCTGAAAGAGCTTCAGGGAACAGACGGCGCCATGACGGCGGATGAAACTCAGGTGATGGCACAGGCAGAAAGCCTGGTGGAAAAAAATATGAAGACGCCATGGAAGACGATTTTAATACCGCAGATGCCGTTTGCAGCCATTTTGAACTGGTAAAACTGGCAAATGTCAATATCCATGAGGCATCTTCTGCAGAGCTGGTCAACGGAGTTCTTGACCGGATCAAAAAGCTCTGCGGTGTGCTTGGAATTATTACGGAACGGGAAAAGAACTGCTGGACGAAGATATTGAAAAATTGATTGAAGAACGTCAGGCGGCAAGAAAGGCGAAAAAATTTTGCCAGAGCGGACGAAATCCGTGATGAATTATCGGCCAGAGGTATTCTGCTTGAAGATACCAGAAGGTGTAAAATGGAAGAGAGACTTAACCGGGCTTGATAAAGCCTTCCGGGAGAAATTCGGTCTGGAACCTGTCGATTTAAAAACCTATTCGCCGCTGACACTGGCCTACATCGGGGATGCGGCCTATGAACTGGTTATCCGTTCACTGGTGGTGGAGCAGGGCAATGCGCCGGTCAATAAAATTCATAAGCGTTCCAGCCAGCTTGTCAAAGCGAAAACTCAGGCAGAGGCGGCGTTGAAGCTCCAGGAAGTTTTTACGGAAGAGGAGATGTCCGTTTACAAGCGCGGGCGCAACACCGTTCCCATACCATGGCCAAAAATGCGGAAATGGTGGATTACCGGATGGCTACAGGATTTGAAGCGGTGATGGGATACCTTCATCTGAAACAGGATTACGGCCGGATGCTGGAACTGATTTATCTGGGCGTCGGCGACAAAATTTTGGGAGAACAGAAATAATGGCATATGAAGAATTTAAAATAGAAGGACGGAATCCGGTGATGGAGGCCTTCCGTTCAGGAAAAACGATTGACAAATTATTTATTTTGGACGGCTGTGAAGACGGTCCGGTGAAATCTATTGTCCGGGCGGCAAAAAAACAGGATACGTATATCCGTTTTGTCAAAAAAAGAACGGCTGGACCAGCTTTCGGAAACCCATCAGCATCAGGGGGTTATCGCAATTGCGGCAGCCTATACCTGGTACGGTGGAAGATATTCTGGCGGCAGCCAGGGAAAAAGGGAGAGGATCCTTTTGTATTTATTCTGGACGGTATCGAGGACCCGCATAATCTGGGCGCGATTATCCGTACGGGCCAATCTATTGGGGCTCTCATGGCGTAATCATTCCGAAACACCGGGCAGTGGGGCTGACAGGCACTGTGGCAAAACCTCTGCCGGAGCTTTAAACTATACGCCGGTCGCCAAGGTGGCAAATATCGGTCAGACGATTGACGCTCTGAAAAAAAGAGGGACTCTGGTTTGTCTGTGGTCATATGGGCGGCGACGTGATGTATCGTCTGAATCTGAAAGGGGCCGATTGGCCTTGTTGTGGGCAATGAAGGGATGGCGTCAGCCGCCTTGTCCGGGAAAATGCGATTACATTGCATCGATTCCGATGAAGGGAGATATCGATTCTCTGAACGCTTCGGTCGCAGCCGGCGTCCTTGCCTACGAGATTGTGCGCCAGAGGATGAATTAACAGGGATGGATGATTATGGAAGAAATCAAAGAAAGGGCTATCGGGAAAAAAACCGATGAAATGTTGATTCAGTTATGCCGTCAGGGAGACAAAGCGGCTCTCGACGGCATTATGGAAAAATATAAACCTCTGGTGATAAAAAGGCCCGGTCCATGTTTCTTATCGGCGGTGAAACGGAAAAGATTTGATTCAGGAAGGGATGATCGGACTTTTTAAAGCGGTGCAGGAAATTTAATCCGGAAAAGGAGGTTTCCTTTTACAGTTTTTCAAAGCTCTGTATTGACCGGCAGATTTATTCAGCGGTCACCAGTGGGGCCGGAAAAACACAGCCCGCTGAATGGCTATATATCTTTAAGCGATTCCGGAGAGCTGGACGGAAAGGAAACATGGAGCCGGATGACGGCGGCGCTGAATCCGGAGGAATGGGTCATCGACCGGGGAGCGGGTATCCATGATACAGAATCGTCTGGACGAATGTCTCAGCCCTTTGAACTGTCGGTGCTGAATCTTTTATGGAGGGATACAGTTATGCCCAGATGGGCCATATTCTCAGGAAAAAGGAGAAATCCGTGGATAACGGGCTGCGGCGGATCAAGGGGAAACTTCAGGATATTCTTGAAGGAATGAATCAGGGTAAAAAGTTCAAAAAATAGTTGACAAGCTGTCGGGTTATATATATAATAATCAGGCAGTTTGCAGAAAAACTTTGTGATGAATTTCATAAGACGCTGATGTGGCTCAGAGGTAGAGCACTTCCTTGGTAAGGAAGGGGTCACGGGTTCAATTCCGTCATCAGCTTACAAAAGCCTTGAATAATCAAGGCTTTTTCTTATAATATATACTCTGCATGATTTTTTGAATGTAAAATCAATAAACCCGAAACGGTTTGACGACTGTATAAATACTGGATATAATCTATTGAGTTAAAATTTTACAGAAAATTGGGAAAAAGGTTTAATCCGGGAGGTAATGATGATAAAACCGAGTGGAGAGACGGTGCTTTTATATAATTTGGGAACGGCTATCTTCATATCGGTCATGCAAAGTCCATTTTTTAACTACGGGCTGGCACAGGAATATCACGGTCATTTCAACCTTCGCTTCGACGATACCAATCCGACAAAAGAAAAAACAGAATTCGTGGAATCCATTATTAAAGATGTTGAATGGCTTGGCGCGAAATATGACGGTGAAGTCCGTTTTGCTTCAAATTATTTTGAACAAATGTATGAAGCGGCGATTAAGCTGATTAAAGGAAAAGCTTTTTGTATGTGATCTGAATGCCGAACAGATTCGGGAATACCGCGGTACATTAAAAGAGCCGGGCAGGAACAGTCCTTACAGAGACCGCTCGATTGAGGAAAACCTGGATCTTTTGAACGGATGAAAAACGGAGAATTTCCGGATGGATCCAAAGTCCTTCGTGCCAAAATCGACATGGCTTCTCCAAACATGAATATGCGTGATCCGGTCATTTACCGTGTGGCACGGATGCATCATCACAATACCGGCAATAAATGGTGTATCTATCCCATGTATGATTTTGCGCATCCGATCGAAGATGCCATCGAAGGGATCACTCATTCCATCTGTACGCTGGAATTTGAAGATCACCGTCCGCTCTACGACTGGGTTGTCCGTGAGCTGGAATATCCGCAGCCTCCAAAGCAGATTGAATTTTGCAAAGATGTATCTGACGAACGTGGTAACCGGAAAGCGTTATATCAAGAGGCTGGTGGAAGAAGGTATTGTGGACGGCTGGGATGATCCCCGCCTTGTCACGATCGCAGCGCTGCGCCGCCGTGGTTTCACACCGGAATCCATCCGGACATTTATGGAGCTGGCCGGGGTATCCAAGAGCAACAGTTCCGTCGACTACGCCATGCTTGAATACTGTATCCGGGATGATCTGAAACTGAAACGTTCCCGTGTGATGGCGGTTCTCGATCCCATTAAGCTGGTGATTGACAACTATCCCGACGGACAGATTGAGTACATGGATGTGGTGAACAACCAGGAGAATGAGGCGATGGGCGTCCGTCAGGTACCGTTTAGCCGTGAACTTTATATTGAAAGAGACGATTTCCGGAAGAACCTGCCGAAAAGTATTTCCGCCTTTTCCCCTGGAAATGAAGTCCGCCTGATGAATGGTTACTTTGTGACCTGTGTGGACTATAAGAAGGATGAAAACGGAAAGGTTACAGAAATCCACTGTACCTACGATCCTGAAACACGGAGCGGCAGCGGATTTACCGGACGAAAAGTCAAAGGAACGATTCACTGGGTGGCTGCACCGACGGCTGTTAAAGGTTACGACGGTACGTCTTTATGAAAACCTGGTCGATGAAGAAAAGGGCGTTTAAATGAAGACGGTTCTCTGAACCTGAATCCGAATTCCCTGCAGGTTCTGGAGGAATGTTATCTGGAGCCATCTCTGGCGGAAGCAAAACCAGGGAGACAGCTTCCAGTTTGTCCGTAACGGTTATTTCTGCGTGGATGAAAAAAAGACAGTCGGCCGGAGCATCTGGTATTCAACCGGATCGTTTCCATGAAGAAAGTTCTTACAAACCGGGTAAATAATACGATATACGAAGGATGCAGGGCAGCAGTGCTTTGCATCCTTTTTCTGTACCGGAATAAAAAAATGAAAAACAGAGATATTTAAAAGAAAATAAGAGCAATTCAAAGATATTTAAAAATATATGGAAAAATACAAAAAGTTTCACGAGTTGCATATTGGGAAAGAATAAAATATTATATACCTTAGCGATTAGCACTCGATGTAAATGAGTGCTAATAAACAGAAACAGATATGTCAGGAGGAATTTAGATATGAAATTAGTACCATTGGGCGACAGAGTCGTATTAAAACAGCGTGTAGCAGAAGAAAAACAAAATCCGGAATCGTTCTGACCGGTCAGGCAAAAAGAAAAACCACAGGAAGCGGAAGTTATCGCAGTAGGTCCCGGCAGGAGTGGTTGACGGCAAAGAAGTGAAGATGGAAGTGGCTGTAGGCCAACCGTTATTTATTCCAAATATGCAGGAACAGAAGTAAAACTTGAAGGCGAAGAATATATGATCGTCAAGACAGTCCGATATTTTAGCGGTTGTAGAATAATTCAGGCTTATCATAATTTTTTGGAGGTAGATTGAAATGGCAAAAGAGATTAAATACGGAGCAGAAGCAAGAGCAGCTCTTGAAAATGGTGTAAATAAATTAGCAGATACCGTACGTGTGACATTAGGACCAAGGAAGAAATGTTGTTCTGGATAAATCCTTCGGAACACCATTAATTACAAATGACGGTGTAACCATTGCCAAAGGAAATCGAGCTGGATGATGCTTTTGAAAATATGGGCGCTCAGATTGTGAAAGAAGTTGCCACAAAAACAAACGATGTTGCCGGTGACGGTACAACAACCGCAACGGTTCTCGCTCAGGCGATGATTAATGAAGGTATGAAGAACCTGGCAGCAGGAGCGAATCCGATCATCTTAAGAAAAGGTATGCAGAAGGCGACCGAATGTGCGGTTGCAGCTATTAAGGAAAATGAGCTCTGCAATTACAGGAAAAAGATCAGATCGCCAAAGGTTGCCGCTATTTCCGCAAGCGATGAAAATGTCGGTGAAATGGTCGCAGAAGCGATGGAAAAAAGTTTCCACAAACGGTGTTATCACCATCGAAGAATCCAAAAACCATGCAGACAGAGCTGGATCTGGGGTGGAAGGTATGCAGTTTGACAGAGGGTTACCTCTCCGCATATATGGCGACAGACCTTGATAAAATGGTGGCTGAACTGGATAATCCATACATCCCTCATTACCGATAAAAAATCTCCAACATTCAGGAAATCCTTCCGGTTCTGGAACAGATCGTACAGACCGGTTAAAAACTTTTTGATTATTGCGGAAGATGTAGAAGGCGAAGCGCTGGCAACATTGGTTGTTAACCGCTTAAAGGGTGTGTATTCTCCGTCGTTGCAGTAAAAGCTCCGGGCTTTGGCGACCGCAAGAAAAGCCATGCTTCAGGGATATCGCAATCCTCACAGGCGGTACAGTGATTTCCGAAGAACTCGGTTATGAATTAAAAAGACGCTACGATGGATATGCTCGGACGCGCAAAATCCGTCAGAGTTGAAAAGAAAATACCATCATCGTTGACGGTATGGGTGATGCGGATGCGATCAAAGCAAAGATGCAGCCAGATTCAGACCCAGGCCAATGAAACAACTTCGGAATTCGATAAAGAAACAGGGCGGTATCGGTATTATCCATAAGAATATGTCCATTGAGGCGCAGGCCGATGAGGTGGACAAAGTAAAACGTTCTGAGAACGGCGTCATTACAGATCCTTTTTCGTTATCCCCGGAGCATACCCTTGCAGATGCCAACAATCTCATGGCAAAATTCCGTATTTCCGGTGTCCCGATTACAGAGAACGGAAAAAGCTGGTCGGTATTATTACAAACCGTGATTTGAAATTTGAAACTGATTTCACCAAGAAAATCAAAGAGATCCATGACCAGCGAAACCTGATCACTGCAAAAGAAGGTATTACACTGGACGAAGCAAAAAGCAATCCTTGCAAAAGCAAGAAAAGAAAAGCTTCCGATTGTTGATGACGGACTTTCAATCTCAAAGGTCTGATCACCATCAAAGATATCGAAAACCATCAAGTACCCATTGTCCGCCAAGGATGAGCAGGGACGTCTGCTCTGCGGTGCCGCAGTCGGCATCACGGCAAACGTGCTCGATCGTGTCGATGCGCTGGTAAAAGCACATGTTGACGTTATCGTTCATCGACTTCCGCACACGGACATTCTGCAAATATCTTCAAAACACTTCGTCTCATCAAAGAGCATTATCCGGATCTGCAGGTAATTGCGGGCAACGTTGCAACCGGAGAAGCGACCAGAGCACTGATTGAAGCAGGTGCAGATGCGATTAAGGTCGGTATCGGACCTGGCTCCATCTGCACGACCCGCGTGATTGCTGGTATCGGTGTGCCGCAGATTACAGCAGTTATGGATTGCTATGAGGAAGCAAAGAAGACCGGAACTCCGATCATCGCCGACGGCGGTATCAAAATACTCCGGAGACATGACAAAGGCTATCGCAGCCGGTGCAAATGTCTGCATGATGGGAAGTATGTTCGCAGGATGCGATGAGAGCCCGGGAGATTTGAACTGTTCCAGGGAAGA
>VOFI01003760.1_pt1 | contig 21826 bp, 33 predicted proteins | sample 5384131 | NCBI WGS metagenome assembly VOFI01 (sample SAMN12384728, study PRJNA508395) | human gut metagenome | isolation source: healthy gut H | host: Homo sapiens | reverse complement strand
GACTATTGCATTCCTAATAGCAGACTCCTGAAATGTCAAGAGAAAACCTTGTTTTTTCTTCCGTACTTATCAAGTTTATCAGAAGTGTACAAAAAATAAAATAATTATAAAGTCTGAATGGGAGGCACAGATGAAAAGTTATAAACTTGTGGATAATGTGGATAAGTTGGTGTATAACTATTTTTTTGCCTTAAAATGGACAAACTGGGATGTGGATAACTTTGGGGGGTAATGTGTATAAACTTCTGGGGATAATGTGGACAGGTAAAAAATCGAACACATTTTTGTGCAATCTGCTTGGTTGACCATAAGTTTGGGGAAAATAGATTCAAAGCAGGAACGTATATGGACAAAATGTTAATTTTTCATGAACCCGTTGAATTAATCTTTCCCAAGTGCTACAATAAGTAAGATTGTATCATAGGCGTAGTATTTGTAGTATTTTATCTGAAAGGTCCGCAATGAAAGGCATTGCGAAAGGTAAGGAATAGACAGGAATCAGCAGGCAGATAATAGATGGTAGGGCAGATGCTGCAGATACAGGCGCTGGTTGAAAATTAGTTTCTATTATAGGAAGAAGTTAGGAGAGTATACCATGAACTTGATTGAAAAGGTGTTCGGGACTCACAGTGAAAGGGAACTGAAGATGATAAGGCCAATTATGACAAAGATTGAATCACTGCGTCCCGAGATGATGGCCATGTCGGATGAGGAACTGCGTGACCAGACCAGAATCTTTTAGAGAAAGGCTTGCAGATGGCGCCACTTTGGATGACGTTCTGCCGGAGGCATTTGCCACAGTCCGTGAGGCGGCAAGAAGAACTCTGAATATGGAGCATTTCCCAGTACAGCTGATTGGCGGTATCGTACTGCATCAGGGCCGTATTGCAGAGATGCGTACTGGTGAAGGTAAGACGCTGGTATCCACCTGTCCCGCATACCTGAATGCATTAAAGGGAAAAGGCGTTCAGATCGTAACGGTCAATGACTATCTGGCAAAGCGTGATGCTGAGTGGATGGGCAAAGTCCACGATTTTTAGGACTGACCGTAGGTGTGGTTTTGAACGAGTATGACAACGAAGAGCGCCGCGAGGCATATGCCTGCGACATTACCTATGTTACCAATAATGAGTTGGGCTTCGACTACCTGAGCGACAACATGTCCATTTATAAGGAACAGCTGGTTCTGCGCGAGCTGGACTACTGCATCATCGACGAGGTTGACTCCGTTTTTGATCGACGAAGCAAGAACGCCTCTTTTATTTTCGGCCAGAGCGGCAAATCCACCAAGCTCTATGAGGTGTGCGATGTACTGGCCCGCCAGTTGGAGAGGGGCACTGTGTCCAAGAGAATTCTCCAAGATCGATGCGATCATGGGTGAAGAGATCGAGGAGACGGCGATTTTGTAGTGGATGAGAAGGATAAAGTAGTCAACCTGACTGAACAGGGCGTCAAGAAGGTGGAGGAATTCTTCCAGATTGAAAACCTGGCGGATCCGGAAAACCTGGAAATCCAGCACAATATTATCCTGGCCCTGCGTGCCAACAACCTGATGGCCCGTGACAAGGACTATGTGGTAAAGGATGATCAGGTTCTGATCGTAGATGAATTTACCGGTCGTATCATGCCGGGACGCCGTTATTCCGATGGTCTGCACCAGGCGATTGAGGCGAAGGAGCACGTACAGGTTAAGAGCCGAAAGTCCCGACCCTGGCTACCATTACCTTCCAGAACTTCTTTAATAAATTTGAAAAAAAATCAGGTATGACAGGTACCGCCCTCACCGAGGAAAAGGAATTCCGTGATATCTATGGAATGGATGTTATCGTCATTCCCCACCAACAAACCGGTTATCCGTGAGGATTAACAGGATGCGGTATATAAGACGAAGAAAGAAAAATTCATAGCAGTAGTTGAGGAAGTCAAGGAAGGCACATGAAAAGGGACAGCCGGTGCTGGTTGGTACCATTACGATTGAGGCTTCCGAGGTTCTGACGGCAAGATGCTGACTAAAAAGGGAATTCCCCATAAAGTGCTGAAATGCGAAGTTCCATGAGCTGGAAGCAGAAATCGTAGCAGATGCAGGTATCCATGGTTCCGTTACCATTGCTACCAACATGGCCGGCCGTGGTACCGATATTAAGCTTGACGATGAAGCCAAAGCACTGGGCGGTCTTAAGATCATCGGTACAGAGCGTCATGAGTCACGCCGTATCGATAACCAGCTGCGCGGACGTTCAGGACGTCAGGGGACCCGGGTGAGTCCAGTTTTACCTGTCCCTGGAGGACGATCTGATGCGTCTCTTCGGCTCCGAGCGTCTCATGAACATGTTCAATGCACTGGGCGTGCCGGAAGGCTGAGCAGATCGAGCACAAGATGCTTTCCAACGCCATCGAGAAGGCGCAGATGAAGATAGAGAGCAAACAACTACGGTATTCGTGAGCAGCTCTTAAAGTTTGACGAGGTTATGAACAATGACAGCGCGAGGTCATTTACGCGGAGCGCCGCAAGGTGTTGGACGGCGACAACATGCGCGATGTTTATCAAGATGATCACGGACACGGTGGACAATACCGTGGATATGTGCATTTCCTGATGAGCAGACTCCGGAATGGGATTTGAACGTGAACTGAATAATTCTGCTGCTTCCGGTCATTCCTCTGAAGCCGGTAACTCTTTCCGACGACAGAAGAAGTCCATGAAAAAGAATGAGCTTAAGCACAATGCTGAAGGAAGAGGCCATCAAGCTTTACGAGACAAAGGAAGCTGAGTTCCCTGAGCCTGAGCAGATTCGTGAGATTGAACGCGTGGTTCTGCTGAAAGGTACATTGACAACAAGTGGATGGCCCATCTTGACGATATGGATGCACTGCGTCAGGGAATCGGCCTTCAGGCTTATGCCCAGAGGGATCCTGTGGTTGAGTATAAGATGAGCGGTTATGAGATGTTTGATGAGATGACGGCCAGCATCCAGGAGGAGACCGTCCGTCTGCTGTTCCATATCCGCGTGGAGCAGAAGGTGGAGCGTGAAGCCTGCGCCAAGGTGACCGGCAACCAATAAGGACGACATCCCCCAAAACGCTCCCGGTTAAGCGACGCAGAGCAGAAGATATATCCCAACGACCCATGCCCATGCGGTTCCGGCAAGAAGTACAAACAGTGCCACGGAAGAAAAATAATCCAGGGCCGGTGTGATATCTGAACACCGGCCTTTATGAAAAATAAACCATGAAACAGCCCTGAACAGGGGCTCACAAAATATAGATTGAAAGTGGGTGAAGCTGTGGTAGAGTTAGACAATTTCAAATATACGTTATCGACGTATGACAAACCATTAGTGGAAGTGAGGGATTCACTTTTGACCTGGACAACAAGGTCAGAAGAATCGCGGAATTAGATAAAAATGGAGGAACCCGGGCTTTTGGGAAGATCCGGAAAAGTCCACCAGGATGGTTCAGCCAAGAAGCTGAAGGACACCGTGGACACATATCAAGGATTGGAGCAGCAGTATGAGGATATCCAGGTAATGATTCAGATGGGGGATACGAGGAAAATGATTCAGTCCCTGTTTCCTGAGATTGAGGAGATGCTGGAACAGTTTAAGGAAACCCTGGAGAATATGCGGATGAAGCCCTGCTGTCCGGGGAATATGATTCAATAATGCCATCCTGCGCCTGAACGCAGGGGCGGGCGGAACCGAGTCCTGTGACTGGTGCAGCATACTTTACCGCATGTACTGCCGCTGGGCTGAGAGCAAAGGGCTTTAAGACCCAGGTGCTGGATTTCCTGGACGGTGAGGGCCGGGAATCAAATCCGTCACCGTGCAGATTGACGGTGAGAATGCCTATGGATATCTGCGCTCGGAGAAGGGGGTGCACCGTCTGGTGAGTATATCACCCTTTAATTCGGCGGGGAAACGCCAGACTTCCTTTGTGTCCTGCGACGTTATGCCCATATTGAAGAGAGGATCATAGATATTGAGGTGAACCCCGACGATATCCGCGTGGACACCTACCGCTCCAGCGGCGCCGGCGGACAGCACATCAACAAGACGTCCTCAGCCATCCGGATTACCCATTTTCCAACTGGTATCGTGGTGACCTGCCAGAATGAGCGTTCCCAGTTCCAGAACAAGGAGAAGGCCATGCAGATGCTGAAGGCAAAGCTCCTTATGGTAAAACAGGAGGAACAGGCGGCCAAGGCAGCAGGTATCCGCGGGGATGTAAAGGATATCGGATGGGGAAGCCAGATACGTTCCTATGTGCTGCAGCCCTATACCATGGTCAAAGACCACCGTACAGGCGAGGAGAGCGGTAATGTGGACGCTGTGTTAGACGGGGCAATTGATAACTTTTATCAGCGCCTATCTTCGCTGGATGAGTCTGGGATGCCCGGATAAGAATGTAAGGGAAGATGAGGCATAAGAATAGAACCAATGCGCAGGGGACCGGAATTTTCCGGTCCTTTGTGTATCCCTCATTCTCTGTATATCAAGAAAAAATTAGAGAAAAAACAGTTGCATTTAAAATAAAAATGTGTTAATATCTTCCTCATGAGTACAGATGTATTTCCAATGCGGACATACACCGGACCTACGAAAGGATTGGACAATGGAAGACAAAAGCAAATACTTTGTGGTGAAGCAGAAAGCCGTGCCGGAGGTTCTTTTGAAGGTTGTAGAGGCCAAGAAGCTTCTGGAGACAGAACGGGCCATTACGGTGCAGGAAGCCACGGATAAGGTGGGAATCAGCCGGAGTTCTTTTTATAAGTACAAGGATGACATATTTCCCTTCTATGACAACACCAAGGGGAAAACCATTACCCTGGTGGTGCAGATGGACGATGAACAGGGACTTCTCAGTGACCTGCTTCACGTGGTGGCTGTGTACAGGGCCAACATATACTGACCATTCACCAGAGCATTCCGGTCAACGGCGTGGCAACGCTTACGCTGAGCGTGGAGGTAAGGGAGAATACAGGCAATGTTTCCAGCATGATAGAGGAACTGGAAGTATTGGACGGAATCCATTTCGTCAAAATACTTGCCAGGGAGTAATGACCGGGTTGTGCCTTTCAATATCAGAGGAGAATAAAACACAGGGAGCGGAAGATTATGATTAAGACAGCAGTTATGGGGTATGGCACCATTGGTTCCGGCGTGGCGGAAATCCTTGACAAGAACAGGGATGTCATAGCAGGCCAGGCAGGACAGGAAGTGGAGTTAAAGTATGTTCTGGATTTAAGGGAGTTCCCGGACAGTCCGGTGGCAGACAAGATTGTCCATGATTTCAAGGTGATTGAGCAGGACGAGGAAGTGAAGATTGTGGTGGAGACCATGGGCGGACTGAATCCCGCTTATCCATTCGTGAAGGCCTGCCTTATGGCCGGCAAGCATGTGGTCACCTCCAATAAGGCTCTGGTGGCAGCCCATGGCACGGAGCTTCTGGCGATTGCCAGGAAAAACATGTGAATTTCTTTTTTGAGGCCAGCGTGGGGGAGGGTATCCCTATTATCCGTCCTCTTTTACCGCTGTCTCATGGGAGAGCGCATTGAGGAAATCACCGGTATCTTAAACGGAACCACCAACTTCATCCTGACTAAGATGGACAAAGAGGGGGAATCCTTTGAAAATGCCCTGAAGGAAGCCCAGAACCTGGGATATGCAGAGCGCAATCCGGAGGCGGATGTGGAAGGCCATGACACCTGCCGTAAGATTGCCATTCTCACAGCCATGGCAACAGGAAAAGAAGTGAATTATGAGGATATTTACACCGAGGGCATTACGCGGATTACGGATATCGACTTTAAATACGCGGAGAAGATGGGACATCGGTGAAGCTGTTCGGAACCAGCCGTATAAAGGACGGCAGGGTTCTGGCCTATGTGGCTCCGGTGATGATCAATAAGACCAGTCCCCTGTACTCTGTAAATGATGTATTCAACGGCATCTTTAGTAAAGGGCAATATGCTGGGGACCTCCATGTTCTACGGCAGCGGCGCCGGAAAAGCTTCCCACAGGCAGCGCGGTGGTGGCTGATATCATTGAAGCGGCCCAGAATCTTAAAAGGAACGTGCCCATGGGCTGGACCGGGGAAAAAACAGGCCATTGAATCCATGGACCAGGCACAGTTCAGGTACTTTGTCAGGGTGGCCGGTTCCTACCGAAATAAGGAGCAGGATGTAAAAATGCCTTTGGCCAGGTGGAGGTAATCGAGCTCTACGGAATGGATGAATTCGCCTTCCTCACCGCCCAGATGACGGAGGGAGAATTTAAGAAAGGGGCTGTTTCTATGACGCCAGGGAACGGGAGCGGTCTGAATACGGTATCAAGCAGATGATACGTGCGGTGCTGTAGCATATGGCATCGGTTATAAGCCGGATTATCGGTGGGATTACAAGGCAGGGATTTCCCTGCCTGTTTCATCTTTTAACAGGACTTTACTGTCCCGGCTGGGTGGCGGCACCAGAGCGTTCCGGGCGCTGCTTGCGGGTAATCTGCTCCTGAGCATCCGGTACCACCCCCTGGTTGCCTATATGGCAGTGGTGCTGACAGCCGAGCTGGTAAGCTTCGGGGTGTCCAGGGCAAAACCCCAGATATTATCTGGGGCATGAGAAATTTCTGGTCTACACCGGTGCGGCCATTGCGCTGGTGAACTGGGTGTACAAGAACTATATGCTGGTGGTGAGAGGCGTGGACCTGCTTCCACTCTGGCCGCGCTGAGCCGGATGAACGAAGGGGGAACCGGCAGCAATGGAATGGAAACCGGCGCCAATGGGGGACGGAGCAGGCACTAAAAACCAGATAAAGCCGGTGGTTTTAGGCAGCTGCATCTGCTGGTTCAGCTGTTCCTGGAGACGGTTGATGAACTCATTAATCTGGGGTCCGGGTCAGGGTCGCTGGAGAGCCCTTTATGGGGTAGCCGGCCAGGCATAGAAAAAAAGAAAATGTGGCGGGTGATGGCAATGACGCTTAATACCAGCCCTGCAATAGCCCTGGCATTAAAGGCTTTCCTGGGGCTCATATCGGCGTTTCTGGCCATGAGGGCAAGTAGGATGCCGATGACGCCGCAGACAAGGCCTGTGGGTATGGCGGTCTGGTTATAGGCCAGTGACATGGGCAGATAGAAAAAGGCTGCACACGATTCCGATAATGCCTGCTATCATGGAACAGGTGCCCAGGCGTTCGGAGGACGTAAAGTTTCTTTCCCGCTTATTGGAAGGCGGTTTCTGGTTGTTATGAGTATCATTCATCATTCTGAATAAGGACCTTTCTTTGTCAGGCGCGGCCGTTTCTGCCGTGCCGAAATATTGTAACTGCTATCCTGGCTATTTTATCACGAATTACCGGCACTGTCCAGATGAAGAAGCTTTCCAGATGCGGGGAACTTTCGGCCAGAACTTGCATAAGCGGTTGGGATGCACTATAATATAACAGTTAGTTAGATTACAGATATGCGAGGTTTACCATGGATATTATTAAAAACTGGCGGAAGAACTGAATATCGGACGCCATCAGGCGGAAGCAGCCGTCAAACTCATTGATGAGGGAAATACGATTCCGTTCATTGCCAGATACCGGAAGGAGGCAACCGGCTCCCTTAAACGACGAGGTACTGCGTAATCTGATGAGCGGTTAAAATACCTGCGCAACCTGGAAGACCGCAAGAGCCAGGTCATTGCCTCCATTGGGGGAGCAGGAGAAGCTGACCCCGGAGCTGGAGCTTAAGATAAAGGAGGCCCAGACCCTGGTGGCGGTGGAAGATCTTTACCGCCCCTACAAGCCCAAACGCCGGACAAGGGCCATGATTGCCAAGGAAAAGGGGCTGGAGCCCTGGCCGACCTTATCAGCATGCAGATGACAGCTGAGCCTGTTGAGAAGGCGGCAGCCGGTTTTGTATCGGAGGAAAAGGCGTGGCCAGTGTCCAGGAGGCCATACAGGGGAGCCAGGGACATACTGGCAGAGCGCATTTCAGATAACGCGGCCTTCCGCACCTATATCAGAAATATAACCATGAACAAGGGCGTTATCCAGTCCTCTGCCAAGGATGAGAAGGCCCAGTCTGTCTATGAGATGTATTATAATTATGAGGAGCCTGTGAAGAAGGCTGCCGGCCACCGCATCCTGGCCCTGAACCGGGGCGAGAATGAAAAAATGCTGACTGTGAAGATTCTGGCTCCTGAGGAGCAGATTCTGGGATATCTGGAAAAGCAGACCATTGTCAGGGACAACCCATATACCACGCCAATCCTTAAGGAAGCGGCAGCCGACAGTTACAGCCGCCTCATCGGGCCCCTTCCATAGAGCGGGAGATCAGAAGCGATTTGACGGAAAAAGCAGAGGAAGGCGCCATCAAGGTATTTGGAAAGAACCTGGAACAGCTGCTTATGCAGCCTCCTATCGTGGGACGGGTAGTTTTGGGCTGGGATCCGGCTTTCCGTACCGGCTGCAAGCTGGCGGTGGTGGACAGCACAGGGAAAGGTGCTGGATACGGTGGTCATTTATCCCACAGCGCCCCAGAACAAGGTGGAGGAATCCAGGAAAATACTGAAGGATTTCATTAAAAAGTATAATATTTCCCTTATATCCGTGGGAAACGGAACGGCGTCCAGGGAATCCGAACAGATTATTGTGGATTTGCTGAAGGAAATCAGGGAACAGGTCCAGTACGTGATTGTAAACGAGGCAGGAGCATCCGTGTACTCTGCCAGCAAGCTGGCCACCGAGGAGTTTCCGCAGTTTGACGTGGGACAGAGGAGTGCGGTCTCCATCGCGAGACGGCTTCAGGATCCGCTGTCGGAGCTGGTGAAGATCGATCCCAAGTCCATCGGGGTGGGACAGTACCAGCATGATATGAATCAGAAACGTCTGGGCGAGGCGCTGGAAGGCGTGGTGGAGGACTGCGTGAACAAGGTGGGCGTGGACCTGAACACAGCATCAGCCTCCCTGTTGGAATATGTATCCGGCATCAATAAAACATTGGCCAGGAATATTGTGGCCTACAGGGAAGAGAACGGGGCATTTAAGAGCAGGAAGCAGCTGTTAAAGGTGGCCAAGCTGGGACCCAAGGCTTTTGAGCAGTGCGCGGGCTTTATGCGCATTCTGGGCGGAGAGAATCCCCTGGACGCCACCAGCGTGCACCCGGAGAGCTATGACGCAGCCGGGAAGCTCCTGGAAAAGCTGGGTTATAAGCCTGAGGAACTGTCCGGAGGAGGACTTATGGGAATCAGCCGGAAGATTAAGGATTATAAGAGGACGGCGCAGGATCTGGGCATAGGAGAGATTACCCTGAGAGATATTGCCGGAGAGCTGGAAAAGCCTGCCAGGGACCCCAGGGATGAGATGCCAAGGCCCATTCTCAGAAGCGATATTCTGGAGATGAAGGATCTGGAGCCGGGAATGGTGTTAAAGGGAACCGTGCGCAATGTCATTGATTTTGGCGCTTTTGTGGATATCGGCGTTCATCAGGACGGCCTGGTACATATCTCCCAGATGACAGACAAGGTACATCAAGCACCCGCTGGAGGCTGTCAGTGTGGGCGATATCGTGGATGTAAAGATTTTGAGCGTGGATTTGGCCAAGAAGAGGATTTCACTGACCATGAAGGGCGTAAAGTAAGGATGAAAGAGGTAGGAAATGGTAATCGAGACGCGGAAACCGGAAGAAACATATGAGCTGGGAAGAAAGATGGGAAGGGAAGCAGAGCCGGGACAGATTATCTGTCTGAGCGGTGATTTGGGCGTGGGAAAGACTGTGTTTACGCAGGATTTGCCGTAGGCCTGGGCATAGAGGGGCCGGTGAACAGCCCCACCTTTTACGATTTTGCAGCAGTATGAGGACGGACGGCTTCCGCTGTACCATTTTGACGTGTACCGTATCGGTGATGTGAGCGAGATGGACGAAATCGGCTATGAGGACTGTTTCTTCGGTGACGGCGTCTGCCTCATCGAGTGGCCGGGCCTGATTGAGGAGATACTGCCTGAGAAGGCGACCTGGGTGACCATTGAAAAGGATTTGGAAAAAGGGATTTGATTACAGGCGGATTAGCGTGGAGGATAGAGGATGAGAGTACTGGGAATAGAGAGTTCATCCCTGGTGGCCAGCGTGGCCCTGGTGACAGATGACATATTGACAGCAGAGTATACAGTGGATTTTAAAAAGACCCATTCACAGACCCTGCTTCCTATGCTGGATGAGATAGTAAAGCTTCTGGAGCTGGATATGGATACCATTCACGCCATAGCGGTGGCCGGCGGTCCGGGTTCTTTTACCGGGCTGCGCATAGGTGCCTCCCCAGCAAAGGGACTGGGGCTGGCACTGAAAAGCCCTTCGTCCATGTTCCTACCGTGGATGCCATGGCATATAATATGTGGGGGGGCAGAGGGGCTTATCTGTCCTATTATGGACGCAAAACGCAGCCAGGTCTATACGGGGCTATACCATACCAGGGACGGCCTGGAGGTGGTGATGAGCAGCAGCCCATGGATATGAGGGAGCTGGCAGGACTTCTCAATAAAAAAAAGGAGAGCGGACCATATTTCTGGGAGACGGTGTACCTGTATATAAAGATATAATCAGGGAAATGCTGACCGTACCCCATGCCTTTGCGCCGGCCCAGATGAACCGGCAGAGGGCTGCCTCCGTGGCTGCCCTGGGGATGAACGCACTTTTGGACGCCAAGGGCTGCCCGGGCGCCCGGTGGTGACAGCGGCGCAGTTTACGCCGGATTATCTGAGAAAGCCCCAGGCTGAACGCCAGAGAGAGGCGGAGCAGTCTGCCCTGGGGGCGGCCGCAAAGCTTCCGGGAGATTATTAAGGGCAGCAGACATAAGGATCTGATACATGGTCTGATACAAGGCACAAGGCTTGGTCGGCTGCGGCAACAGAAAGGAGCAGGGAAATGGAGCTGATTCGCGGAGTTCGCCCCATGACGGGCCAGGACATTGAGCAGGTGGCAGATTTGGAGCAGGTATGCTTTTCGGAGAGCTGGTCTGAGAATCTGATACGCATGGGCCTGGACAGCAGGCTGGATACGTATTTTGTCTATGCTGACCACGGAACCATACTTGGATATGCGGTTCTGCGGATTCTGGCAGACGAGGGGGAGATACAGCGGATTGGGGTATATCCCCATTACAGACGTCAGGGAATCGCACGGAAACTCATGGATGCCATGGTGACTTTGCCAGGGCCAGAGGGGTCCGGTCCATTGCCCTGGAGGTCCGGGAGAGCAACCTGGGAGCCAGAAACCTGTATGATTCCTATGGTTTCAGGCAGGAGGCTGTGAGGAAAGGATATTACCATAATCCGGCCGAGGATGCCATCATCATGTGGAACCGGGCAATATGAAAGAATTACCACTTAAAATGTGAATATTTTATGTATATAATGGAGAGGAACCGGACATTCCTCTCCTTTTTTTCTTTAAGGGGAAGATAAGGGAATGAATGAAAGGATACGATGACAGAGAAAGGCGAGGGTTCATATGAAAAGGTACAATAAAATGGACAGCTGGAAACAATAATGTGCAATTGCTGCGGAAAAAGCTGGTGGTGCAGCATGGAATCATCCGGGAAGGATGTATCAGTATTGACCATGCATGGGATTATTTTTCTGAGAAGGACGGACAGGTCCATCATTTTGATTTGTGTGAAGAATGTTATGATGAACTGGTTTCCGGCTTCAAGATACCTGTGGACAGGGAAGAACAGATTGAATTTCTGTAGGATGGGATAAGGAGAACTGCCAACGCGGTTCTCCTTAATATGTGTCCCTGGCTTTATAATATGGACTCCTGGCTTTATATAAGTGTTCCTGGCTTTATATATGTGTCCCTGGCTCTTATTCAAGAGATATGGTGAAATATTCAGGAAAGCGGTTCCGGTACAGCACCGGTACCTCTCCTCCATAAGGGGCGTCAGGTAATCCGTCATTTCCCGGGTAATGCCGTTGCCTTCCCGGTTAATCCACTGGCGGGGGACTGTCTTTTCGCGGTTGGCCACCAGAGACACGTCCGCGGCGGCAAACTGAATCCGGTAACGGTCCTTTGAGGGCAGACGCAGCAGGGTTGCCATTTTTCCGGTCTGTCCCTGAACTGCACACTGAACTGCCTTTGTGCCCAGAAGCCGTGATTCGTTTAAATCTGTGCGGCTGGCCAGATGGGCGGCGCAGCGCTGCATGAGATTGAGCCCAGGGAGCGTGTCTTGCATCCCAGCTCATTTCGGACAATCTGGGCCAGGACGCCTCCGGTTCCTGCAATATCCCTTATGGCCGAAACCGGTCGGGACGGTTGCCGGGAGTCTGTTCAGACAGATAGTTCCCATTGCCGACATGACAGGGATTCTGGCAGAACAAGTCTTCGCGCGATGCTGTCGGCACCATTCGCTGATGCTTGTATTCGGGATAGCACAGTTCGTAGGGCTCTCCGTCGGGGAATGCCCCTTTTCGTAATGCCATTTGACGTTCAGCTTTGCCTTCCGGTTTAACACCGTAAATGGCTTGGTCATGAAGTACGCGTCCGTAGTTCTGGAAAAATGCGCCGTTCTTGCGGCTGATGTACACCAACATGGAAGAGAAACCGTAAGAGCCGCTTCCCCCTTCGCCGAAGCTGCCTCCACCGTTCCATAACCCGGTTTCGTGCGCCCGGCATTGCGGTGGCAGCTTCCGCAGGAATATCCTGCATAGACCGGACCAAGACCTCCCGAGATGGTACGCGTGTCGTCGTACAGCCCGTCGCCGTCGCGGAAGCGCATGGCATAATCGGGGTCGGCATCAATCCAGTCGGCCTGCGTGTCATAGGCCACGGAACTGTTGAGGAAAATGGTGAGAGATTCCGGCCGAAAGGGCGTAACCTTGCGGGATTTCCATGTCCCTCACGTCCAATCCGTCGTCGTCGCAAGCGGCGAGGCTAAAGGCTAAGGAGAAACCTAAATATTTTACAGTATGGTTCATTGTGATATGTCTGTTTTTTATAAGTCTTTTTTTATACCACATAAAGTGAAGACAACCGTTGTGAGGGACTGTCTCCACTTTTACACTTATACAGTGCGGTTATGAGTTGGGTTTACTGTGCGGCAACGGTACGCGGGTTACCATCCTTGAACAGCAGGAACTCCAAGGTGTGGAAGCCTCTTACCTCTTGTGAGGCTGTGATTTCTTCTTCCGTGTCACCGTCTTCCCAGTTCAGGTCGTCGAAATTGCCAGACTCCAATATGTTGACGATGGCAACCTGGTCCAAAGGCCAACTGTCCATGTTCCTGGGTCAAGACCGAGGATGTCTACTGACCGAACAAGAAAGCTTCGCTCTGTTCCCACGGAGTACGTGCGACTAACCAAGCATCGCAGGCTGTGTCTCGAAAGTGGCATCACTCGGATTGTTGTAGAAGTTCTGGACGGCAGCGCAGGGGCGGTGTTCTTTTCTTTCAAGTCCTTATAAGTAGGCAACACCACCTTGTTCACAAAGCCGTTGACTACGCTGTCCATTTCCGCGTCGGTAATGGTTCCGTTTGCGTATGCTGCCTGAATGGCACCTTTTAATTCTTGGGTGAGCGTTATCCCTAAGGCGACACAAGCCGATTGTGCCCTTACGTACCTTTGCGTCACCGATATTGTTACGGAACGGTTGCGGGATGGCAAGGATAGCATTCTTAGTACTTTCGATTTCGTTGGCAATCTTCGTGTTCAACGCAGGATTGATTTTTTGTACCAAGTTATACAATGAGTACTGGCTAACCGTGCTGTCCATGCTGTTGAAGTAAGAGTTACGGATGGAACGGATGTTATTGGAGTAGTCGTCGCGTGAATGGAAGCTATACCAATTCCACGGCGTAAAGGGCCTCGGTCTGCTGTCCGGCCGTCCATTTGTTGTAGGGGTCGCCGATTTTGGAGTTGCCCACCTCGTCCGTGATTTCCACGCACTTGTCGATAATCTGTTCGATACAGCTCAATGCGGAAGTGTAAGTACCGCCGTTGTGTTCTATGAAAGTCTTTTTGAAAGCTTCTCCGCCTTGGAACGAAGTCTCCCAACTGTCATAGAGGGTCGTGGCATCCTTCTGCAACAGCTTGGCCACTTGGAGTGAGTAGTTGCGCCAACTGGCGGCGTTTTCCGGAGTATAGTTCAAATTTGCGGCAGCGTCGAACTTTTCGTCAGGCTTCGGACCGCCATTGTTGCCATCGTCGTCGCTGCAAGAAGCGGTTGTGAGACTTGTAAGGCCATTCCCATCAGGAATAAGGCTGAATAGAAAAATTTCTTTTCATGACTTTGATTTTTTTTGATATGATTTGAAATGATATAGTCTCTTGTTATTTGCTCCAGAACCAACCTACATAGGCCACGCCAATGGCAAATTCATTTTCGCTGTTGTATTTGCCGCCACCGATTTTACGGGTCGTGTGTCTGCTTTGAACACCAGGTTCGGCAGGGCCTTCCAGTTCAGGCCGGCTGTCCACATGCTTACTTTTTTCTCGGTCATCGGCTCCTTTGACGGGCGATTACTTCTTCCTCCGTGGGTTGTAGTATTCATATCGGGCGAACGGGTAGAGGGCAGGGCATTTGGGAGTGCCTGCTATGCCCTCGTAAGAAGTTCAAGACCCAACTCTGTGCCGTAGCTCACTGCCTTCTTGGCGATAGGGACGGCACGGGTATAAGGGCTGTTGTTTCCTAAATTCAGGTTGGCTTGGCTCAGCTTGTCGCTCTTGCCGAGATTGCCGAAGATAATTTCCACGGAATGTCAGGAAGCGGTTGATGTATGTGCATCCACCGTATATATCCTTACCGGGATATCGCCGTAACTCGTGTAAGTCGTGGGCTTTGTCTGCATTGGCACCTATATTGTTGCAGAAATACCATGAACCTCCCACGCGCAGGCCCGGTACTCCACGGTAATCTACACGTGCCACGTAGGCCGGTGAGGTGAAGTTGTCGTACTCGAAGATGCTGGTCTTGCCGCTTCCGGCCCACGTCTTCCGGTCGAAACCATTGGCGTTGAGGCCGGTCACTACCATAGCCTGGTAGTCGAACGTAGCCCATCCCTTACCTAGCGTACCGAACAATTCAAGACCCGTTTCATGCCAAGTGGAGGGGATGATTTTCGTTTCCCCTTCCGGGCGGCTCGTTCCGAAGAAATTGACGGGTTCGTGGTGGGAATTGGTCAAGCCGACAGGCACGATCAAGTGGCCTACCCGCACGTTGATTTCCGGAAGGATGAGGCGCGTGATGTGGAATTGTTCCAAAGCCACTTCGCCGCCTTTTTCTATTTCCGTTTCGTAATCGCCGTTTTCGCTGTTTTCCAGTTCGTAGGCTGCTCCCGTTCCTCCGCTTTCAAATTCGATTTCGGCTCCTAACACCCATTGGGGAGCGAACTTATAATCGAAAGCGACCACGAAGCGAGGAATGGAAATGGTGTTACGGTTCGTTTTGGTATTTCCTATCTTGTTGCCCCAATAACGGTTGATGCCGTAATCTTTGAAGTTGGCTACCATTTCTCCATATCCGCCCACGCGGAATTTCTCGTAAGTGTCGTTGTCACCGGTTTCTTCTTGGGCAGAAACGCTTCCGAACGCTATCAGGCAACCCAAGGCCGCAGCTAAGACAAATCTCTTCCTTTCCATGTTTTTATTGCTTTTTTTATCTTTTTACCCTTTTCTTTTGTTTTGACGCTGCAAAGTTACCGGGTTGGTTAAAAACAACAATACACAAAAAATGGGCAATCTCATTTGAGGGGGGATTAGGGCGGCATACCTACATGAGGTGTTTTTACCTAATATTTTTGATAATACTCAACTATAGCGATTGTCAGGGTCGTTTTTTTTTTCCGTTCTTTGCAAGAAGTTTAACGATTTAAGGTATCATGTCTGAAAAATATAAAGAGACCGACCGTATGGGAGATATCATTTGCGATGATTACCGCATCTTGCAGGTGATTAGTCGGTTCCGGGCTTACGTTAGGGTTTGGCGACCATACGGTGAGCGAAACCTGTTTGGCGGCGGGAGTAGATGCCCCCCACTTTTTTGGCAGTGGTGAATTTCATACGTTCCAACGGGCGGACGTCGAATCTGTCCGATATTGTGGAGTCTTTGTCGCTCACGGCATTGATGAACTACCTTCGCCGTTCCCATGATTACTTTGTGAAGTTCCGTTTGCCGGCCATCCGGCGCAAATTGATAGAAGCGATAGACTGTTCGGCACGCAACCAGATTGCATTTCTCATCCTGAAGTTTTACGACGAGTTCGCTTCGGAAGTCGGGCGCCACATGGATTACGAAGACAAGCATATCCATACGTATGTGACCGATTTGATGAAGGGCGTGAAAACCAGTCCGGACGTGAACATCCACAAGCTGTCCCCATCAGCATCACGACAACCACGCGCAGCTCGAAAAAAGCCTGTCCGAACTGAAAAGCATCATCATCAAGTACTATCCCACGGATAGCAACGCGCAGTTGCTCAACGACGTGTTGATAGACCTTTTCATGACGGAAGAAGACCGTTCAGCCATTGCCATTTGGAGGACACCTTGTTTCTGGAAGCCGTGGTGCGGTTGGAAGACGAACGCCAGGAACAGGCCCGCGAGGAAAATCCCCAGACAGAGGAACGAGGACGGGGAGGATAGCGCGAATGATGCGTTGAGCGACCGGGAGAAAGAAGTTATCGTTTGCGTGGTGAAAGGCATGTCGAACAAAGAAATTGCCGAGCAGTTGTATATATCGGTCAACACCGTGATGACGCATCGCCGCAACATTAGCCGTAAACTCCAGATTCATTCTCCCGCAGGGTTGACCATTTATGCGATTGTAAACGGGCTGATTAACTTGGAAGATGTGAAACTGTAAGGGTGAATGCCTTTTCTTTAAATTAGGTAGATATGGAATCTATCGGTCTTTTTGTGCCGCTTCGGACCGGCTTGAGGCAAGCTATTATGACTTGGCCGGGGCTTTTGGCCGCTTCGTGGGGAGAGTGCGGCCTGACATTGGTGTATGGCGGGCCGATTCCGGTCTGATGGAGAGCGCCGCACGCGGAGTGAAAGATGCCGGTGGGCATGTGGTGGGCATTGTACCCTCTGTCTTGGAAACGCGCCGGCGCGTGAGCCGTTATGTGGACGAGGTGGTGCCGTGTCATGATTTGAGCGACCGTAAGGCCATCATGGTGGAACGTAGCGACGTGTTGGTGGCCTTGCCGGGCGGTATCGGGACGTTGGACGAGGTGTTCACCGTGATGGCTGCGAATAGTATCGGTTATCACCGGAAGAAAGTGGTTTTGTTTGCTTTAGACGGATTTTGGGACGGGTTGGTTGCGGTGTTGCAGGAGATGGACCGGCGAGGCTTCGTCAATGTTCCCTTGGGGCAATACCTTGTCGTGGCACGTTCGTGGGGAGAGCTCCAGGCCGTCTTGGCGTAGTTTTTTTGAAGCCCATGGTAAGGATGTAAAAGGCCGGACTGGCTTTTGCCAAAGTGTCAAATCCGGCTTTCTGAGAATGGCTCATATCGTTCCGGCCAAGGCTTTGCCCGCGAATACGCCAACCATGGCGGTTTCCCTCTTTGACGTAATGTCACTGTTTCCTTTTTTTTTGCTTTTTTCCGGAGGACAGGGGAAAGCCGTGGTATGGCATACCGTGAGGATATGGGTAAGCATCATGCGGATTTTCATGGAGATGTGGGCAGGGATTTTATGTAGGCTGAGGCAGGGCAAATAGATGAAAAATCCGCTTTTCCGAGACCTCTTTTTTCCGTTCACGCGGGTTCTTTCCCCTTTTCGCGGTGAGGTTCGGAAAGTTATGCGGAGAACGATTTTTCGCTTTCAGCCAAACGAAAATCGTTCGCCTTGTGATTGAATTTGCATATATGCAGTCTTTTAGGTGGAAATCGGTGGACTATGCGCATAAATATGCAAAAAGTCTTTCCGGTTGTTTCCGGAATTCATTTTTTTCATTCCCTTTTTACAAAGAAAGGCTGACATTTTGTTACCGTTTGGCCTAAAAGTGCGGTATGATGTTGTTTCTTAAAAATAAAAATAATAAATTTGGGCATTGGCTTTCGGCCTTTGGGGAGATTTATAGGGAATCGTTTCTGTCCGTTTCTTCCAAGGGGAGAATCATGCTAATGTATAACGGTTAAACAAAAATGCAATGAAGAATACGTTTTTTTTTTGGGTGTGTGTTTTTCATCGCGGATGTAGTCCGAAAGTGATGACGGAAGTGGTGTGAAGTCTTATCCCGTCACGCGGGCATACGACGTGCGGCTTTTCGAGGCAAAGGATACCTTGCCTTCCGTGGCCGAGGTGTTGGGGCGTGCCTCTGTGGAGAAAGGGTACGGAAAGCGATGTTGAGACCATGGTCAAGGTGGAGACGGCCAAGGTGGGTGGCAACGCCTTTGCCGTGAAGGAAAAAATCTTCGTCTTTCATGGGACGGTCGTGCAGGATGGATGGTTTACATGTTACGTTTCCCGGGTACGCGTCTGGAAGTGGACCTGGCGTTGGGCGGGCTTGCCGCGAATCGTTTTTGACGGATACGGGCCATGAGGTCGTGAAGGATGAAGAGAAAGACGGCACGAGCACGCTTTACCTGAATGCAGGGGAGGTTTCCTTTACCAGTGAGTTGCGCACGCCCGGAGGGGGTGGGCGTGGCGGGGGGACATCCGCGCCGGGGGCACGGAGGTGCAGGCCGGATGGGACTGGGTGGGGCAGAGGGGGCTTGGTACGGTGGCCTTGTTCTTCTCGGCCTACCATTCCCGGGCTTATGGAATCGAGTCGCCGTTGGAGTTGGCCGACGAACGGTTCCACATGAACTTCTTCTATATCGGGCCGGAATTTGTAGCCCGGCTGTTTTTCAGTGATTATTGGTCTGTGAAGACCGGTTTGGGCTTGAGGGGCATTCTTTTCGCGCTGAAAAGGTGCGCGGGAACTCGCGGTTGGATTACGGTCTGGACGGTTGGGGCGGGCACTTCCAGTTGGGACTGGAATACCGTCTGGCCGAGCACGTCGGTGTTGGGGTGAACGGAGGGTACGTACTGGGTTGGTTTCCCGGTAAAGACTTTGCAAGGGGAGTTCTTCTCCGATGACGGCTTGGGCGAACTAGGCGATTCTGGGAAACACGAAGGGTTGGACGGTTGTTTCCATTTCTTCGTGACAGGCGGACTGCGATTTTATTTTTAGGTCTTTATGTCTTTTCTGCGGGAGGACATAAAGAATCTCCCGGTCACGTATGTTGCGTAACCGGGAGATTTTTATGCCTGCATCTTTTGGCCTTACTACCTTACAACGAGTTTGTATCCGTTTACGATGTAGATGCCTTGTGGCAGTCCGTCAAGCGAAGTGGCCTGTTGGCGTACGCGGATTCCGCTGAGGCCGTGTACACGTCTGCTGGAGTGGCGAAAGGTCCGTCCAACTGTGCCTTGTCGGCCACGGTCTGCCGAATGCTAGTCACCTGGTCGGGCGACATGGTGCCGTAATAGTACGGCGGAAGTTGTCGAAAATGGTCCAGTAAGCGGCCTGCTTCCTCGCACCGCATGCCGACTTTCATTTTGGAATCATCCTCATCCAATTGCGTCACGACTCCGTTATCGTAAAGTTCGGCTGCGAAATAAAAGCGTGGCGGCTTGCATGTTGTTCGGCACGTAACGGTGGGGTTGGAGCCTACAGCCGTTTCGCTTCCGCCCAGTTTTTGGTTTGTGCCTCAGCGGCGATGTTTTTATTTTGGCTTCTTCGTCGCCTGCATAGATGACTACGTTGACATTGTCCTGTCCTGCGGTGAAAGCTTTGTACACGTCTTCTGTATTTCCCGGGCGTTGGAATGCTTGTCCCTTAAACTGGTAAGTTCCTGCCGGTAGTGCCGTGAGGGTCTGGTTGAAGTCGAATGTTTTCTCGAAGAATTCCCCGCAGGAGAAAGAGATGGCCGGTTTGGTGGACCATCCTTCCCCGTCCTTGAGGCTGGCATCAGACATGAGGAATGTGATGTCGAAGGGGTGCTCCACACTTTTGGGGGTGGCTTCGGCCAGAAATGCCATACCGGCAGCCAAGGCTTCTTCGGTCAGTGTGGCGATGGCTTCGGTGGTGGTTTCAGCCTGGTTGGCTTTTTCCTCTATTTCCGAGAGTTTGGTTTGTAGCGCGGCATCCGTTCCGCTTGCGTCTTCCGTGTGTGGGGTTTCTGCCAATGCCTTGATATGTGCCAACATTTCCTCGAGTTCGGCCTTGCGTTCGTCCTTGATTGCCTGGTCGAATGCCTGAAGCCCTTCGCCGGAGAGTATGACCCAGCGTTGCCCCTTGACGAATTGCTGATATTGAATGCTTCCGTGACGATTCTTCCTCCGGCATTGGAACCCATGCAATTCGGGTTGAGCACCTTTTCCGGATGTATGATCCAATATCCCCGTGTCGTGAGGGCATGGCCTTCGGTGCCGATGTTGAGTCGATGCGCCCTTTCATGAAATGGAATTTCTCGTCTACGGCGTGGAAGGTCTTTTTCCTTGGTGAGGAATTTCTTTTTTCTTGAAGCGTTATAGGTCAGATACTTGCCTGTCCCCACGTTTTGGAGCGAGTAATAAGAGGTTTTCGGGTCGAAAGTGATATACCATGCCGCGTTGTCATCGGCTTCGGCTTCGGCAGCTGTCATTTCCTCGCACTTGACGGTCGTCGTGTTAGGGTTGGCCACCAGATAGGAGGAATATAGGCCGGCATTCTCGTCCTCGTTCTTGAGGTAGTACTTTACGTTGTCCTCCTGTTCGAACACGTAAGCGGGGGTAGAGAATCCTCCGGTGGGTGGCAATCCGTCTTCTCGAGTCCTTGCGTAATCAGGCCGTTTGCGATATAAAGTGCTTCGCTGCCTGTATCCTCGTGTTGCACCGTTGATGCCGTAAGGCCACATGTGGGTGTTGTCTCCGTCATGACAGCTGAGGGGTTGTTGTCCCAGAAGCGCAGTACTTCATTGGCGCGGTCTCCCAACCAGTCGCCCCGGTCACCGTTGGCTCTCATGTTGCCGTCCCACCAAATGGCGTGTTGCCCTACACCGATGGCATGTCCATTTCGTGCATGATGGTACTGTGCGTTGGTACTGGCGTTGGGGCTACGCGCATCCATCCTCCATAGCTGCAGTCTGCCGTGGGAGTGCCCGACCCGAAATTGACGCTTAAATGCAATCCTTGTATGCTGGTCAGGTTGTTCCAGTACTCTACGGCGGAACCTACGGCTGCGTTGATGCGTGCATTGGATTCGGCATCTCCCCCGTTGTTGTAGGACCACGTAATGGTTCCTTTTGGTATGGTGATGACTTTGATGGCATCGCCGTAACCCACGGCGTACCCTTTGGTCAAGGCATACGCCCGTATGTAATAAATGGTAGAAGGGGTCAGGTTCCTCAATACGTAGATGTCCGTTGTTCCTCTATATATTCGGTGGTCCGGTTGTCCAATATGGTAGGCTCAGGTTCCGTACTCCAACAGAAACCATGTTCTACAAGTTCTTGTTTCAGGCACCCCGTGATGGTACTCCGTCCGAATGCCATGGTGGAAACCGCGTGCATACCGCGTGTCGGTCACGACGGCAGGCGTCACCGGTTGGGTTAGCTTATTCGGAAAGCCAAAAGGGCTGTCCCTAATTTTTCAACGGCTGTTGCTAAATCTTCCGCGTTTGCATCCAAGTTTTCAGCCAAGGCTTGCGCTTCTTGGATAACGGCGTGGAATTCAGCCGCCCCGTTCAGGGTTCCGTCACCGTAAGCCTCAAGTGACTTGTCTATAGCGGCTTGCAATTCCTGATAGGCGTGGATGGAGGTTTGCGCGGCTTCGGTGGCTTGGCGCAGGCGAATGGCTACGGGAGCCATATTGTCGTCCGTAGTGCT
>VOFI01002712.1_pt1 | contig 21827 bp, 25 predicted proteins | sample 5384131 | NCBI WGS metagenome assembly VOFI01 (sample SAMN12384728, study PRJNA508395) | human gut metagenome | isolation source: healthy gut H | host: Homo sapiens | reverse complement strand
CCGGCATTGGCAGGACGTGTTTTCTGTTGCTTTCTTTCCCGGTGCAGATGACCAGTTGGCCGGTAGTCGGTCAGTTGACCGCCTACACGGACGCTACGACGGGAGCTACTCCGCTGGCATTGATGAAGCAGGCGATCTACGGCAATACGGACGCTTTAAGCCAGATTCCGGATGCGTTGAGCCTGTTGATCGGACAAAACGGCGGATGTCTCGGTGAAGTGAGCGCGCTGGCTCTGCTGATCGGTTTGGCTTATATGCTGTGGAAGAAAATTATCACATGGCATATTCCGGTATCTATCCTGGTTACCGTATTCGTGTTCGCAGGCATCATGCATCTGGCGGATCCTGAAAAATACGTGTCTCCGGTTCTCCAACTGCTTTCCGGTGGTCTGATGCTGGGTGCTGTCTTTATGGCAACCGACTATGTGACTTCTCCGATGAGTAAGAAAGGGATGCTGATTTATGGTGTATGTATCGGTCTGCTGACGGTTGTCATCCGTCTGTTCGGTGCCTATCCCGAAGGTATGTCGTTCGCCATCCTGATAATGAATGCATTCACTCCGCTGATTAATACCTATTGTAAACCTAAACGCTTTGGGGAGGTAGCGAAGAAGAAATGAAAAAGTTACAATCATCTTTGAAAAATATGTTGCTGGTGCTGACGGGAGTGACTGCTGTCTCCGTAGCGTTGCTGGCTTATGTGAATGAACTGACGAAAGGCCCCATTGCCGAAGCGAATGCGAAGACACTGAACGAGGCCTTGAAAAAAGTTCTTCCTGAATTTACGAACAATCCGGTGGCGGAAAGCGATACGATCTTCAGCGAGAAAGACGGCAAGAAGAATGTCGATTTCATTGTTTATCCGGCCAAGAACGGTGATAATATGGTAGGTACGGCTGTTGAAGCCAAGTCCATGGGATTCGGCGGCGAGCTGAAAGTGCTGGTTGGCTTTGACGCCGAAGGTAAAATCTACAACTACTCCCTGCTGGCTCATACGGAAACTCCGGGACTGGGTTCGAAGGCCGACAAATGGTTCGGTGCTTACGATCCTGCCAAGGGTGAACAGGCGGTGTCACACGAGGAAAGCACGAAGTCTATCCTGGGCATGAATCCGGGTGAAGCCGCACTGACGGTCAGCAAAGACGGCGGGCAGGTGGACGCCATTACCGCTTCTACGATTACCTCACGCGCTTTCCTGAATGCCGTGAATGCTGCTTATCAGGCTTACAAAGCCGGAGGGGAGAAGTGAACGGAGCTACGGGTGCTACAACTAAAGTGGAACTTACTGATTCTATCAGTGCTAATTAAGAAAGGAGACAGATATGAATAACTTTAAAGTAATGATGAACGGGATTATCAAAGAGAATCCTACGTTTGTACTCCTGCTCGGTATGTGTCCTACGTTGGGTACGACTTCGTCGGCTATCAACGGCATGGGTATGGGACTGGCCACCATGTTCGTATTGATCTGCTCGAATGTGGTGATCTCATTAATCAAGAACCTGATTCCGGATATGGTGCGTATCCCTTCGTTTATCGTGGTGATTGCGTCTTTCGTAACGTTGCTCCAAATGGTGATGCAGGCATACGTGCCGGGACTGTACGCCACACTCGGCCTTTTCATCCCGTTGATCGTAGTGAACTGTATCGTGCTGGGGCGTGCCGAAGCTTTTGCCGCAAAGAACAATGCGTTGGCATCCATGTTCGACGGTATCGGTATGGGACTTGGCTTTACCATTGCCCTGACTTTGCTGGGGGCTGTCCGCGAATTTCTGGGAACCGGTAAGATTTTCGATCTGACCATCATGCCGGAAGAATATGGAATGTTGGTGTTTGTATTGGCTCCGGGTGCTTTCATCGCTTTGGGATATCTCATCGCATTGATTAATAGTTTCAAGAAAGCCTAATTCAATTAAATAAGAAAAGAATATGGAATATATATTGATATTTATTTCGGCAATCTTTGTAAACAACATCGTGTTGTCGCAGTTCCTGGGTATCTGTCCGTTCCTGGGCGTATCTAAGAAGGTGGAAACTGCGATGGGTATGAGCGCTGCGGTTGCTTTCGTGTTGACCATCGCTACCATTGTCACATTCCTCATTCAGAAGTTTGTGTTGGATGTTTTCGGGCTGGGATATTTGCAGACGATTACTTTCATTCTGGTGATTGCCGGACTGGTGCAAATGGTGGAAATCATCCTGAAAAAAGTTTCCCCCGCCTTGTATCAGGCGTTGGGCGTGTTCTTGCCGTTGATTACAACCAACTGTTGTATCCTGGGTGTGGCTATCCTGGTGATTCAGAAAGACTATGACCTGCTGACAGGTGTTGTGTACGCATTCTCTACGGCTATCGGCTTCGGTCTGGCACTGGTTCTCTTTGCCGGATTGCGCGAACAGATGAGCCTGGTGAAAGTTCCGAAAGGAATGCAGGGCACTCCGATTGCTTTGATTACCGCCGGCCTGCTTGCCATGGCATTCATGGGATTCTCCGGCGTGGTGTAAGGACTTACAGTTGATAATTTAATATAGGATTGGAAACCTTGCTGTATAACATATACAGAAATGGGTTTCCAATCCTTTTTTTAATACCTGACTGCCATTAATTCGTACTTTAATAGCCTTTTATTAAATAAAATGCCGGCAGATTATTGCAATTCCATTTTATTTCCATACATTTGTAACTCAAACAATAATAAGCCGAGAAACTAACCATTTTTTATAAGTATATGAAAGAAAGAATTTTAGTAACAGGCGGGACGGGATACATTGGGTCTCACACTGTTGTAGAACTACAAAACAGTGGATATGAAGTAATCATCATCGATAATTTATCAAATTCAAGTGCTGATGTTGTTGACAATATAGAGAAAGTTTCCGGTATTCGCCCAGTTTTGAAAAGCTGGATTGTCTGGACTTTGCTGGTCTTGATGCAGTATTTACAAAATATAAAGGAATTAAGGCGATCATTCACTTTGCAGCGAGCAAAGCAGTAGGAGAATCGGTACAGAAGCCGTTGCTTTACTACCGTAATAACCTGGTTTCTTTGATTAACCTTCTCGAACTGATGCCAAAACATGGAGTAGAAGGAATCGTGTTCTCTTCTTCTTGTACAGTATACGGCCAGCCGGATGAATTGCCGGTAACAGAAAAGGCTCCGATTAAGAAAGCGGAATCACCTTACGGAAATACGAAACAGATTAATGAAGAGATTATTCGTGATACGGTAGCTTCAGGTGCTCCGATCAATGCGATCATGCTGCGTTATTTCAACCCGATTGGTGCTCATCCTACTGCATTGCTGGGCGAACTTCCGAATGGCGTTCCTCAAAATCTGATTCCTTACCTGACTCAGACCGCAATCGGTATCCGTGAGAAACTGAGCGTGTTTGGCGATGATTATGATACTCCTGACGGTTCTTGTATCCGTGACTTTATCAATGTTGTTGACTTGGCTAAAGCCCACGTGATCGCTATCCGTCGTATTCTGGAGAAGACACAAAAAGAAAAAGTCGAAGTGTTCAATATCGGCACGGGACGCGGAGTGTCTGTTCTGGAATTGATTAACGGTTTTGAAAAAGCTACCGGCGTTAAATTGAATTATCAGATTGTAGGACGTCGTGCAGGCGACATTGAAAAAGTTTGGGCGAATCCCTGATTTTGCAAACCAGGAACTGGGTTGGAAGGCCGTAGAAACCTTGGAAGATACTTTACGTTCTGCATGGAACTGGCAGTTGAAACTTCGTGAAAGAGGTATTCAATAAGATATATTTAATTATTTGTTGTAAAAACATGAAAATATAAACAAAATAGAAACAAATCGTGCATGCGATTTGTTTAATTGATGCTAATCGACCTGAAGCTGTTTATGAGTATGCGAATATACGTAAATAGTACTTATGCCTCCCCGGCATAGACAGGAAAGATTGCATAGTAGTTTTGTCGTGTTTTATTTTGTGTTTGTGTTGTGACGGTACTACGACGTGAGTCGTGGTACCGTTTTGGGATATGTTTGTACAGATGAATCTCGACAGGAGGCAGGTGAAATTCTTTGTCTAATAACAAATAAGCTTTTACTACCAGATTATTTTCCGGATTGCCGGCTATTTCCATTCCGTGCTGGTGGAGCGTGAATTTCTGTTGGGCTTCGGGCTTCACAATTGGTTCTGATTTCCAAAGCGTCTTCGAGAGCGACGGGATAGAAAACAGTTTCCAGATTATGGTATCCGTCAGGACGTTTTTCCGTAATGGACAGCCCCAGGTTTATTTTGATATTCGGGAAACCGGATAGAAAACAGTTTCAGATTATGGTATCCGTCAATCATGGTGTTATCTATTTTTTATGCTACGATTATGTATTCGGGGGCAAAGTTACTAAAATCTTCATTTTTCCTTATTCATTCTTCATTATTATATTTTATCTTTGTCGTCCCGATTGAAAGAGGGCCTGTCGGAAAAGACCGCCCCAATCGAATCGTAAAATGATAAATCGTAAAAACAGAAACAATCCTAATGGCCGAACAGAAAAGAAATACCCGTAACACAAAGTCTGCTAAAGTACAACCGGTGAATGATTATGGTCGTATCCAACCGCAGGCACCTGAGTTGGAAGAAGCTGTATTGGGAGCTTTGATGATTGAGAAAGACGCTTATTCGTTAGTGAGTGAGATTCTTCGTCCCGAATCTTTTTATGAACATCGACATCAGTTAATCTATTCCGCTATAACCGACCTGGCTGTCAATCAGAAACCGGTGGATATCCTGACGGTGAAAGAACAGCTCAGTAAACGCGGGGAACTGGAAGAAGTGGGAGGTCCTTTCTATATCACTCAGCTGAGCAGTAAGGTGGCTTCTTCCGCACATATCGAATACCATGCCCGTATTATTGCACAGAAATCGCTGGCGCGTGAACTGATAACGTTTACGAGCAATATTCAAAGCAAAGCGTTTGATGAAACGCTGGATGTGGACGACTTGATGCAGGAAGCGGAAGGTAAGCTTTTTGAGATTTCGCAGCAGAACATGAAGAAGGATTATACGCAGATCAATCCGGTGATTGACGAAGCCTATAAACTGATTCAGAAGGCTGCGGCACGAACCGACGGTTTGAGTGGCCTTGAGAGTGGTTTTACGAAACTGGACAAGATGACTTCCGGCTGGCAGAATTCGGACCTTATTATTATTGCCGCCCGTCCTGCCATGGGTAAGACGGCTTTCGTTCTTTCTATGGCTAAGAATATCGCTGTGGACTTCCGGAATCCGGTAGCATTGTTCTCTCTTGAAATGAGTAATGTCCAGCTGGTCAACCGTTTGATATCGAATGTTTGTGAAATCGAGAGCGGAAAGATTAAGAGCGGGCAGTTGGCCGGACACGAATGGCAGCAGTTGGACTATAAACTGAAAAATCTGCTGGATGCGCCGCTTTATGTGGATGACACTCCTTCTCTTTCGGTTTTCGAGCTCCGGACAAAGGCGCGTCGTCTGGTACGTGAACATGGGGTGAGAATCATTATTATTGACTACCTTCAGTTGATGAATGCGAGCGGTATGGCGTTTGGTAGCCGTCAGGAAGAGGTTAGTACCATTTCTCGTTCGTTGAAAGGATTGGCGAAGGAGTTGAATATTCCGATTATCGCACTGTCGCAGTTGAATCGTGGTGTGGAAAGTCGTGAAGGTATTGACGGTAAACGACCGCAGTTGAGTGACCTTCGTGAATCGGGAGCCATCGAGCAGGATGCGGATATGGTGTGCTTTATTCACCGTCCGGAATATTACAAGATTTACCAGGACGATCGTGGTAACGACCTGCGTGGTATGGCGGAAATTGTGATCGCCAAGCATCGTAACGGTGCGGTAGGCGAGGTGTTGCTCCGCTTTAAGGGTGAGTTTACCCGTTTCTCTAATCCGGAGGACGATATGGTTATTCCGATGCCGGGCGAGACTGTCGGGCCTATGCTGGGGTCGAAGATGAATCGCGATAGTGTTGGTTCTGTCCCTCCGCCGCCGGCACCCGATTTTGAGCCGCAGTCGGGGAATCCGTTTGCGACACCGATAGGAGGAGACGGGCCGTTGCCTTTTTAGTCGTTACTTTATAGTCGTTACTTTATAGTTTTTACTATTGTAGATAAGTTTTCTGCATAGTTTCTCCTCCTTCTGGAAGGAGGAGTACCCGTAGGGGGAGGTGGTAGGAAAAATAATGATTTTACCTTTTTTTAAAATAAGGAATATACCATGTTTCTACCTACCACCCCGGCTTTCAGCCACCCCTTCTTCCGGAAAGAGGGGAAACCATGCGGCAGGCAGTGTTACTCTGTGGTGAAATAACTCTCAATTTTCTTTCAAACCTTTTCGGTCAACCGAAAAAACTTATTAACTTTGCAAATCTTTTTGAGAAACAATAAAAAATTAAGTATATGAATATCTCTTATAACTGGCTGAAAGAGTATGTCAACTTCGACCTGACGCCCGATGAAACGGCTGCTGCGCTGACTTCTATCGGCTTGGAAACAGGTGGTGTGGAAGAAGTACAAACCATTAAAGGCGGTTTGGAAGGGCTTGTAATCGGCGAAGTGCTGACTTGCGTTGAACATCCTAACTCTGACCATTTGCATATTACTACTGTTAATCTGGGAGACGGTGAACCGGTACAGATTGTTTGTGGTGCCCCGAATGTGGCTGCCGGACAGAAAGTGGTGGTAGCTACTTTAGGTACGAAACTTTATGACGGTGACGAATGTTTTACCATCAAGAAATCAAAAATCCGTGGGGTAGAATCTACAGGTATGATTTGTGCCGAAGACGAAATTGGGATCGGTACGGACCATGCAGGTATTATCGTATTGCCGGAAAACGCTGTTCCGGGTACGCTTGCCAAGGATTATTATAATATCAAGAGCGACTATGTGCTTGAAGTGGACATCACGCCTAACCGTGCGGATGCGTGCTCTCACTATGGGGTGGCTCGTGACTTGTATGCTTATCTGATTCAGAACGGCAAACAGGCTACTCTGCAACGTCCTTCGGTAGACGCCTTCAAGGTGGAAAACCACGACCTGGATATTGAAGTGACAGTAGAGAACAGCGAGGCTTGCCCGCATTATGCTGGTGTGACTGTGAAAGGAGTGACCGTGAAGGAAAGCCCCGAATGGTTGCAGAATAAATTGCGTCTGATCGGCGTGCGTCCTATTAATAATGTAGTGGATATTACCAATTATATCGTTCATGCTTTCGGTCAGCCGTTGCATTGCTTCGATGCCGGAAAGATTAAAGGCAATGAAGTGATTGTGAAGACAATGCCCGAGGGTACTCCGTTCGTTACGTTGGATGAAGTGGAGCGTAAGTTGAACGAACGCGACCTGATGATTTGCAACAAGGAAGAAGCGATGTGTATTGCCGGTGTATTCGGCGGACTGGATTCCGGTTCTACGGAAGCTACGACAGATGTATTCATCGAGAGCGCCTATTTCCACCCGACATGGGTGCGCAAGACTGCCCGCCGTCACGGCTTGAATACGGATGCTTCTTTCCGTTTCGAACGTGGTATCGATCCGAACGGTGTGATTTATTGCTTGAAACTGGCTGCTTTGATGGTGAAAGAACTGGCAGGAGGTACGATCTCTTCTGAAATTAAAGATGTGTTTACTGCTCCTGCGAAGGATTTCGTAGTGGAACTGAATTACGGGAAGGTGCATTCACTGGTAGGTAAAGTGATTCCGGTGGAAACAATCAAGAGTATTGTAACCAGCCTCGAAATGAAGATCACCAACGAAACTGCCGAAGGGCTGACATTGTCGGTTCCTCCTTATCGTGTGGACGTGCAGCGTGATTGTGACGTGATTGAAGATATTCTTCGCATCTACGGATATAATAATGTGGAAATTCCGACTACGTTGAACTCCAGTCTGACTACAAAAGGTGAGCATGACAAGTCGAATAAATTGCAGAATCTGATTGCAGAACAACTGGTGGGCTGTGGATTCAATGAAATATTGAATAACTCGCTGACTCGCGCCGCTTATTATGACGGACTGGAAGCTTATCCGTCCAACCGTCTGGTGATGTTGCTGAATCCGTTGAGTGCGGATTTGAACGCTATGCGCCAGACTTTGCTGTTCGGCGGACTGGAAAGCATTGCTCATAATGCCAATCGTAAGAATGCTGATCTGAAATTCTTCGAATTCGGTAATTGCTATCATTTCGATGCCGACAAGAAGAATCCGGAAAAGGTGTTGGCTCCTTATACGGAAGACTATCATCTGGGCTTATGGGTGACCGGCAAGAAGGTGGTTAACTCGTGGGCACATCCGGATGAGAGCAGTTCGGTGTATGAACTGAAAGCTTACGTGGAGAATATCTTGAAACGCTTGGGACTGGATTTGCACAATCTGGTGATAGGCAATCTGTCTGATGATATCTTTGCTGCCGCACTGTCTGTCCATACCAAGGGAGGCAAGCGTCTCGCATCGTTCGGCGTGGTGACTAAGAAACTGCTGAAAGCATTTGATATCGACAATGAAGTATATTATGCCGACTTGAACTGGAAGGAACTGATGAAAGCCATCCGTTCTGTGAAGATCAGCTACAAGGAAATTTCCAAATTCCCTGCTGTGAAACGTGACTTGGCATTGTTGCTTGACAAGAATGTGCAGTTTGCCGAAATTGAAAAGATTGCTTACGAAACAGAGAAGAAGCTGCTGAAAGAAGTGGAACTCTTCGATGTATATGAAGGTAAGAACCTCGAAGCGGGCAAGAAGTCGTATGCGGTGAGCTTCCTGCTTCAGGATGAAAGCCAGACTTTGAATGATAAGATGATTGATAAGATCATGTCGAAACTGGTGAAGAACTTGGAAGATAAGCTGGGTGCCAAACTTAGATAAACTTAAAATTTCAATCTAAAAATATAAACCAATGGGAAGAGCATTTGAATATAGAAAGGCCGCTAAGCTGAAACGGTGGGGCCACATGGCTAAAACATTTACAAGACTGGGTAAACAAATCGCTATAGCTGTAAAGGCTGGCGGTCCGGAACCTGAAAATAACCCGACTCTGCGTTCGGTGATCGCTACTTGTAAGCGTGAAAATATGCCGAAGGATAATATCGAACGTGCTATCAAAAACGCAATGGGTAAAGACCAGAGCGACTACAAGAGCATGACTTACGAAGGATACGGTCCTCACGGTATTGCTGTATTTGTGGATACGCTGACTGATAATACAACCCGCACGGTGGCTGACGTACGCTCCGTATTCAATAAGTTCGGCGGTAATCTCGGTACTATGGGTTCTCTGGCTTTCCTTTTCGACCACAAGTGTATGTTCACTTTCAAGAATCAAAGAGGGCATGGATATGGAAGAATTGATCCTTGACCTGATTGACTACGACGTGGAAGATGAGTACGAAGAGGATGATGAGGAAGGTACAATCACGATCTACGGAGATCCGAAGAGCTATGCCGCTATCCAGAAACACCTGGAGGAGTGCGGATTCGAAGATGTCGGTGGAGACTTCACTTATATCCCGAACGACATGAAAGAGGTGACTCCGGAACAGCGTGAAACATTGGATAAGATGATCGAACGTCTGGAAGAGTTTGACGATGTGCAGACTGTTTATACGAACATGCAACCGGAAGGCGGAGAAGAAGAATAAACAGGCCATGGAATATGTTTATAAAACCCAGGGAACTTGCAGTACCAACATCGAACTGAACGTGGAAGATGGAGTGGTGAAAGAAGTTGCCTTTCTGGGGAGGATGTAATGGTAATCTTCAAGGTATTTCACGCCTGGTGAAAGGAATGAAGGTAGAAGAAGTGATAAAGAAACTTGAAGGGGTTCGTTGCGGTGGCAGACCGACGTCTTGTCCCGACCAACTATGCCGTGCATTGCATGAAATGGGATATTGATTGACAATTTTTTTGTTCTTAATAGTTGATTGTAAGCCTTCGGCAAATTGTTTTTGCCGGGGGCTTCTTTTATTGTTCGGCAAAAAGCTTCTGTATGTCTTTCGGTTCTTTTCCGAATTTGTCGGTATTTTGAACTAAAATTGATTGTCACTCGTTATTTATAAGTATATTTGTACTGGATAAACTATTATGCAAAAATGAAGAATATTTTTCAAGACTTAAAACGCAAAGATCATAAACGCTATCTGGGTGGACTGGATCTCTTTTAAATATATCGGTCCGGGGCTTCTGGTTACGGTAGGATTTATTGATCCGGGAAACTGGGCTTCTAACTTCGCCGCCGGTTCCGAATTTGGCTATTCCTTACTTTGGGTGGTTACATTGTCCACTATTATGCTGATTGTGCTTCAGCACAATGTTGCCCACCTGGGGATTGTTACTGGGCTTTGCCTCTCGGAGGCGGCCACTAAATACACTCCCAATGGGTGTCGCGACCTATACTCGGTACGGCGGTATTGGCTTCGATTTCTACTTCTTTAGCGGAAATCCTGGGAGGTGCCATTGCGTTGGAAATGCTCTTTGATATTCCTATTATATGGGGAGCTGTGTTGACTACGCTTTTTGTCTCTATCATGCTTTTCACTAATTCGTATAAAAAGATAGAGCGTTCCATCATTGCATTTGTCTCTGTTATCGGGCTTTCGTTTATTTATGAGTTGTTTCTGGTGGAAATAGACTGGCCGGCTGCAACGGCGGGGTGGGTGACTCCGGCTTTCCCGAAAGGAAGTATGCTGATTATCATGAGTGTGCTGGGAGCGGTGGTGATGCCTCATAATCTGTTCCTTCATTCGGAGGTGATACAGAGTCACGAGTACAATAAGAAAGATGATGCTTCTATTAAGAAGGTATTGAAATATGAGTTGTTTGACACTCTTTTCTTCAATGATTGTTGGTTGGGCGATTAACAGTGCCATGATTCTGCTGGCGGCTGCCACTTTCTTTAAGAGCGGTATTCAGGTAGAGGAACTGCAACAGGCTAAGTCTTTGCTCGAACCTTTATTGGGAAGTAATGCGGCAATTGTATTTGCATTGGCATTGCTGATGGCGGGCATTTCGTCCACTATCACGAGCGGAATGGCGGCAGGTTCTATCTTTGCCGGTATTTTCGGCGAGTCTTATCATATCAAGGACAGTCACTCGCAGGTAGGAGTTCTCTTGTCTTTGGGAATTGCCCTGTTGCTGATTTTCTTTATTGGAGATCCGTTTAAAGGGTTGATTATTTCGCAGATGATACTCAGCATCCAATTGCCTTTCACGGTATTCCTGCAAGTGGGGCTGACCTCCTCGCGGAAGGTAATGGGAGAGTATGTCAATAGCCGTTGGAGCACATTTGTGCTGTATGCCATTGCGATTATAGTATCGGTACTGAACATCATGCTGCTATTCTCCTGAAATGAACATGAATTAAAAATATAGAATGATGAAGATTATTACTTATAATGTGAACGGACTACGTGCCGCCGTATCTAAAGGTTTGCCGGAATGGCTGGCGCAGGAGAATCCTGATATTCTTTGTCTGCAAGAGACAAAACTACAGCCGGACCAATATCCGGCAGAAGTGTTCGAAGCATTGGGCTATAAGTCCTATCTGTATTCGGCACAAAAGAAAGGATATAGCGGAGTGGCTTTACTTACGAAGCAGGAACCGGATCACGTGGAGTACGGAATGGGTATGGAGGCATACGACAATGAGGGGCGTTTTATACGTGCGGACTTTGGAGATTTGTCCGTGGTCAGTGTTTATCATCCTTCGGGGACGAGCGGGGATGAGCGCCAGGCTTTTAAAATGGTGTGGCTGGAAGACTTTCAGAAGTATGTGCTGGAGTTGCAGAAGTCTCGTCCGAACTTGATTCTTTGCGGCGATTATAATATCTGCCACGAGCCGATTGATATTCATGACCCTGTCCGGAACGCAACGAACAGTGGTTTCCTTCCCGAAGAACGGGAATGGATGACCCGTTTCCTTGCAGCGGGATTCATTGATTCTTTCCGTATGCTTTATCCGGAAGAAACAGGAGTATACCTGGTGGAGCTATCGTTTTAACTCGCGTGCCAAGAATAAGGGTTGGAGAATCGACTATTGCATGGCCAGTGAACCGGTCCGCCCGTTACTGATGAGCGCACGTAGTCCGATTGAATGACGCCATGCCTGCATTTTTTTGATGGGGATGGTGACCGGACCACTGTCCGATGATGTTGGAAATAAAAAACACGAAATAGTTTATGGAAGAAGATAGAATACAAAAAGCGGTGGAGCTTTTTAAGAGCGGGATTCAGGTCCACATAGCGTTGATACTGAGCCATCATTGCATTGACGGCAATTCCTGCATCCTCTTTATAATTTCGATATTGTTCCATTCACGTACATCTTTGAGAGGACATCACGTTTCTTTCTGTTTTGGGGAAAACCACTTTTTCTTTTCCTGTCAGCATGGCAATGGCGTCGAGACTTTATATGGTTTTGTTCATATTTTCTTTTTTTTGATTTTAATCTTTACGCCCTATCTGATGCCTTTTTTATATTTTTGTGCGAAATAAAAATGCAAAATAGTTTATGGAAGATAGAATACAGAAAGCAGTGGAGCTTTTTAAGAGCGGATATAATTGCTCACAGTCGAGGCGGCAGACCGGGAAGGAAAAGCTATGCCAATTATGCGGTAGTGCAGGAACTGGCAGCCGAATTTAAAAAACGTAACGGCTCTCTGATTTGTGGCGAATTGTTGGGATTAAAGAAAAAAGAGCCGGTTTCCACTGTTCCGGAAGAACGTACTGCTCAATATTATAGCAAACGTCCGTGTGCTAAAATGGTGGAAGAAGCGGCAAGAATCTGGGTGGAATATCTCGAAAAACACCCTAAATAAAGGGATAAATGCTTTTTTTATTACAAAATCAGCAAAAAAACACTCAATAAAGTGTTATATAACATAAAAATAACTATCTTTGTCCCCGAAATAAAATCTGAAAGTCGTCGGACAGGATGATTTGAAGCATGTCTAACTAAAATTTCAAAGCAAATGTTGAAAGAAAAAGCAGGTGTAATTGCAGGTACTATCTGGAATGCACTGAACGAAACAGAAGGAATGACTGCCAAGCAGCTTAAAAAGCAACTAAATTGGTTGACAAAGATCTGTTCCTCGGCCTTGGCTGGTTATTGAGAGAAGACAAAGTCTCTGTGGAAGAAGTTGAAGGTGAACTCTTCATCAAATTGATCTAAGCGAGTAACTCACTTAAGCAATAAAAAAATGCGTTGGTACATAATCATAATGTTATCAACGCATTTTTTTTTATTCCGCCATTTACGTATCTTTGCACACCAAAAAGATAAAATAATAAGAATTCAGAATGAAGAATATTCGCAACTTTTGCATTATTGCTCATATCGACCACGGTAAGTCAACCCTGGCCGACCGCTTGTTGGAGTTTACCAACACCATTCAGGTGACCACGGGGCAGATGCTTGATGATATGGACTTGGAGAAGGAAAGAGGGATCACGATCAAAAGCCATGCTATCCAAATGGAGTATAACTATAAGGGGGAGAAGTATGTACTCAACCTGATTGATACTCCGGGGCACGTGGACTTTTCGTATGAGGTGTCCCGTTCCATTGCCGCTTGCGAAGGTGCATTGCTGATTGTCGATGCATCGCAGGGAGTACAGGCACAGACGATCTCCAATCTGTATATGGCTATTGAACACGACCTTGAGATTATTCCCGTTATCAACAAATGCGATATGGCCAGTGCCATGCCGGAGGAAGTGGAGGATGAGATTGTGGAACTGCTGGGTTGCAAGCGGGAAGAAATTATCCGCGCATCCGGTAAAACGGGTATGGGAGTGGAAGAGATACTGGCTGCTGTGATTGAACGTATCCCTCATCCCGAAGGGGATGAAGAGGCGCCGTTGCAGGCTTTGATTTTCGACTCTGTATTCAACTCTTTCCGTGGAATTATAGCTTATTTCAAGATTGAAAACGGTATGATTCGCAAGGGAGACAAGGTGAAGTTCTTCAATACGGGAAAAGAGTATGATGCCGATGAGGTGGGGGTGCTGAAAATGGAACTGGTTCCCCGGAATGAACTTCGCACGGGAGATGTAGGCTATATCATCTCCGGTATCAAGACTTCGAAAGAGGTAAAGGTGGGAGACACCATTACCCATGTGGCTCGTCCGTGTGACAAGGCTATTGCCGGGTTTGAGGAAGTAAAGCCTATGGTATTCGCCGGGGTCTACCCGATTGAGGCGGAAGATTTTGAAGATTTGCGTGCTTCTCTGGAGAAATTGCAGTTGAACGACGCTTCCTTGACTTTCCAGCCCGAATCATCGTTGGCGTTGGGCTTCGGTTTCCGTTGCGGTTTCCTCGGATTGCTCACATGGAGATTGTGCAGGAGCGCTTGGACCGTGAGTTTGATATGAATGTGATTACTACGGTGCCGAACGTGTCCTACCATATATATGATAAGCAAGGCAATATGAAGGAAGTGCATAACCCCGGTGGTATGCCTGATCCGACGTTGATTGACCACATTGAAGAACCGTATATCAAAGCGTCTATTATTACAACGACCGATTATATCGGTCCGATTATGACGCTCTGTCTGGGCAAGCGCGGGGAACTGCTTAAACAGGAATATATTTCCGGCAACCGGGTGGAGATATATTACAATATGCCTTTGGGTGAAATTGTGATTGACTTCTATGACCGCCTGAAAAGTATTTCGAAAGGATATGCGTCGTTCGATTATCATCCGAATGGTTTCCGTCCTTCGAAACTGGTGAAACTGGATATCATGCTGAATGGTGAGCCTGTGGATGCGCTTTCTACACTGATCCACTTTGACAATGCTTACGATATGGGACGCCGGATGTGTGAGAAGTTGAAGGAACTGATTCCGCGTCAACAGTTTGATATTGCCATTCAAGCCGCTATCGGAGCGAAAATTATTGCCCGCGAAACGATTAAGGCGGTTCGCAAGGATGTGACTGCCAAATGTTATGGCGGTGACGTGAGCCGTAAGCGCAAGCTGCTTGAAAAGCAGAAAAAAGGTAAAAAACGAATGAAACAAATTGGCAACGTGGAAGTGCCGCAGAAAGCCTTCCTCGCAGTATTAAAGCTGGATTAAAAAAAAGAACCGCAAGCGGTTTTTCAGAGAGTTATTCTGAACAAATTGACTTGCGGTTAGTTTTTTAATACACCAGGTGATTGCCTTCTGTCTGCAGAGCTTTCCTTGGCAATCACTTTTGAGGAACAAACAACTAGAAATATGAGAAAAGTTCTGTCTTTTTCGGGCTTCCTGATGTTGGGGCTCGTCGTATCGCAATTCCTGCCGATGATGCAGGGGATGGCTATGGAGCTGTGAAATCCATATCGAATGTACTACTCTATGTATGTCTTAGTTTTATAATGATTAATGTAGGCCGTGAATTTGTGCTCGACAAGTCCCGCTGGAAAAGTTATGCCGAGGATTATTTTATAGCAATGGCTACGGCTGCTTTGCCGTGGTTTATGATTGCTATCTATTATGTGTTTATATTGCTTCCGCCTGACTATTGGAATAGTTGGGAGGCATGGAAAGAGAACCTGCTGTTGAGCCGTTTTGCCGCTCCGACATCAGCGGGAATCTTGTTTACCATGCTCGCCGCTATCGGACTGAAGTCCAGTTGGATTTATAAGAAGATACAGGTGTTGGCTATTTTCGATGATCTGGACACGATTATTTTGATGATTCCTCTTCAGATAATGATGATCGGTTTGCGCTGGCAGTTGATTATTGTAGTGGTGATTGTGTTTATGCTGTTGGCCGCCGGTTGGCAACAGTTGAATAAATACGACTGGCGTCAGGACTGGAAAGCGATCCTGTTTTATTCGGTTATCATATTTCTGGCTACGCAGATACTCTATCTCGGTAGCAAGGAGCTGTACGGAGAGGCGGGAAGTATCCATATTGAGGTGCTGCTTCCGGCATTTGTATTGGGTATGATTATGAAACATAAGGAACATGATACGCCTGTGGAACGAAAGGTTTCTACCGGAATCTCTTTTTTCTTCATGTTCCTGGTGGGAATGAGTATGCCGCATTTTATCGGAGTCAATTTTGCGGAAACGCACTCGGGGGCATATTCGGTGACAGGTTCCCAGGAAATGATGTCGTGGGGGAATGATTCTGTTTCATGTGGTAATTGTTTCTTTGTTGTCGAACGTGGGAAAGTTATGTCCTATGTTTTTCTATCGTGACCGGAAGCTGAGTGAACGACTGGCACTTTCTATCGGTATGTTTACCCGTGGTGAAGTGGGGGCCGGAATTATTTTTATCGCATTGGGATATAATTTGGGAGGTCCGGCATTGGTAATTTCTGTACTTACTTTAGTACTGAACTTGATTTTGACCGGAATATTTGTTCTTTGGGTGAAAAAACTGGCTTTAAGGAGCTATACTGATTAAATAAACTCTCTATACCCTATTATTTCCGGTAGTTATTATATGGAAATAATAGGGTATGGAACTGATCTACTAATAAGAATAGTTAAATAACTGTTTTATTTAGTTGAATAACTACATCTTTTAGTTGTTTGTTCGATATTAAATACTATATTTGTGGCGTTATACTTGGTGAGTTAAACCGAAAATATAGAAATGTATGAAACGATTGACAGCAAAAGAAGAAGAAATAATGCGTATTTTCTGGGAAAACGGCCCGATGTTTGTTCGCGGACTATTAGCTTATTATGAAGATCCCAAACCGCATTATAATACCGTTTCCACTCTTGTGCGCGGGTTGGAGGAGAAAGGATTCGTAGGTTATACGCCTTATGGAAATACTTATCAATATTATGCACTTGTTTCGGAGAAGGAGTATAAAAGTTCTGCTCTTAAAGAAGTGATTTCTCAATACTATAATAATTCGTATGTCAATGTTGTGTCTTCTTTTATTGAAGAAGAAGGATTGTCTGTTGATGAGCTTAAAGCACTCATTGACCAGATTCAACGAGGGAAAAACGAAAAATAGTTTTTGCAATAATAGTTGGGAAACGCACTATTGATAAAAAGATGTCATTACTATGGGAGACTTATTGTTTTATCTGTTGAAATCCGGATGTTACCTGATAATATTCTATCTGCTCTTTAAATTATTAATGAGCGGAACTACTTTTTTTCGCTTCAACCGGGTGACTATATTGGCGGGGATCATAGGATGTATGTTTCTCCCTTTGATAGAATTTACCACTCAAGAGGAGACATTTTTAACTGTTCCTTTACAAACGATTCAGGGGATTTTTGTTGAGCAGGCGGACGGCATATTTTGGGGACACAATGTTTTGGGTTCGGCCGCAAGTGGACGAAACCGGAAATATGCAGGCTATAAATTGGTGTCCTATTGCTTTGGGATATGTTTATCTGGCAGGCGGGCTGTTTGTTTTGTGCAGGATTTTGCTTTCCTTTTATCGGATGTTCCAGCTTATACGGAACGGAAAGAGGCGCTCCTATGGGAAGTATAAACTGATTGTAGTATCGGAACCTATTTCATCTTTTTGCTGGGGAAAATATATTGTTGTTTCCGTATCCGACTACTCACAACAGTCGACAGACGGGATCTTACTCCATGAGACGATGCATTTACGTTATCGGCATACACTCGATTTATTATGTATGCAGTGTTTGTTAATTCTTTATTGGTTCAACCCGGCCATTTGGCTGCTGAAACGGGAATTGCAGGAAGTACATGAGTTTGAAGCGGATAATGGGGTGCTTAATACAGGCATTGATGCAACGAGATATCAACTTTTATTGGTGAAAAAAGCTGTTGGTACAAGGCTCTACTCTATGGCCAACGGTTTTAATCACTCTAAACTTAAAAAACGTATTACTATGATGTTAAAAGAAAGAACCAATCGGTGGGCACGGTTGAAACTATTGTTTGTGGTGCCTGTAATGGGTGGAGCGCTTTATGCGTTTGCACAGCCGGAAGTGAAAGAAGACTTAGGACTAAATACGGTCCGGGAAGTATTGCAATCAAAAACCAGAGAAGATCAGGATATCTTCAAGTTTGTTGATGATGAAATGGAGGCATATTATAATCGTTCTCCTAAGAATGCGGAGCTGAAATATAAGATTCGGGAGCGACAGACGCATATCGTAAAAGTAGATGCTAATGGACAATTGACTTTGAACAATAAAACGATTGCTAAGGAAGACCTGAAAGAGGTACTTAAAAAAACAATGGTGGAACATAAGCGCCTGGCAAAAGAAAAGTATAACAGTGCAGAGGATCAAGTGGGAGGGGTCTTGTTTTCTCCTGATACTCCTAAAGAACAGGTAAAAGATTTGTTGTCTGTTATGCGGGATGCTTTTGTTGAAATTCGGGCTGATATTGCCCAAACATCGGGAAATAACAGTAAGGAATACCTTGATAAAGAATTTCCTATTTTGATTGGTTATGGCGATATTTCTATCAAGGATAGAAAGAAAAATCCATATAATAATTCTACTACAATGAAGATTACCGGCATTCATCTTAAATTACTCTCTGCCGCAGGCAAAGTAGAGAAAGAAATAACGAATTTTACTCTGGCTGAATTGGAGAGAGATTTGAAAGATTTCTGTACATTACAGGGAGATAAGAAGAATGAGATTACTGTCAGTATGAAGGTGGATAAGGGATGTGAAATGGGGATAGTGACCGATGTGAAGACAGTTCTCCGGAATAATTATTTGTTAAAGTTGAACTATCAATAAAATACTTATTTCTCCACTGATAATAGTTGGAGACTGCATAGTTAGAGATCGCAAAGTTAGAGACTGCATAGTTGGAGACTACTGGAGTAATAACAGAATGACAAGTCGGTAGTATTTAAAACTCTCCTCCTTCAGGAAGGAGGAGTACCCGTAGGGGGAGGTGGTAGGTGAATGCATGAATTGTTTATTATCAGCATTGTGCATCTACCTACCACCCCGACTTATTATACACGCCCTCTAGCATTCAAGAAAGATATTCCTAACAAATTCGTTTTAGCGCTATTTTTTTCGGATTAGTCAAATAGTTCCCCGTCTTCTTCGATTGGAAGTATTTTCCGGCTTTCTTCATGTGGTAATTGTTCTACTTGACGTAGCTTCCGTTCGATAGCACGGGTTCGTTTGCCCATAACTTCTTCAAGCTGGTCACCGGCATTTTGCAGGTTCTTTTGTACTTTCTCAAGCAGTCCGCCGAATTTGCTGAATTCGGTTTTTACAGCTCCCAATACAGTCCAGACTTCTCCGGTACGTTTCTGAATGGCTAAGGTACGGAAACCCATTTGAAGACTGTTCAGAATGGCTCCTAAAGTAGTCGGGCCTGTTACGACGATTTTGTATTCCTTCTGAAGTGTTTCGACAAGGCTTGTCCGGCGGATCACTTCTGCATAGATGCTTTCGAACGGGAGAAACATGATTGCGAAATCTGTGGTAAAAGGAGGGTCGACATATTTGTCGTGAATATCCTTTGCCATTTTCTTAATGGTGTTTTCCAGTTGTTTGCCGGACGATTCGATCAAAGCGGTATCTCCCGCTTCGAAAGCATCGTAATATTGTTCGTATATGTCTTTGGGGAATTTGGCGTCGATTGGCAGATAAACAGTGCTGTTGGCATCATCTTTTCCCGGAAGTTTGATGGCAAATTCTACAAATTCGGTTCCGCTTTTCTTCGTTTTGACATTGGCGTCGTATTGTTCCGGGCTCATCATTTGCTCCAGTAATGCACCTAACTGTACCTCACCGAATGTTCCCCGCATTTTTACGTTGCTCAGTACCTTCTTCAGTCCGCCGACATCTTGAGCAAGAGATTTCATTTCTCCCAGTCCTTTCTGCACATTTTCCAGTTGCGAACGGACTATCTCGAAGGATTGCCCAATTCGTTCGTTCAGTGTTTTTTGCAGTTTCTCCTCCACCATCAGACGCATATCATCCAAGCGTTTCTCGGTCGATTTAATCAGTGTTTCCTGTTGGCGGGCCATTGTGTCGAATTTCTGCCGTTGTAATTCTCCTGTGGTCATCATATTCTTGTGGAGGACATCCTGGAGTTGCTGCATATTCTGATTTAATACTTGCGTCATTTCCATGCGCAACTCCCGGATACTTCGGTTCAGTTCTTCCCGGTTTTCTTGCATTTGTTGCCGTAAGGCTGCTTGCAGTTGTTCCGCTTGATTTTGGTTGTTGCCTTTCGTTAGTGATAGTACAAGTAATACTATCACTAATACGGCGATAACAATAAGTAAAATCGATTCCATTTAATAAGTCAGTATTTCGTTTCCGGTTTCAGTAATCAGAATCATATTTTCCCATTGTGCAGACGGCAATCCGTCGTCTGTGCAGACTGTCCATCCGTCAGCATCGTCGACAAACACTTCATAGGTTCCCATGTTAATCATCGGTTCGATGGTGAAGGTCATTCCCGGTACGATCATCATGCCTGTACCCCGGCGTCCGAAATGTTCTACGTCCGGTTCTTCATGGAATTGCATACCTACACCATGTCCGCAGAGGTCGCGCACGACGCTGAATCCGTTTTTCTCGGCATGTTCCTGAATAGCGGCACCCACATCGCCCAGTTGTTTCCAAGGTTTTGCGGCGGCAATACCAATTTCCATACACTCTTTCGTCACTTGGACCAGTTTGCGCATTTCGGGACTTACGTCGCCGATCATAAACATGCGGGAGGCGTCAGAGAAGTATCCATTGTAAATGGTAGAAACATCCACATTGATAATATCTCCGTTTTTCAGGATTTCATTCTTGTTGGGTATCCCATGGCATACTACGTCGTTAATGCTTGTACAGACACTCTTGGGGAATCCTTCGTAATTGAGGGGAGCAGGAACGGCTCCGTGACCGGTTGTGAAATCATACACTAGTCTGTCAATTTCCTCGGTAGACATTCCCTCACGGATATTCTCCGCGATATGATCCAATAATGCAGTGTTGATTTTGGCACTTTCACGTATTCCTTCCAGTTGTTCGGGGGTACGGAGTACTTTACGAGGCGGAAGTTTGTATCCTTGTTTTCTGTATTTCTGTATTTTTTCTTCTACTGCTGCCGGATAATTGGAGGGGGTAAACCGGAATCCCTTGATAAAGTTCTTCATTATTATATGATGTTATTTAATCGTTCTACTAAGGTAGAGAATAAAATGGAAGTTGTGTCTCCTTGGCTTCTAAAACTTTTCTTGTAGATTATTCATCATTATGAAATAGCTTTGAATACGGGTTCTATCTTTTGGATTTCAGACTCAAATCCGAACCAGTAGCCATGTCCGTCTTCATCAACGGGGAGAAAACACAGACGTAGTTTTTCCCGATAGGAGCCATAGATGACTTCCCAACTCTCCGGGGAACTTGCCGTTTGGTTCTGACTTTTCGGCGGGAACTTTCTTTAATGACATACCTGCTTCGGGATAATGATTTTTACAGAAATTATATAGGATCACTCCTCTTCTTTCCAGACTCGTTCTTAATGCCATGCTGGTGAATGTCATTCAGACGTTCACGGATAGCTTCCAAAGGAATGGTACGCACCGGCTTTTCACCACCGCTGACGCAAAAGGCACACGTGTTGAAACAACCTCGGGTAGTTTCCAACTGTACAAACGGTTTACTCCAGTTAAAAAAACAACTTTTCTCGGGGGAAACAAGTTGAGAGAAGTTCATGACGCGGGCAATTCCATTGTCCTGATAGCGACCGTTTTCATCCAAGTAACAAAGTCCCGTTATTGCTTTCCATGTTTCTTTACTGTGATTCCATACTTTCAGCCATTGGGGGAATACTTCTTCACCCTCTCCACGGAACACCTCCGCTGACAAATTTGTTCTTATATAAAAAGGCTTCATTATTTCCCA
>VOFI01002470.1_pt1 | contig 21836 bp, 42 predicted proteins | sample 5384131 | NCBI WGS metagenome assembly VOFI01 (sample SAMN12384728, study PRJNA508395) | human gut metagenome | isolation source: healthy gut H | host: Homo sapiens | reverse complement strand
TCAAGCTTCACGGCATAGGATAATGCCGAATTCTTTATTCTAGGTATTCCGAGTGTACTGTCAAGCATTATGCCGTTTATCGCGTATTTCTCTCGGTTTCTTTCCCAGAAACATGGGAATGGGGGTATGCTTTCTTCACGCAAAATCAACGAAGCGCCTCTGTCGATATGTGGCGCTTGTTTGTTTGATGGGAGAAAAACGATGGCTTATTCGCACGACAACGCCCCATCGGCATCTTTTGATTCCGGCTTCGGCGGGCTTACGGTGGCTCGAGAGATAGCCGAGAGCTGCCGAATGTCGATTGTCTATTTTCGGCGATACGGCACGATGCCCGTCATGGCCGCGCTCGCAGGAAGAGGTCGACGGTTTCGTTCAGCAAATCTGCCACTGGCTGCCTTGACCGAGGCGTCAAGCTGCTCGTCATTGCCTGCAACACGGCGACGGCCGCCGGTCTTGAGCATGCGCAGAAGAATTTCGCGGTGCCCGCGACGGTGGTGGAGCGGAAACGAAGAATCGCCGCTGGCGTTATCGCGACAGGCGGGACCGTGAGCGAATGCTATCCGCGCGCCATCCGCCATATCGACGCCGGCATCACGGTGTTTTTCCACGGCAACGCCAAAGTTCGTCGATATCGTCGAACAGGGTATCCGCATGAGCAAAGGCCCGATCGAAGATTTGACGAGCCGAGCCTCGAAGGTCTACATCCGCCCTGCATTCCAAGAGATTGCGCAGGATTATCTCGAGCCGCTTCGTCGCTGCGACATCGATACGCTCGTGCTTGGTTGTACGCATTATCCCATGCTCAAGGCGCTGATCGGCGGCGTGGTGGGTCATAGTGTCTGCTGGTGTCGTCCGCCGAAGAGATGGCAAAAGACGTGCGTGAAACGCTAACGTTGCGCGGTCAGCTCGCATCGCCCGACAACGTTGCAACGCGCGAGTTCTTCACGTCCTCCGACGAGGTGGAGGAGTTTCAATCTTTCGGGTCTCGCGTGTTCAATCAAATAAATATGCAGACCCACCCCGGCCGCGGTATCGCATCTTTCGTGCCTTGAAAAGTACGGCAGCATGTCGTGCGAATCGCCCTGCAAGACGCGTCGAATACGCAATAGGAGGAATTATGTTCGGCACTCGAACCGACAATCGAAAGATTGTGCTCTGCGCGAGGTTTCGCTTGAGCGCAATGTCGAAAGAATGCGGCCGGAAGCTGCTTGGTAAAATTCGGCGACACGCATGCTGTGCAGCGCCACCATTGAAGAGCGCGTGGTGCGGATGGCGCAAAGGAAGCGGCATGGGTTGGCTGACGCCGAATACGCTATGCTTCCCGCATCTACGGCGAAGAGAACCCCGCGCGAGACGAAGGGTCAAAGGCCGCAGCCAAGAAATTGAACGCCTGATAGGCCGTTCGCTGCGCAATGTCTGCGATATGGCGAACATGGGCGGCGAGGTCACCATGACAATCGATTGTGACGTGTTGCAGGCGATGGTGGTACGCGCACCGCAGGCCATCACGGGCGCATGGGTTGCGGCTTATGACGCCTTTGAGATGTGGCGCACGTCCGGCAAAGGTCAAGACGAACCCTTCTCTACGGGCAGGTTGCGGCGGTAAGCGTGGGCTTGGTGGGAGGTCGTTTGTTGCTGCTCGATCTCGACTATCGCGAGGACTCCCAGGCTGAAATCGACATGAACGTGGTCATGAACGCCAAGGGCGAATTCGTTGAAGTCCAGGGAACGGGCGAGCAGGTGAGCTTCACGCACGCGTTTGAACGAAATGCTCGATATGGCCGAGGAAGGCATAGGCGAGCTGTTGCGCCTCAGCGAGGTTATCGGTAAAAGAATAGATTGCAGCATGTGGCCTGCGGTGTTCGCTGCAGGCCTTTTCTGCGGGGGACGAGAGGAGTCGTCATGAAGAAAGTACGGTGATCGCCACCAACAACGCCCATAAGGTCGAGGAGATTCGTTCTGCGCTTAATTTCGACGGTTGGGAGTTCTGACGCTCGCAGAATGCGAGCCGTATCCCGAGCCGGAAGAGAACGCGGACATTCGAAGGCAACGCGCGCATAAAGGCGCTTTAAGCGCATGAGGCATACGCCTTGCTGCCTGGGCCGATGATTCCGGCTTGGTGGTAGACGCTCTTGATGAGCGCCCGGCGTGCTTTCGGCACGCTATGCGGGGGAGCACGGCAACGACGATGCGAACAACGAAAAGGTTCTTCGCGAGCTCGAGGGCGTAGCGGATGACGATGCGCGCCATGTTTCGTCTGCTCGCTTGTGTTCGTCGACGAAGACGGAACCGAGACGGCGGCTTCGGGCACGATTGAAGGACGCATCGCTCACGGCTTGTCAGGCGAGGGCGGCTTCGGGTATGACCTCTGTTTTCTTCCCCTGATGAATTCAAAGGAAACAAAAAGCCTCGCCGAGGTGACGCAGGAGGAGAAAAACGCCATTAGCCACAGGGGCAACGCGCTGCGCACCTTGAAGGAGAAACTCTCCTAGATATTGGTATATGGTTAGTGAAGTTCTGGAATGCATGCAGCGAAGAACACCGCTTGCGCAAAAAAGAAGGCCTTCTGTCTGGTTTCTCTCGCAAGGAAAGAGAGCAGCTCGATAGAGGGGCCTTCTGTATTATCCGTTTTCGCTTCGAATCATAATTACCTGGGAGAATGTATGTCTATACGCTGTAAAGAGCAGAGAGACCGACGAGTTTGAGCACGTAGGCACCAGTCGTATTGCTAGAGCATAAAAAAAAGCCGACATGAAGCCGGCTTAACGAAAAGATGGTCGGGACGACAGGATTCGAACCTGCGACATCCTGCTCCCAAAGCAGGCGCGCTACCAAACTGCGCCACGTCCCGAATAAGAAACAGAGCCAGGTACACCTGGCTCCGGCTTTGTTCTCTGAGCGGGTGACGGGAATCGAACCCGCGTCATGAGCTTGGAAGGCTCAGGTTCTACCATTGAACTACACCCGCGTGAGTGCGTTTTGCATACGATACTACAACTTTGCGCATGGTGCAAGAGCATTTTGCTGGATGAATTTTCTCGCCCTCTTGCGCGGCAATGCTATGCGTCATATAGTATGCAACACATAGTATATGACGAAAGGAGGTATATGGTGGATGCGCAAATGAAGCGAGGCTTTCTGGAAGCGTGCGTCTTGTCTACGTTATGTCGCAAGGAGTCGTACGGATACCAGATTGTCGGGACATCCCCCGACATTCTCGGTCTGACCGAATCGACGCTGTACCCCCTTGTTAAAGCGCCTCGAAACAGGTGGATTCATCTCCGTTCGGGCGGGTAGAGCATAACGGACGCCTGCGTAAATACTATCGAACCACGGAGAAGGGGAGAGGTTTCCTGAGTCGTTCCTTCCGGGAGAAAGCAAGAGGTCATGCAGATATATCGCTATAGAGATGCGGCAGGTGACGAGCATTCAGCGTACAGCGAGCGTACAGCATGCGACGAACAGGACTGTGGCAAACAAACGACAGCCGATGAGAGAGAAGGGAGAAGCTCGTGAATAAGAAAGACTACCTCGATGCTTTGGCGAAGGCGCTCGATTGCCTTTCCCGCGAGAAGCGCTCTGAAATCCTCTCTTTCTACCAGGAGGCGATTGACGACCGCATTGAGGAGGGAATGTCCGAGGAAGAGGCCGTTTGCGCCATGGGGCCGGTCAGATTGGCGGCGGAAAGCATTCTCAGGGGAGCTCCCGTTGTGCGCGAGCGGTGGCGAAAACAAGGCGCAAAAAGTCCCGCGCTGCTTTGGGTTCTTGTCATCGCGGGATCTCCCTTGTGGATTCCGCTCGCGTTCGCGTTCCTGCTCGCGGTGGCGTCGGTGTATCTGTGCATCTGGCTTGCGGCTGCGTATCTGGCTTGTGGCGGCGGTTTGCATGTTCGCGCTACCGTTCGGTTTGTATCTGGTATGGTGCGGCGTGATGACGGGAACACTCGCCTTCGCTCGCTCAGACCGGCTTGGGGTGCGTGCTCGAGGCGTCGGCCTGCTCGTGTTCAACGCGGCGTTTTCGGCGAGCCGCGCTTTGGCAGTGCTTTCTCAGAAATGGATACGAAAGGCCGTCTCTCCGTTCAAACATTACGAAGCCGATATTACGTGCGCCGTTGCGGCGTAAATACCGGAAAGATGGGAGCTCATATGAAAGAAATCTGGAAGACTTCGCGGCGCGTTGCATGCGTTTTGGCGGGGCTGGGAATCGTGCTCTCCTTGGCGGGATTCGCTCTCTCGGGATTCGATCCGCGCGTATTTTCCGCTAAGGTCGACCGTGGCACGGTGAGTTTCGGCGGCACGATTGTCGAGAACCCCGAAAAACCTGCCACCGTTCATTTCGACGCTTGCCGAGATGGCAGCGTCGAGTACGGCGTTTCTTCCGACGAAGAGGTATCTTAGAACTCTGGAATAAGCCGTGAAAAAGGGAGTCGATCGTGATGGAGTCCATTTCTCTTGAAGCCCTCGCTTCGTTTGGCGGGGCACGCCCATGACGAAGCCCGCCGGAACGGGCTGCACGGTTGTTGTCGCTCCGCATGGCGCCATCTGCGGCGTGGATGTTCGCGGCGGCGGGCCGGCCACGCGCGAGACAGACCTGCTCAAGCCTGAAAACATGGTCGAATCCGTGCATGCCGTCGTGCTTTCCGGAGGCAGTGCGTTTGGCCTAGAGGCCTCATGCGGCGTCATGGACGTGCTTTCGGAGAAAGGTATCGGGTTCAGGCTCGCAGACGCCTGCATCCCTATCGTGACAGGCGCGTGCTTGTTCGACGTTTTGGTGGGGAAGAACGCCCATCCCGACAAGGCAATGGGGGCGAAGGCCGCCCGTTCGGCCCTCGAATCATTTGCCGCCGCCAAAGATGGCACCGCCGGCTTCGGGTCTTCTCTCGAGCAGGGAAACGTGGGTGCAGGATGCGGCGCGACTGTGGGGAAGATGGGCCGGCCCGAGCAGGCTATGAAGTCGGGGTTCGGCTGCAGCTGCCTTTGCCAAGGCGACGTCGTTGTCGCTGCGCTCGTGGCGGTGAATGCGCTTGGTAACGTGTGCGATCGCGCAGGCTCATGGCTGGCGGGCTGCCAGGTCAACGGGCGCATTCGATCCGCTCGAGGTGTTTTTCGCAGCGGGTTCTTCCGATGGGCAAGCCGATGCTTTGGGCACGGAGGCCGAAAGAGTTCCTGTCGAAGGGGCTGGTGTCACGCAGAACACCACGATCGGCGTCGTCCTCACGAACGCCAAATTGACGAAGGCTCAGGCGACGAAGGTTTCTTCGACGACGCATGACGCTTATGCTCGCGCCATCAAGCCTGTTCATACCTCCAATGATGGAGACACCATATTCACCTTCGCATCGGGCGAGGTGGAAAGCTCGACGGATGCGGTTGCCATCGTGGCAACGGAGGCCATGCAGCAAGCCATAGAAAACGCGGTGCTCCATGCGAAGGGGCGCATACGGGCTTTCTGCAGCATGCGATCTGCGCTAAGTGCGAAGGCGTCGTTTTCAGACCTTTAGAACGGCCCGCACGGCTTTCAACCGTGCGGGCCGTAGTTTGCGGTGCATTGAAGCGGCGTTGCGTGACCGTTCGAGCATCGAGGGCTGGGAGCTGACGGGTTGCGAGCTCAATTCGTTGGTCGGCGAAGCGTTATTTCGCAACGAGCACGGGCTTGCTGCAGATGCTCAACAGCTTATGCCCCACGCTGCCGAGGTAGTTTTTTGATTCCGCCGAGCCCGCGGCTTCCGGATGACAACCATGTCGTAAGAATCCTGGTCGGCGAGCTTGGAAATTTCGATCGCAGGGGTCGGTGCCGTTGAGCATGAACGTCTCGACCTCGTTTTCAAGGCCGATTTCGTCGAGGTGGTCGACGGCTTTTCCGAGGAGCTCTTTCGCGTCGCGCTCCATAAGCTCGAGCACGGAGGCGAAGCTGATAAACTGCTCGTCAGTAAGCATCGGGATGGCGACGACGTTGACGACGTCTACCTTCACGTCGGGATTCGTCCCGGCGATGTCTGCGGCGAGGTCGAGTGCCGAGGCGCCTGCTTGGCATCCGTCGTAGGCGACGAGGATTTTGCTAAGAGCCATGATGCCCTCCCTTTAACGGTCCTGAAGAAGGACGGTTTTCGTTGGAAGGATGCGATGGGACGAAATTGCCCGCGGTTTGTGGCTTGCATCCGCAGCGCGAAATCCGGCGATCGCATCCTTTGTCCATTCATTAGTATACGCCTTATGCCCTTCTTGGCGTCCTAAGCCTCGCTGGAAGATGGATACGATTTCTGCATGGTATGTCTGCGGGAACATATCCACGGGCGTCACGCAGACAAGCTCGTATCCGACGCCCGCCAAGCGCGCGCGACGTCGCGCGCCCAGGTGGTGGCAGGATTACAGCTCACGTAGGCAAGGCGGCGCGGACCGGCGTCGGCTATGCTGCCGACGATCTCCGCAGCAAGCCCAGCCCTTTGGGGGTCTACCAGAAGCGCGTCGAGCTCTCCGAGCTCCGGCAGCTCTCGCGCCGCGTCTCCTCCGATGACCTCGATGTTGTCGAAGCCTTGCTCTTCGGCTATGCGGCGAAGGTCGCGGACGCTGCTGCCGTAGCTTTCCACGGCGAACACCGTGTCGCATGCGGCGGCAAGAGGAAGCGTGAACGTGCCAATGCCGCAATACAGGTCGGCCACTACGGCGTCGTCTTCAAGCTCGAGCCCCCTCGAGGGCGAGTGCGACGAGCTTTTTCCGCCTGGGCGGTGTTGACTTGGAAAAACGATGGGGCGCTCACCTTGAATTCCGTGTCGCAGACGCGTTCGGTCCAATATCCCTTGCCGCCGAGCACCTCGACGCCTTTCAGCTTGCGCGCCTTGCCCTTGTCGCTTGTCATGACGCGCACGATGCTGGTTGCCTTGACGGCTTGCGAAAGCGTCTTTTGCCACCGCGGTGCGTGGGAACGATCCTGTATTCGTCCACAGGGCCACCTCGAGGTCGTTGGTGCGAATCGACCGACGAATGCCGATGCGGTAGATTCCCAAATCGTTCGACCCGCTGAGGAAGCGAAGCGCTCCCTCGGATTGCCTTGGGAGCTTTTTCGATTCCTTTATGGGCTAAAGGGCAGCTGTCGATGGGGAGAATCTCGTTGGTGTGCTTCTTGTATGGTCCTACGACGAATCCGCCCCGCGCATCGCGGCCGCAGCCGAATTCGAGCTTGTTGCGATATCCCATGGTTCGCTTGGACGGCACGGTGTCGCGAACGAGGCTTCGCGCCTTCTCTTCGTCGATGCCGGCGGTGCGGATTAGTTGGGAAATGACGTTTTCACGCTTTTTTCTATGAGTTGGCAATCGTAGGAAATGTGCTGCCAACCACATCCGCCGCATATATCGGCGTAAAGGCACGGGGGCGTTACGCGATGGGGCGAAGCCTCGGTCACGTCCACGACCGTTCCTTCGTAATACGTGTCTTTATCTGCGGTTATTTCTACAATTGCTGTATCGCCCGGGCATCCTCCGAAGGCGAAAAAACGGTTTTGCCGTTCGCTGCTTTTTCCTATAGCGGCATCGCCGTAAGAAAGGCGTTCTATGGTTATTTCTTCACGCATGTGACCTCTTTTCTCGCATTCGTATATTTTTTAGCGTATAATTTCGAACGCTAATGTGCCCCCTTAGCTCAGGGGATAGAGCGTCTGCCTCCGGAGCAGAAAGCCGCAGGTTCGAATCCTGTAGGGGGCACCAGCAGCCGGCCGAGGCTCTGCACGGCAGGATAAGGTGCGTGTCGGCATTTGAACGAACGGGCAAGAGAAGGAGCGCATGAGCATGGCTATGTATACCCCCCGAGTATCAGCCTAACGGCAGCGAGATTGCCGTCATCAAGACCTCTAAGGGTGCAATCCGCGTGCAGCTTGCAGGCAATGATGCGCCCATTCATGTGGGCAACTTCGTCGAGCTTGCTCGCAAGGGCTTCTATGACAACCTGAAGTTCCATCGCTATGTTCCCCAACTTCGTGATTCAGGGCGGCTGCCCCCCAACACGCGCGACCTCGATTCCGATCAGGTTGTTGCCGCTGCCGGCAACCCGTTTGCCGGACTGGGCACGGGCGGTCCCGGCTATACCATCAAGCAGGAATACACCACCAACCCCAATTCTCACGAAGACGGCGCGCTCGCCATGGCGCGTTCTATGAATCCCGACTCTGCGGGCTCTCAGTTCTATTTGTGCCTCGGTCCGCAGCATAACCTCGATTCCGGCTATACCGTGTTTGGCCAGACCATCGAGGGCAAAGACGTCATCTCCGAACTTCGTGTTGGCGACGTGATCGAGACCGTCGAAATCGAGAACGCCGACTAAACGTCGCGGGCATGCGAAACGTCGCCTCGGCATTGAAGGAAGAACCTATGGATAACGAATATATCGCCCAAGCACGCGAGGCGTACAAAGCCCGCGATTTTCAGACTGCGCTGGCTCTGTTCAACCAGTGCCTCACCGACCCCTCCATTCAGAAGGGTCCGGGCGAGTTGGGCTATATCTACCACCAGATTGGCAACTGTTTTTTGCAGTTGAAGGATTTTGGCGAGGCTATTCATGCCTATACACAGGCCACCGCCGATACCGCCTACGACGCGTGCGGCGCGGTCAACTGCAACCTTGCCAAGGCGTATGCGTTTTTGCACGACTATGAAAATGCCGTCTCTCATTTTGAAATCGCCGTGTCCGATGCGAAATACGACGCTCCGTATAAGGCGTACTTGGGCCTGGGCAACGCATTGCTCAAGCTTGGCAAAACGCTGAGGCCGGCGTGGCGTTTCGCGAGGCGGCTCTTGACACCAACAACCCCGATCCTACCAAGGCCCTGCTGAATCTCGGGCGTGTGCTTCATGGCGCTCGACCGTCCCGCCGATGCGGTGCAGTCCTACGAGAGCGCCCTGCAGTTCGACATGGACCCGGCCACGCGCAATAAAATGTACGCGAACCTCGGCCAGGCGTATGTCGCCTGCAACCAGATGCAGCAGGCCATGAACGCCTTCGAGGCCGCCCTTTGCCGATAAGACGTACTTCCTCAGCGATTCTGCAAGCGTCGATTACGGCCGCGCGGCACAGGCGGTTGCCACCGGCACCGCCGCGATGCAGCCCATCGTCGTGCCGGAGCCTGAAAACGATATGTCTGGTCTGGACGTTGCGGCCGATGGCGCTCCTCTTCCTCCAGGACGAGTATTACGGCTACGATTCCTATGTCTGCCGATCCCCAGTACTATCCCGCCGATGCTTACGGCTATGACGCGCCGACAGCTTACGCTTCGGGGGACGAACGCTTCTTCAACGCGAGTGACGAAGAGCTCGAGCGCTATTCGAAGGGTCTTGCGCGCCAAGATCGCAAGCGCCGCAACGTCGGTTTGAAGATTCTCGTGTTCATTTTCACGCTGCTGCTGATTGCGGCCGCCGGATGCGTATTTCTCTACACCCAGGGCTGGGGCTATCCCACGCAGGAAACCGTCGCTCGCAGCCTGTTCTCCGACACGCAGAATGCTTCTCAGTACTTCGTCGAATCGGTTGGGCAGGACAACATCGATGCCGCCATGCGCGGTGTCGTCCAGGATGGCAACATCACGATCGACGGTGTGGACAAGAGCATGTCGAACTCTACCGTGTATGTGTCGGCCAAAACCGCCGAGGGCGGCGATGTCGATTAAAGGTCGACATGGTGCGCGACCTTCTCGGCTGGAAGGTCTCGGGCATCGAGATGTCGTTCCCGTCGAACCAATAGATTATGCACAGCGAGTCCCACGGGCTCGCTCGGCTTCAAGACGTGTTTACATCGTCGCAAGGCGAATAACAAGAAAGGAAAAAAGAATGGCAATCGAGAAAACCTATTCCATGCTCAAACCCGACGCCGTTGCAATCGTCACATGGGCGAGATTATCGCCCGCATCGAGCGCTCCGGCCTGACCATCGAGCGCATGGAGCTCGGCATGGTCACTCCCGAGCAGGCTGCGGCCAACTATGCCGAGCACGAGGGCAAGCCCTTCTATAACGGCCTGATCGAGTACATCACCAGCGGTCCCGTGGTCAAGATGGTCGTTTCCGGCGAAGGGCGCCGTCAAGAAGATGCGCACGCTCATGGGCGCCACCAACCCCGCAGAAGCGGCCCCTGGCACGATTCGTGGCGACTTCGGTCTCATTATGGACGAAAATGTCATCCATGGTTCCGATTCTCCTGAATCCGCCGAGCGCGAAATCGGCGTGTTCTTCGGCGCGTAGTTTTCTTCAGCGACGCATCGGCCATCGAGGCGTATCCCTGCGTAAGAGGAGGAGCGTGTGCTCTATCGCATTATCGATGCCGATGATTTTCCGTCGTTAATCCGAGCCTTCATGGATTCATACGAACTTGTAGCCCCGGTCAAACATGGCCCGGGCTACATTTTTCGATGTGATCGATGACCCGAGCGATGTCGTGCTGGATTATCCGACCACCATCGCATCTCCCAAGAAATATTTCCTTCCGTCCGAGGAAACGCTGTTTAAATTCGACGTAGCGTCAAATGACGTGGTCGATTTTGAGATAGACATCAAGCCGCGCGTGCTCTTCGGCGTGCATCCGTGCGATTTGAACGCCATCGAGCGCCTTGACGCAGTCTTTCTCGATTCAGCCGCTACGGCGATCCGTATTATCGCGCCCGCCGCGAGGCCACGCGATCGTAGGCGTGGGCTGCACGCCCACGGCGAGCTGCTTCTGCCATCGCGTCGACGCCGACGAGGCGCCGCGCGGCTACGATTTTTCTTGCAGGATCTCGGGCGATCGCTACTGGGTTTCCATCTCTTCTGTTGCCGCTGCCGAAATCCTTGAGGAAAGCACCCATCTGCGCGAGGCGACCGATGAAGACCGCGCCGCCTTCGCGGCCGCCACGCATCGCCGCACGGCGGCTTTCGATGGCCATTCCCCATGTGCAGGATATCGCCATGCTCATGGACACCTACCATTCCGATTCGTTCTGGGCGGAAATCGGCTCGCGGTGCCTGAATTGTACGGCATGCGCCGCGGTGTGCCCCACCTGCATGTGCTTCGACATCAAAGACATCCTTTCTCCCGACGCGAAAACGGGAGAGCGTGTGCGCACGTGGGACAGCTGCAACAGCCCTCATTCGCCCGCGTTGCCGGCGGGCCATAATTTCCGCGCCGACGAGCGCGCGGGCGCGTTCGTCATCGCATGTATCACAAACTTAACGGATTCAAGGTCGAAGCACGGCAGCATGCTGTGCGTCGGATGCGGGCATTGCTGTGTGAATGCCTGCAAGGTGAACATCAATCCCATTGAAGTCTTCAAATTCTTCGACGAAAAAACGCGTTCGTCGGCCGTGACAGACAAGGAGGCCAACGATGCCGAATAGCCATGCCCTCACAACGTCCGTCCAGGTACAACCGCTGAATTTCGCCCATCATGTCAAAACCGGCGAAGAGCTTATGGCGGAAAACCCCTACAGACCCTGGCCGGCTCGCATCACATCCATCACCGATCTTTTACCGCCACCGAGAAGCTCTTCGAGTTTCGCCTGAATCGACGAGCGCATTCGCTCGGCGGTTCATCAAAATCCCGGCCAGTTCGTCGAGTTGTCCATCTTCGGGGTGGGGAGGCTCCGATTTCGATTTCCTCAGGCTCCCGAAAAAGCAGGGTTTCATCGAGCTTTGCGTTCGCCGCGCGGGCCGCTTCACCAGGTGTTGCACGCCATGCAGTGGCGGTGACGTGGTGGGATTCGCGGGCCTTTCGGCCGCGGCTTCCCGTTCGAGGAGATGAAGGGCCACGATATCCTGTTGGTGGCAGGCGGCCTGGGCATCGCGCCGTTGAAATCGCTTATCAACTACATCCATGACGATGAGCGCCACGCGTTCGGCAAGGTTACCATCATTTACGGTTCGAAAAAATCCGCGCGAAGTGATGTTCCGCAACCAATTCGAGATGTGGAAGCATCGTCGCGACTTCGACCTGCATCTTACGGTCGACAACTACGAGGATGGCTGGGACGGCGAAGTGGGCCTGGTGACCAAGCCCTTCGAATCTATCGAGGTCGATGCTGGCGGACACCTACGGCGTACTGTGCGGACCCCCGGTCATGTATCGCTTTGTCGTCGAAGAGATGCGCAAGAAGGGCATCACCTACGACCATATCTACATGAGCTTTGAGCGTCATATGAAATGCGGCATGGGCAAATGCGGTCACTGCCAAGTAGGGCATCAGTACGTCTGCATTGACGGGCCCCGTGTTCAACTATTGGGAAGCCAAGAATATCCAGGGGTCGATGTAGAATGACATGCTGCACAGAATAACGAAAATGCGCCTGCTCCGCGTGGTTGTCGTCGGCCTGGCGAGCTGTTTCGGCTGCCAGCTGCAGATTACCAACGACGAAGCGCACCTGCTCGATGTGCTCGGACAGATAGACCTTCAGTACTGGCAGCTCGCTTCGAGCGCGAAAGCCTGAAGGCGATGTCGATGTCGTCGTCATAGAGGGGCGGTGACCACCGAGGAGAGCCGCCGTTGCGTCGAACGATGGAGCCGAGCGCGCCCGGCACAATCATCGCCATCGGTGCCTGCGCGGTGACGGGCGGCATTCCCGGCATGGCGTCGAAGGGACTTCACGAGCGTCTTGTCGATGTTTATGGCGAAACATTGCCCGATGCGTGCGGTGAAACTCTGGCCCCGCGCAGCGTCCTCGGTTGTCGAGGTTGATTTCGAGGTTCGTTCCTGCCCTATCGATACGGCGGATTTTATCGCCGTGCTCGAGCGCGCCCTGTACGGAAGCAACGTCTTGCCGTATGCGGACACGATGTGCGGCAGCTGCAAACGCAACGAGTCGGGGTTGCTTCTGGAAGATGGGCAAGCAGTGCCTTGGTCTTGTGACGCTTGGGGCTGCGGCGCGAAATGCGTGAATCTCGGAAGGGTGCAACGGCTGCCGCGGGCTGTCTCCGTTCGCCAATCTCGATTCCGCCCGCGCCATGGTTGCTTCGATGGGCATGAACGTCGAGGACTTCAACGCTTCGCTCGAGCTGTTCAACCAGACCAACCCGATGCTGCAAAAGGGGAATAATGGCACGAACGACGCTTTCCATGCATCATATCGCCCGCGTCGAGGGCCACGGCAACGTGCATGTCGTCATCGAAGACGGCACGGTGCGCGATGTGCGCATGAACATCGTCGAACCTGCGCGCTTGTTCGAATCGATGGTCGTAGGCCGCCCCTACGACAAAATAAGCTATATCGCATCGCGCATCTGCGGCATCTGCTCGTCGAGCCATGTGGTGACCGACCTTCTGGCCATAGAGGACGCATTCGGCGTGGAAGTCACCGACCGCACGCGCGCTCTGCGCGAGCTTCTGGTGTACGGCAGCTACCTGCAAAATCACGCGTCGCACCTGTTCGTCTTCGCCGCGCCTGACTTTGCGGGAGAGGAAAGCCTGTTTCCACTGGCTGTGACAGAGCCGGAGCTTTTTAATGGCGGGGCTTGCCATCAAAGCTCTCGGCAACGAGCTGTGCACGAAGGTGGGAGGGCGTTCCATTCATCCCATTACGGCGGTTGTCGGCGGGTTCACGCATGAGATTTCGCCGGAGGAATATATCGAGCTGGCTGATAAGCTGCGCGATATGCGGCCCTTTGCGGAGAAGGTCGTGGACGTGTTCGCGGCATTTCCCGTGCCCGATATCGCCACCAAGGGCGATTTCCTCGCATTACGCGAAGAGGGTCATTACGCCGTTGTCTCCGGTCGGCCGTGCTTTGCCAAAAGACGGCTTCGAATTCGATTGCGCGCAGTATCGCGACTATATAGAGAGGAATACCAGGTCGCTCACTCGGCGGCGTACTTCTCGCGTCGTCGGGACACACAGGAGACATTGCGGCAAGCGCCCTTGCCCGTATCAATGTGAGCTGGAACGAACTGACGCGCGAAGCGCCTTGCCGCGGCCAAAGCAGGTCTTCGTCCGCCGTCGCTCAATCCGTATTCCAACAACGTCGCCAAGGCTGTGGCGCTTGTGGACGTGTGCGTGCGTTGCGAGGCAATGCTGCGCGAGCTTGCAGAAGGGGAGGGGTCGAGCGAACCGGTGGACTTCGGCCCAGGGCCGGTCGCGGCGTCGGCATGACCGAAGGCGCCTCGTGGAACGCTGGTGCACGATGTGGAATTCGACGAAGCGGGTCGGGTGGTGCATGCGAACATCATCACTCCTACGGTGCACAATCTCAGCGACACCGAGCATAACGTCTTTCAGGTCGCCGAGCTGCTTGCGAACCAGGGGGGCCGATGAGGGGCACGATTCGCCTCGAGGGGAAAAGCTCGTGCGTGCATACGACCCATGCCTTTCGTGCTCGGTGCATTAAGCGCGAGACATGTCGCCCGGACGATCGGCGCCTAGTGCGCGCTCAGGTGCGCAAGCGTGTCCCTTGTGCGTTCGAGGGCGGGGCGTACCAGCGCACCGCAAGGCGCGGGTCGTTATCGCGCGAATGACGCTTTCGTAAAGAAGAAAAAGCGGCGCTCCCTTGCGGGGCGTCGCTTTTTCATGGGTCGCTTCGCTTTATCCGCTGAGCTATAGGAGGGCGGAATGGGTGTCGAAACAAGCGTAGTGCAGAAAGCGTGCGATGACAGCGGGGCTATTCGGCGGGATGGCAAGTAACCCCGCTGCACGGCGGCCGCTTAGAGAACGCGGCGGAATTGCTGTTCCTTAATCATGTGCTCTATCGAATCGTGGACGATATTGCCGAAGGGGTCTATGTCGGAGAGAATGTCGTGTTCGGCGGGGTCGCAAAGGCGATTGGCCATATAGGTGACTATTGCGCCTGCATAGAATTCAGCGAGAAACCGGATGCTGGATTCGCTGAGGGGTTCGGTTGCTCAAGATGAACCGAATGTCCTTTTCGAGGGCGGGAGTGTACAGTTCGAGCAGGTAGGCGCGCAAGCCGTCAGGGGTCGTTCGAGCGAAGGGCTTTGGCGTAATAGGCGCGACGGTTCTGGAACGTGTCCGCAAAGAGCGCAAGAAGAATCCCGATCCGTCGAGAGAGCGGATGCCGGTTTTTTAAGCGTGTAGTACGGTAAATCCGGCATGGCATACTCGTCGCTCTCCTCGTAGACAAGGGATGCTCCCTCAAAGCGCTCCTGGAGTAGGCTTGCAAGGTCGTTGCGGAAAATCCAGCGAATGAGATGGCTCTTGTCGTTGAAGTGATAATAAAAAGTTTTCCTGTTTTTGCCCGATGCGGCAACGATGTCGAAACCGATATTTTCTCAAGAGGAAAACGCTCGGCGAGGCTTACGAAGGCGTCTCCCATCAATTTCATGGTGTCGATTGAACCCATGCTAACCTCCTGACGGAAAACAGATGGACAGGAAATAGATTAACTGGGTAAAAAAGCCTACCACAAAAAATACAAGGGAATGGAATATGGGAAGCTATTCGAAACTACCTGAAAGTATAATGAAAATTAAATATAATACCAGGTCAAATAAGAAAATATCCGTTTTTCTCGGCGTAAGATACATATATATATAGGAGCGAAAACCAACGGAGATGGTTATACATAGCCCTTCTGTTGATACTATTTGCTCACAATCTAAAGACCATCCATCACTCTCCAATTCTGGCGTATTGTTGCCCTATCGAAGCGAGGCGAAAGCCTCGGCAGCATACCCATCGTTAAGGGGAGGACGTAATGGATTTCGCTCTTACCGACAGAACAAGAGCTCTTGCTTGAAAGCGTGCGTGAATTCTGCGATCGCTATTTCACCGAGGACGTCGTCAAAGGAGATGTACGAGACCCACAGCATGCCCCAGGAAATCGCCGGGGCGTATCGCGATGCCGGCTTCGGCCTCATGGGCATCCCCGAGGAATATGGTGGAATTCCTGCCGACAAAGGTTACCCTCGGCCTCATGATCGAAGAGCTGTATCGCTGCAGCGGTTGCATGCACATCCTCTATCAGAACTCTCTTTCTATGTTCGACATCATGGAGTTCGGCACCGAGCAGCAGAAGCAGGATGCTGTGACCACTACATGGAGACCGGCTGGCCTATCGCCTCTCTGTCCATCTCCGGCCGGGCGCTGGCTCTGACAACCGCTCCATGACCTGCGTTGCCAGAAGCAGGCGGGCAGACGGCACCTATCGCCTCAACGGCCAGAAGACCTGGGTCACCATGGGCGCTGTTCTTCCGTACACCATCGTTGTCGCCAAGGACGAGGATGCATCTCGCGAAAACGGCAAGATGAGCCTCTGGTACATCAAGATGGACACCCGGGCGTGAGCACCGCTCCGCTGCACAAGATCGGTCAGCAGTGCATTCCTTTCTGCGGGTTTATCTTGATGATGTCGTCGTCACCGAAGAGGACCGCATGGGCGAGCCGGGCGAAGGCTTCATGATGCTCATGAAGAACTTCGAGGTCAGCGTGCCTTCATCGTAGCCGAACAGGTCGGTCTTGCTCAGGCCGCTCTTGAGGATGCTGCGAAGTATGCCAACCAGCGTATCGCCTTCAGCAAGCCCATCTCCAAGCTGCAGATGATTCAGGAGAAGCTGTGCGACATGGAGGTTGCTGTTCAGAATACGCGCAACATGCTCTACAAGACCCTGTGGAAGCTCGACAACGGCGAGTCCGTTCAGCTCGACTCCGCACTGCTCAAGCGCTACGGCTGCTCCGGAGTGCTTCAAGGTTGCAGACCAGGCTCTGTCCATCTACGGCGGTCTTGGCTACACCCAGGAGGTTCGCATCGGCCGTATTTGGGCTGACTTGCGCGGCAATATGTTCGGCGGCGGCACCCATGAGGTCATGGCATACATCGCAGGACGTCAGGTTTCGAAGAAGCATGCTGACTAAATAAAGCCAGGTCAGGGGTTTGTCGGTAGATATCACATGAAATTGAGTATATGTCATTTCATAGTGTTTGCGCGATGAACCCCGCTGTTTTTGCATCGCATAATGCAATTGCTCAGTTTCAAACCGACATCGCGACGGTTTTCGGATGAAAGCTCGATTGCGAATGTTGGCGTGGAATCTGCTAAATCAAAATCATAGATGTGATTTTGCAACGAGAAAAGGAAAGGTACAGGATGAAAATCGTTGTTTTCTTTCAAGGTCGTCCCTGACGATCAGGACATCCAGGTGTCCGGCGACGGCAGTGTCGATTTCTCAAGGCTCACAAAATCGTTTCTGCCTACGATTTGAATGCCATGGAGGCAGCTGCTCAGCTCGCTGCTGCCAACGAGGGCTCCTCTGTCGTGGGCGTGACTGTGGGCGACGCGAAGATCGACGACTCCAAGCTCAAGAAGGGCGTTCTCGCCCGTGGCGTTGACGAGCTCTTCATGACCGCCGATGACGCATGCGCCGATATGGACGCTCATGCCACCGCTGCCCTTTCTCCGGCCGATCTGCTCGGCAAGGTCGGCGAGTACGACCTCATCCTCTGCGGCGACGGCTCCGCTGGACAACTATGCGCAGCAGGTTGACGTTCAGCTCGCTGCCAAGCTTGGTCTGCCCGTTGTCAACGGCGCTGCCAAGATCGAGCTCGGTGCCGACGTTGCAACCGTCGAGCGCGTTCTCGAAGACGTTGTCGAGACCGTCGAGGTTCCTCTGCCCGCCGTCATTTCCGTCGTTTCCCGACATCGCGCTGCCCGCATTCCGGGCATGAAGGACATTCTTGCTGCAGGCAAAAGCCGATGAACGTTTCCGCCGCCGACGGTGCTCTTACGCTGCAGCCCATCGAGGGTTGTTGACTGCAAGGCCCCCGAGCAGGCCGACCGCAAGACTCGAGATCATTGACGCCTCCGAGGACGGCGCTATCGAAGTTCGCCGCTGCCATCAAAGGCCGCGCTGTAAGGGAAGGGTGGATTCCAAGATGAAAGCATTCGTTCTCGCCGAACGCACCGACGCTATCGCAGGGAGCTTTGCGCAGGCGCCCGCACCATGGCCGACGAGGTCGTTCTGGTCGCCTTCGCCGACGTCCAGGTTCCCGCAGCGTGCGCTGACAAGGTCCTGCACATCGCGCCGTTCCCGAAGGCTCCGTCATCGACGACGCCGCCGACACCGTGATCGCTGCATTCGACGCAAAGACCCAGGCGTTTCGCCGAGCCGACCAAGCATGTGAAGGTTGTCGCTGGCAAGCTCGCGGCTCATGCAGGCGCTTTGCTGTCGTCACCGACGCAATAGCTATCGTTGACGGCGTTGCCGACAACATGTACCGGCGGCGTTGGCATTAAGAAGCAGAAGGCTGCCGGCGAGGTTGCATTCTTCACCGTTGGCGCTGGCGTTTTCGCTGATGCTCAGGCTACGACGGAACGCAGTCGAGGAGGCTCGCTTTAAGTTGCTCCGCCAAGGCTGTTAAGCTCGTTTCTTCCAAGCCGATCGAGAAGAGCAGCGTTGACCTGACCAAGGCTGACGTTGTCGTCGCTGCTGGCCGTGGCTTCGCCGCTGAGGAAGACCTCCAGGCTGCTCGCGATCTCTGCGACAAGCTCGGTGCCGGCCTCGGTTGCTCCCGTCCGCTCGCTGAGGGCGTTGACTGGATGCCGAAGGAGACCTACATCGGCGTTTCCGGCCTGATGCTTGCTCCCAAAGGTGTATGTGGCTGCTGGTATCTCGGCCAGATGCAGCACATGGTCGGCTGCAACCGCGCAACCACCCTGTTCGCGATCAACAAGGACAAGAACGCCCCCATTTTCAAAGCAGTGCGACTTCGGTCTGGTGGGCGACGTCAAGACCGTCCTGCCCCGCTCTGGTTGCCGCTCTCTAAATAGAGCATAGACCTTTAAGAGATACGGCCGGCGCGGGTTTACCGCGCCGGCTTCTTACAAGCTCCCAAAGAAAGGATGAGGCCAATGGCAGACTTCGACGCTATCGTCGTCCGGATCCGGATGCGCCGGATCGGTTGCCGCCTACGAGCTCGCTAAAGCGGGCAAGAGCGTCCTGGTTGTCGAGCGCGGCAATTGGCGCCGGCGCAAAGGAATGACCGGTGGACGAATCTACGGTCATTGCCTGCGCGCGGTGTTCCCCGACAACTACGACGAGATTCCCTTCGAGCGCAAGGTTTCTCACGAGGCGCATTTCCCTCATGTCTCCCGACTCGAACTTCACCATCGACTTCGCCTCTGACGCATCTTCTGAAGGACGGTCAGGAGTCTTACACGTTCTGCGCGGCCCCTTCGATCAGTGGCTGGCCGAGCAGGCTGAAAACGCCGGTGCCGCCGAGTACATCTACGGCATCGCCGTCGAGAAAGCTCGTCAAAGACGAATCCGGCAAGGTCATCGGCATCTTCGCCGGCGAAGACGAAATCACCGCCGACGTCGTCGTTTTGTGCGACGGCGCGAATTCCCTTCTTGCCGAGCAGGCCGTCGGCGCTGCTCGTCCCTCCGCTGCCCAGATGGCCGTTGGCATCAAGCAGGTTTACGAGCTTCCTGAAGAAATCGAGAAGCGCTTCCAGTGCAATCCTGGCGAGGGCACCGCATGGCTGTTCGCGGGCGATGCGACGCATGGCACCTTCGGCGGCGGCATCATCTACACCAACAAAGACTCCATCTCTCTCGGCATCGTCGCCGGCATCGAGGCGACGATGAACCAAGGCAAGACGCCCTGTGTATCAGATGCTCGAGGATTTGAAGAATCGTCCCGAGGTGGCTCCTGTGCTCAAGGGCGCCAAGCTGGTCGAGCATTCTGGCCACATGGTTCCCGAAGGCGGTATCACCACGATGCCTGACCTGATTGCCGACGGCGTTTTGATCGCGGGCGACAACGCCACCATGTGCGTGAACCTCGGCTATACCGTTCGTGGTATGGACTATGCTGTTGCTGCTGGCCAGATGGCTGGTCAGTCTGCTGTCAAAGGCGCTCGATGCGGGCGACACCTCCAAGGCTGGCCTGCAGTGCTACGTTGACGCGCTGGAGAACTCCTTCGTCATGAAGGACCTTCGCCAGTTCAAGAACGTGCCGAACTTCATGGAGCACTTCGATCGCATGTTCTGCGGCTATCCTGAGATGGTTCGCGACATGATGAACACCATGTTCGTCGTCGATGGCACCCCGGTTGCCCCCATGAAGAAGTCCATGATGCCTATCGTCAAGGGCATGGGCATGATGAACCTGTTCAAAGACGTTCGAGGAGCGATGAAGGCACTATGAGTGATATCAAATTCACGGTGAACGTTGACGAGTACCTGTCCCTGAACAAGTACGAAGTCGACGAGTCAATGCACACATCGAGCTCGTCGACGATCCGTCCGACGCCGAGTTCGACAAGCGATTCGCGTGTGCCCTGCAGCGCTGGCCAAGCGCGACGAGGACGGCAACAAGTCCTTCGACTATGCCGGCTGCCTCAGAGTGCGGCACCTGCCGTGTTGCTTGCGGCGATACCATTATCAAGAAATGGGAAAATCCGCAGCCTACCATGGGCGTGGAATACCGTTTCGGCTAAGACGCTTGCGTTTAGCGCATCCTGTACGAAGCCCGCCGGCAAATGCCGACGGGCTTTTGTCTCTGCGGGGCACACATGGGCGTGGGCAAGCGGTGCTCATGCGCGTCAAGGCACCAACGCGGCCATTGCGTTTCGCAGCTTCGTTTCAGAAGCATGTTTCACGCTTCAAAGTACCGACGTGGCCATATTGCGTCTCGCAGTCTCTCGCTTCGGAAGCGCCGTTCATGCGTTAAAGGGCGATGTGGATGCGTTCTATCCCCATGCTCGCGGCTTGCCTCGTGGCGTTTGTGCGCCAAAGCGCTAGCGCGACCGTGGATGATGCCTCGACGCATCATGAAGTGCGGCGTCTCTGTGGGCTATGAACCGTTATGCGGCCGCGAAGAATCCTTCCGTGCACGATTTTGCTCTTCGGCACTCGCATTTTGTACGAAACGTATCAACGGGAATCGTTGAATGCCCGTGAAAGCCCGATAAAATACTCAAAATAAAGCAATTTGGGTATTAAAACGCTTCTGATTTGCCAATGCGAAGCGCTGCCGCGCGCTTTTTTGGTACGTATCGTACAAAATGCGATAGCGCGGCTTCGTTTTCGTGCATGTATTTTCAAAGGGGAGGGGGAGTGTCGCTCTCGAGGGCGTGTGCTGCGCAGGAGGCGCGCATGGGTCGTGCTTTTGCATCGAAGGCATGAAAAAGGCCGGAGTGAGCCGGCCTTCTATTGCGTTTTGCGGGTCGCGGAATCGTTGCTCGTGTACGGCGGGCTTGTTGGTTCCTGCCGGTTGCGCGCCTTACGCGTCACTGCGGTGCATATTGATGTAATCGAGCAGCTCGCTTCGCTTGTGCACGTTCATTTTCGAATAGATGTGTCGGACATGCGTCTGCGTGGTGTAGGGCGAAATGACAGCTTTTCGAAATGTTGTCGATGGTATATCCGCGTGCGATGTATTTGAGGATTTCGCCTTCGCGCTGAAAGCGAGAATTCTTCGATTGCGGCGTTGCAGACTTCTTCGATTTCCGACGAAGCCGCAGGCGCCTTTGTCAGTTGTATGATGGCGCTTTCCTGGCGAAGCAGCGGAACGAGAACCATCGCAAGCAGACAGAGGAAGAAGATGGACGTGCTGGTTGAGAAATGCTCGGCCAGGAATGGATTGTGCTCGGCATATGATGCCCCATCCGTCTCGAAGAAAAATCCCAGGCGCACAACGGCGCCGGAGACAGCGACGCCATGACGGGCGCAAGGTGTCCTTTGTTGGAAAGGGGCGCCGAAGGAGAGACGACGAACAGCTCGAAAATGCCCGTAAGCGTTATGGTGATGATGAATGACACGTTGTAAAGCGCAGGGTCTCCGTTTGCGTAGAGGCCCAAAGCTGCGCAACGGCCACGACGACCAAGGAAACTAGCAGGCGGTAGGTGGCGATTTCTTTCTTGTTGAGCTTTTTGGACAAGCGAAA
>VOFI01000337.1_pt1 | contig 21841 bp, 38 predicted proteins | sample 5384131 | NCBI WGS metagenome assembly VOFI01 (sample SAMN12384728, study PRJNA508395) | human gut metagenome | isolation source: healthy gut H | host: Homo sapiens | reverse complement strand
CGCAGCCCTAATTGAGGCGGGCAGAATGAAGGAGATAGCGGCTGGCCGCCGGTTTTTCATGGGGAGAAAACCGGCAAAACGATCCTGCGTTTTTGCCTTTTATAACAACCCAGTGGATCGCATCGATCAACGAATCTTGTCAAAAATAAAGCCCCTGTATTCCGGACTTCTCAAACCGGACAGAGTGTGTAATGGAGTGGTATGGCCCGGTGGGCCCTGCCGGAATATTCCGTAATGAAACAGAAAGGCGTTGAGCTCAACATGCGTGCTGTCATCACCGTCATCGGAAAAGATATGGTGGGTATCCTCGCCCGGGTATCCTCCGACTGCGCCCGGCATCAGATCAACGTCCTGGAGGTCACCCAGTCCATCCTGCAGGATATGTTCGCCATGATTATGATGGTGGATATTTCCGGCAGCGACATTCCCTTCACCGAGTTTGCGGACGAAATGGCCGCCGCGGGGCGGGAGATGCATCTCTCCATCCACGCGATGCACGAGGATATCTTCAATTCGATGCATCAGATCTGAATTTTCCGAAAGGCGGCCGACATTCATGCTCAACGCTCACGATATACTCGAAACCATCACCATGATTCAGGAGGAAAACCTCGATGTGCGCACCGTCACGATGGGGATTTCCCTCCTCGACTGCTGCGATGCGGATATGGCGCGCGCCTGTGACCGGGTGTATGACAAAATCACCCGCCGGGCGGAGCATCTGGTGGAAACGGCGGAGCAGATCGAAAAGGAATATGGGATTCCGATCATCAATAAACGGATTTCTGTCACCCCTATCGCCATGATCCTGCGCCGCCTCGCGCCAAGGATCCGGTCCGCATGGCCCTGACCCTGGAACGGGCGGCGGACACCTGCGGGGTCAACTTCATCGGCGGATTCTCCGCCCTGGTACAGAAAGGCTTTTCCCCAGGGGACCGGGAGCTGATCGAGAGCATCCCGGAGGCTCTGGCTGTGACCGATCATGTCTGCTCGTCGGTGAATATCGGCTCCACCAAGGCCGGTATCAATATGGACGCCGTGGCCATGATGGGGCCGGTAATCCGCGCGGCGGCGGAGAAAACCGCCGACCGGGACTGCATCGGCTGCGCCAAGCTGGTGGTCTTCTGCAACGCCCCCCGAGGACAACCCCTTCATGGCCGGCGCCTTCCACGGTGCGGGCGAACCCGATTGTGTGATCAACGTGGGGGTATCCGGCCCCGGCGTGGTCCGGGCGGCTTTGGCCAAGGCGGGGGACTGCGACTTGACCGCCGTGTCCGATCTCATCAAGCGCACCGCCTTCAAAATTACCCGGATGGGCCAGCTCGTCGCCAGGGAAGCCTCCTCCCGTCTCGGCGTTCCCTTTGGGATCGTGGATCTGTCCCTGGCCCCCCACGCCGGCGGTGGGGATTCGGTTGCCCACATCCTGGAGGAAATGGGCCTGGAGTGCTGCGGCGCCCACGGCACCACCGCCGCCCTCGCCCTGCTCAACGACGCGGTGAAGAAGGGCGGGGTAATGGCCTCCTCCCACGTCGGCGGCCTCTCCGGTGCGTTCATCCCAGTCACCGAGGACGCGGGTATGATCGATGCCGCCCGCTGCGGCTGCCTGCGGATCGAAAAAGCTGGAAGCCATGACGGCGGTGTGCTCGGTCGGCCTCGATATGATCAATATTCCTGGAGATACCCCCGCTGAGGTGATCTCCGCCATTATCGCCGACCAGGCGGCCATCGGCATGATCAACTCTAAAACCACCGCCGTGCGGGTCATTCCGGCCATCGGAAAAAGCGTGGGGGAGGAGCTCTCTTTCGGCGGCCTGCTCGGCGGCGGCCCGGTGATGCCGCTGAACACCTGGTCCCCTGCCCGCTTTATCGCCCGGGGCGGCCGGATTCCCGCCCCGATCCAAAGCCTGAAAAACTGATCGGTTATCAAAAAACACCGCGCGGACCCTGCCAGAGGGGTCGCGCGGTGTTTTTTTTGCCGGTGCATCGTTCCGGTACATTCGCTTTTGCCACTGGATCTCCTGGGATATCTCCCCTTAAATGTGAATCTTCCATCCGGGCCGCGGGTGACGGCCAGACGGACGCCCGGGATCAGCGGTCCAGCAACCGCCCCATGAGGGCATCTGCCCGTTCCACGAATATCCCGGTGGAGGCGGCCGCCCACTCGGTAAAAATCCCGACACCGCTGTCCCGTTCCTGTCCGCTGCGGTAAAGCAGGTAAGGCACACCGGGTCGGCGGTATGGGTGCGCAGGGCGAGAGGGGTGGGATGGTCGGGCATGATAAGGATCGCATATTCCCCATTTCCCCAGCTCGGCCAGAAGCGGCGTAAGGATGCGGCGGTCGATATCCTCAATGGCCCGGACCTTGTTTTCCGTCTCGCCGCGGTGCCCGCACTCATCCGGCGCCTCCACGTGGATATATGCCAAATCCCGGCCCGCCCGCAGCTCCCGCCAGGGCCGCGTCCCCGTTTGGCCTCATAATCCGTATCGATATATCCGGTCGCACCCGGGATGCTGCAAACCGTCATCCCAGACAACCGGCCGATTCCCTTGAGCAGATCAACCGCCGAGACCATGACGCCTTTGACGCCGAAGCGCTCCTCAAAAATTTTGCAGACGCGGACGGCGCCCCTGCCCCCACAGCCAGATGGCATTGGCCGGACGCAGTCCCTTGGCGGCGCGTTCACGGTTCACGGGATGGTCCCGCAGCAGCTCGTAGCTCTTCACCATCATCCGCTGCAATTTCGCCGCGGCCGGATGGGCCCATCCGATACGGGCCGATTACCCGGCCCGTTATATCATGAGGCGGCGTTACCGTGCCAAGCGCCGTTTCTCCCCCCATGCCACACCAGACAGTGGCGGTATGCCGTCCCGGTATAAAATCGAATTCCCCGCCGCCGAACGCCTCCTGGAGAGCCCGTATCAGCCGGTCCGCATCGGCGGTATGGATGTCCCCCGCGCAATAATCCACCAGGGGTTTTCTCCTCATAGAGGTTCATCCGACAAGGTCATTGGGCGAGATTACAGCGCATCGCCACATCCCGGTCGGCAAGCTGAATGCCGAGGTTGGCGGCCTCGAGCGGCGACCGGCCGGTATAGCACTCCTGCGGATTATAACCCAACACCGACAGGTTGGCCACATCGCTGCCGGGGAGCCATCCCGTCCGGGACGGTCCTGGCAAGCCCCACCTCAGCCGTCCGGGCCAGGGCATCCATCGCGGGGCTTGTGCGCGGCCTCCATGGGGGTTTTTCCCACCGAGGGAGTCGCAGGGCATATCCGCCATCCCGTCGCACAACAGCACTACCTGTTTCATCGTGTCATCCTGTCCTTTCAGAAAGAGATTTCCGTGTGTTTTAAAGGCATTGAGGGGACGGTTGCCTGTTTTTTCACCCGGGCCGTAGGCGTATGGGCTCGTGACCGGTGCAACCCCCGGGGCCCCAGGCTCCCTTGAAGGGGATAGCTAGCACAGGATGTGCTTTTAATGGCATGAGTATATGGGGGGCCTGTCCGCGCACTAAGATACATTTGTATAGATCAAGGAGAACTTCCCCGGCGGAATCATAAAAACCGACGATATTCCATAAAGGGCTGGGGCCTCGGAATTTGGGGCGGTTTTTGGCCTGGATATTTTATCACCGGCCGTTCTGTCTGAGAGGGCGTAATGAAGATACGCCTCGTTTCCGTCTCAAAGAACATCGGCGCCGTATTTTATTATACCAGACGGATATCCGCAGTCAAGCGGCCGCCTCTATTTTACCAAAATTCCGGACACGCATCGGCGAAAGAATCGACACGGAAAATTTCTCCGTACGGATTGCATTTTCCTTCCATGTGCGCTATAATAAAACCAATATTTTATCATGGGCGGGAATGGGGTTTTTGACCCTATCCTCCTTTTTGTGGCCGGAAACGGCCGGGTTTTCGACATTTCGAAAGGACTGAGTGTATGCACAATCTGCCATTCCCCTCCTTGCCGAAACGGTCGGTGAGCGGTTCGCCGGTGCCGGTATGACCGTTCTCATCGGCCTGGTGGTCGTTTTTTCCGTTCTGATCCTGCTGACCTTTATTTTTTTCCTCTTCGGCAAGGTCGTCGGCCGGGGCAAAACCACCAAGAAGCCGTCCGCGCCCGTTAAAAAAGCTGAGCCGGCTGTCCAGCCGGCCGTCCCCGGGCCGTTCCGGCCCCTAGTGAAGACGGCATCAGCGAGGAGGTTGTCGCCGTGATTGCGGCGGCCGTGTCCGCCATGGCCGGTCCGGCAGCATCCTATACCCTCCGCCGCGTCCAGCGCAGCCGTGCGGACCGTCCCGTTTGGGCGGCGGCCGGGTTGGCGGAGAATACCCGTCCTTTCTGATCCGTTTCTTCCCCTGCATTAAAACCTACCGAAAGGACTGACCCGGATGAGTGGAATTGTGGAACTCCATTGTCAAGCTCTGGCAGGAATCCGGCCTCGCGCGGCTGTGCAATTTTTGAAAACGGCGGCTGGAAAAACCTGATTATGATCGGCATCGCCTGTGTGCTGATCTATCTCGCGGTCAAGAAGGGCTTCGAGCCCTTGCTGCTGCTGCCCATCGCGTTCGGCATGCTCCTCGTCAACCTGCCCCTCTCCGGCATCATGGATCCCCAGATGAATTCGCTGGTGCCTATGACCGCGGAGGAATTGGCCCAAGCCAATCAAGGCATATTCACACAAAACTATCCGTATATCGTTCATCTGCAGGACGAGACCGGACAAATCCTCAGCGCATCCTGGCAGCATTTTTGAGCAGGGCGGTCTGATGTGGTACCTGTACCAGGGCGTTAAATTCGGCATCTACCCGCCGCTGATCTTCCTCGGCATCGGTTGCATGACCGATTTCGGCCCGCTGATCTCCAATCCGAAGAGCTTTCTGCTCGGTGCGGCCGCGCAGCTCGGTATTTCGTCACCTTCTTCGGTGCCCGCGCCATCGGCGCTTTGCCTTTTGCCGAAGAACTGGGAATCGCATTTCAAGAGGTAGAGGCCGCCTCCATCGCCATAAAAATCCTCTTCCCCATCTTCGTCACCGCTATTTGTGTCCTGCTCCTGCCCAGCGCCGCGCCCTGATCGGCTGGGCAACCTCTTCCGTGAGAGCGGCGTGGTGGAACGCCTGTCCAAAACCGCTCAGAACGAGCTGATGAATATCATCACCATCCTGCTGGGCGTCCGGTGGGCTTTAAGGCCAACGCGGACACATTTCCTGACCCAAGACCCTGCTCCATTATCGTCTGGGTCTGACGGCTTTCCTGCTGTCCACTGCTGGCGGCCTGCTGCTGGGCGATTTGATGTATGTTCTGACTGGTGGCAAGGTCAATCCGCTGATCGGCTCTGCCGGCGTGTCCGCAGTGCCCATGGCGGCCCGTGTGTCCCAGGTGGTGGGACAGAAGGAGAACCCCCGGCAACTTCCTGCTGATGCACGCTATGGGACCCAATGTGGCTGGCGTCATCGGTTCCGCCTGTCGGACGGAGGATTGCGACCATCTGCGGGACTGCGCTGCCGGCAACGGGCGCCCCTACGATGGCCGCGGTGGACTGTCTGGCCGTGGATCCCTGTCCGGCCTGGAGGATCCTGGCCATCACCTTCACCAACAAAGCCGCCGGTGAGCTCAAAGAGCGGCTGGAGCGGATGCTTGGAGAGGATGGGGGCGAAGTGGCGGCCAGCACCTTCCACGCCCTGTGCGCACGGATCCTCCGGCGTCACGGGGACCGGCTGGGCTTCTCCTCCCATTTCACCATCTATGATACCGACGACAGCCGCCGCCTGATGAAGGAATGCATGAAGGCCCTGAACATCGAGGAAAAGGTGCTCGGGCACAAGGCGATCCTGTCCGAAATCGGCCGCGCCAAGGACCGGCTGCTTTCCCCACAGGAATTGGCTGCCCAGGCGGGTCAGGACTTCCGGATCAAAAAGGTGGCGGAGGCATATGCCCTATCAGAAACGCCTGCGGGATGCCGACGCAATGGATTTCGACGATCTCCTTTGCAATACCGTCGCCCTGTTTCGTGAAAATCCCGACGTCCTCGAGCAGTATCAGCGGCGCTGGCGCTATATGATGGTGGATGAATACCAGGATACCAACCATGCGCAGTATCAGTTCATCAGCATGTTAGCTGAGGGAAGCGGCAACCTCTGCGTCGTGGGCGACGACGACCAGAGTATTTATAAATTCCGGGGTGCTACCATTGAGAATATCCTCAGCTTTGAGGAACAATTCCCCGGCTGCACAGTCATCCGCCTCGAGCAGAACTACCGCTCCACCGGGACGATTCTCGACGCCGCCAACGCCGTCATCGCCAAAAACACCAACCGCAAGGGCAAAACCCTCTGGACCGCCAACGCCGTCCTCTACCGCGCCAACGCGCCCAATCGAACGCCATCGAGCGTTCACTGGTCAAAAGCGGCATTCCCTACCGCATCATCGGCGGCCATCGTTTTAACGACACCAAGGAGGTGCGGGACGCCACCGCCTATCTGCGGGTGATCAACAATCCCGGCGACGCGGTCAGCCTGCGCCGTATCATCAACGAACCCAAACGCGGCATTGGCGACGCCACCCTGGACAAGGCCGCCGAAATCGCGGAAGGGCTGGGGATCTCTCTGTACAAGGTGCTCTCCCATGCGGCCGATTATCCCGCCATCAGCCGTTCCGCCTCCAAAATCGCCGCGTTTGTCGAGATGATGGACCGCCTGCGGGAGATGAACGCCGATCCCGACATCTCCGTCCATCTGCTCTATCAGACCATGCTGCAAGTGACCGGCTATCTGGATATGTGGCAGGCAGCCGGAGACGAGGGTGCCGCCCGGTGGACAACCTGCATGAACTGGCTTCTTCCATCCTCAATTACGAACAGAACAGCGGCGCGGATTTTCCCGACCTGTCGGGCTTCCTCGAGGAGAATGCCTTGATGACCGATGTGGACAACTACGACGCCGGCGCCGACGCGGTCGTGCTGATGACCATGCACGCGGCCAAGGGCCTGGAATTTCCCTGCGTGTTCCTTCCCGGCTTCGAGGACGGGATTTTTCCCGGCATGCAGAGCCTGTTCAATCCGGAAGAAATGGAGGAGGACCGGCGCCTCTGCTATGTCGCCATCACACGGGCCAAAACCGCGCTGACCATCCTCAGCGCCCGCAGCCGGACACTGTACGGCTCCACCTCGCGCAACCGCCCGTCCCGTTTCCTTGGGGATATTCCGGACGGATTGGTGGCGGGACACGACCTGAGTACGTCGGGAGGCGGGTATCCGGGGTCCGCTCCTCCTCCTTCTCACGCCGCGCCGCGGACGGAGAGCCGCCGTGGGACGCGCCGCATCCCATTTCCACCCCCTTTCCGGCTGCCAAAGCCTCCCCGGCAAAGGCGGCGGGCGGAGGGTCGGGATCCGTGCGCAGGCGGCCGCCTCCGGGGAGAGCCCTGCCGCTGGAAACCCGGGGACCGGGTGCGCCACAAGGTATTCGGCCCCGGACGGATCACCGACGCCGCCCCGATGGGCAACGATACCCTGCTCACCGTGGTATTCGACAAAGCTGGCGTAAAAAAAATCATGGCCAATTTTGCCAAGCTGAAAGCCGAATAGACAAGGACAGAAAAGCCGCCCGGGGGCGGCTTTTCTGTCCTTTGATGCGGTTGGTCCGCCTCAGGTGCCTGGGTCTGTATCCCCCTGCCGGTCGGCGTTGTTTTTTATAATACGGAGGCCCAATTTCAGGGCCGGCCGTGGTGGGGGCAGGGCCCCGAAAAAAGGGCACGGATGTATAAAAAGCATGAAAATTGCGATGGCCCAACACGCGCCCTTAACATACCCATGATATTCTCGTCATTTGTGTGCATGAAACAGAAAAACAGGGGGATGTAGGAGGAGACGCCGTGGGGATCGAACACGTGCTGCAGCTGCTCGGCGGATTGGGACTGTTCTTGTTCGGCATGAAGCTCATGGGAGAAGGCCTGGAAACCGTGGCGGGGTCGCCTCAAATCCCTGCTCGAGAGGATCACCTCCCACCCACTGCTCGGCGTGCTGGTCGGCTTGGTGGTGACGGGCGCCATTCAATCCTCCTCCGCCACGACCGTCATGGTGGTGGGGTTTCAACGCAGGTCTTCTCAAGCTGAGCCAGGCCGTCTATATCATCATGGGCGCCAATATCGGCACCACCGTCACCAGCTTCCTGATCGGCCTGAAGGTCAACGACCTCGCGCTGGTCGCCCTGTTCATCGGCATGGTCTTGATGATGTTTTTAGTAAAAACTCGCGCAGCATATCGGCATGGTAGTCGGGGATTCGGCATCCTCTTTACCGGCATGAATATGATGTCGGGGGCCATGAGCCCCCTCAAGGATGAGCCGGTGTTCATCGAGCTGATGGGGTCCTTCTCCAATCCGGTGCTGGGAATCCTCGCCGGGGCGGTTCTCACGGCCATCATTCAGTCCTCCTCCGCGTCGGTCGGCATTTTGCAGGCGCTGGCCAGCAGCGGCGCTGTCAGCCTGGGCGGGGTGATTTATATCCTGTTCGGCCAGAACATCGGCACCTGTGTCACCGCCATGCTCGCGTCGATCGGCACCAACCGTGCGGGCAAACGCGCGGCAATGATCCATTTGATGTTCAATGTGATCGGGACACTGGTGTTTATCCCCATCTGCCTTTTCCTGCCTTATGTGGAGCTGATCGAAGGCTTGACGGCGGATCCCAAGCTGCAGATTTCTTTTGCGCATATCGGCTTTAACATCGTGGCTACTCTGCTGCTTCTCCCCTTTGCGAAGCTGTTGGTCCGCCTGGCGGAAAAAGCTGGTGCCCGGCAAGGACGCCCAATACGAGGACATGCAGCTGCACTATCTCGATGAGCGCATCCTCGGCACCCCGTCGATCGCCGTGGCCCAGGTGCTCAAGGAAGTGGAACGGATGGCCCAGATCGCCCGGCAGAATTTTGCCTTGTCCATGCAGACGTTTTTCAAGCCCAGCTCCACTGTCAACCAGCAGATCAAACAGAATGAGCAGGTGCTCAATTACCTGAACCACAATATCACCGGCTATCTGGTCAAAATCCACGCACTCGACCTGCTCGAATCGGATTCCCGCCGGGTCGGTTCTCTGTTCCATGTGGTCAACGATCTGGAACGGGTGGGGGATCACGCGGAAAACATCCTGGAATATTCTCAGAACCTCGGGGGCGGGGAACCGCCTTTCTCCGCGGACGCCATTACGGAAATGCAGGACATGCAGGACCGGGTGCTGAAAATCGTGGACGAATCCATCGCTTTTTTCTTAAGCAATCATCCGGACCCGGCCCTGTCCGCAGCGATTGTGGAGCAGGAGGAGGAGATCGACGACCTGGTGGTCGCGCTGCGGGAGCATCATGTGGAACGGCTGGGGCGGATGGAATGTTCTCCCGAGACCGGGATGGTGTATGGGATATCCTTACCGACCTCGAGCGGGTGTCCGACCACGCGACCAACATCATGTATGCGGCGTTTGACGCCGACGGAGCCTGACCCAAGCCGGGGGACGGACTTTGGAATGTATTTCAGATATACCGTACACACCCTAAACCGGCTATCTATTTGTCGGCAAACCATATCGGGGTAAACGGCTGAGCCAGAGGCTGATGGCCATTGTACTGAAATACGCCAAGGGGGGCTAGGGTTTGACAGGGTGTATCCTTGTAAGAGACCACACCGGCCTGTACAAAAATACGGCTTGATAAAAGCCAAATGAAAAAACCGGCTCCATGGAATCCCCATTCCATGGAGCCGATCCATATGCATGTCACGTAGACTTTCTTTCCAGTGACGGGGCCCATACTCCTTCCCCCAACGTTTCCCAGAGGGCGGGCTGTTCTATCTTTATACGGAGACACGCGGGGCGGTCCCGGTCACATCCGCTGAAAGGCCGCCGCCGCGGATTCCGGACGGCCTGCCGGCGCTGACGGGCAAAGATCCGTCGAGGTACCCGTATGTTTCATCGCCGCCGAGCTCCCGCATATGCAGTGTCAGGGGAGGCGTCCGGCAAAGGCCCGCGCCGTTGCCGGACAGAACACCGGAAAAGAGGCTGTCCTCCCCCGGATTTCCAGACACCGCGTTCCTTTATCATCTTCCGTCACGCCCAGAGTTGTAGCCACTTCACCTGCGGCGGGCTGCGGTTCCGGGGATGGACCGGCGGAGGATTCCGCCGAGGGGGGCGGACGGGGACGGCGTCCCCTTCGTCCGTGACGGCTTCCATCCGGATCGTCCCCGTGAGGTGCCCGATCTGGTCTGCGCCGGTGACGGCCTCTCCCAAGGCATACAGGCCGCTGGCACCGCCGCAGGTCCCGTAGAACATCGCTACATTACCCCACGGCGCATAGTAGGCCAGGGTTCCGGCGGGCCTTCCGCCGCCGGCGTGCCGTCCACATCCAGCTCTTCCGGCGGATACACGATTTTCTCATTGATCCCGAAATTTTCCACCGGAAGGGTCAGGGAGCTGCGCATACAACGATATGGCTGCCGGGCTGCCGTTGAGGAGGAAAACGATGCTGTACGTGTCGGTTTCCACACGGATTCGCAGAGCGCCTTCTGGCTGATTTTTCCGCCCGGGAGCCCGGCTGGGCGGAAGGCGGCTCCGGCTGTGTACCCCCGTTATTCCGTCCGTTCCCGCAGCCCGATAAAAGCACGGCCAGAGACAGCGCACAGCCCGGCAGCCAATGCGCAGTCCTTTTCATTTCGGGACCGCCTTTCCCATGTGGGCGGATTCCCGGATGATGACTTCGCCGCCAGCATCGTCGATATCCCGGATGATTTTACCCACGGCCGGTACGCAAATATGACCGGAAAGCGGGTTCTTGATGCTGATGATGGGGGCGGTCAGGTGGCCTCCACATCAGAACGCTCAAAGGAGAGGTCGGCGTCCGCCATCTCACAGTCGATGAGCCGGAGATTCCGGCAGTAACACAGCGGCTGGGTACCGATGATTTTACAGTTTATAAAGGTGACGCCGTCGCTGTACCAGGCCAGATATTCGCCTTTCACGACGCTGTTTTTGACGGTGACGTTCCGGGCGTGCCAGAAGGCGTCCTTGGTGTCGAAAACACAATGCTCAAACACCGCGTCCTCGATATACTGGAAGGCATACTTCCCCTTCATGCGGACATTCCGGAAGGCCAGATGCTCGGAGCGGAGCATAAAGTATTCGCTCTCGGCAGTGCAGTCTTCCATGTCGATGTTCCGTACCGACCAGCCGAATTCGGGGGATACGATGTCGCAGCCGCGCATGGTCACATCGCGGCATTCCCGCAGGGCCTTGATACCGTGCAGCTTAGTTTCGCGTATGTCTACACGGCCGGAATACCACAGTGCCGCCCTGCACAGCCCAGTCATCTCCGAGTTTTCGATTTTGAGGCCCGTATTATGCCAGAAGGGATAGCGCAGATTGAAAAAACAGTGGTCGGCCTGGATATCCCGTCCCTCCTTGAAAGCGCTTTCGCCGTCGGCGGGGCCGTCAAAAGCGCAGTCCCTCACCAGCACGTTCTGCGCGCCGTACAGCGCCCGTTCTTCGTCAAAACGGGTATTTGTAATGGTTTTCATCGTGGGAGCCCCCTTTTATGCGATGGGTTGGGTTTCGATTTCCGTATTTGATAGATCAGGTAGTCCAGACAGTCGATACACGCCTGTTCTTTGTGCAGGGAATCGAGCAAGGCCCTTCTATGCGCGGCCAGACGCTTCAGGGCGTCCGCCTCTTTTCCTTTTTCCAGATCCACCATCACGTTCTGTATGGTTGCGGAATCGCATCCCGCATCCTTCAGGTTTTGGATGATCGATTCCGAAGCTATGTCGATCGCCATATGCTCCTCTTTTCTGCAGGGGCCTGCCTTTCGGGGGATCGTTGTCCAGAGCGCCCCCCATGTTCCGATGCCGGTAATCTCAGTATAGCGGCCGCCCTGAAAAATAGCAAATACTTATGTTCAATACCCCTCCATGCTTGACAGGCATAACTTCGCGGCGGTATACTGTCGCCATGGAAGGAGATGCTGTCTATGGAATTTCGAGTGCTGCAGTACTTTCTGGCGGTTGCAAGGGAAGAAAGCGTTTCCGGAGCAGCGGCCTTTCTGCACCTGTCCCAGCCGACCTTGTCCCGCCAGCTCAAGGATTTGGAGGATGAGCTCGGCAAACGGCTGTTCATCCGCGGCAGCCGGAAAATCACCTTGACGGAAGAAGGGATGCTGCTTCGCAAGCGGGCGGAGGAAATCGTGCAGCTCATGAGAAAAAGCGGAAGACGAAATCGCGTTGTCGGATGAAACAGTCGCGGGAAATATTTATATCGGTTCCGGCGAAACGGATGCCGTCCGCTTTCTTGTGGAGGCGCAAAGCGCTTTGCAGCAGGAATATCCGCAGATTTGTTTCCACATCAAAGCGGGGATAAAATCACCATTTTGGAGTGGCTGGACAGGGGGCTTGTCGACGTCGGCCTCGTATTCGGGCACGTGGATACCGCCAAATATGACGCGCTCGAAGTCCCTTTCAAAGACACGTATGGGGTTTTGATGCACCGCGACTCCCCGCTTTCGGAAAAAACATATATCGAACCAGAGGACCTATGGGACAAACCCCTCATCCTATCCCGCCAGGAATACAAAGAAAGCCGTTTGCAGGGTTGGCTGAAAAGAGAGAAAGAGCAGCTCAATATCGTCGCCACCTATAATCTCCTGTTCAACGGCTCGCTTATGGTCAAAGGGGCGTGGGGTATGCCCTCTGTTTGGATAAGATTATCCATACTTCCGACGACAGCGAGCTGTGTTTCCGGCCTTTGTTTCCAAAGGTTGCGCATGGGATGCACATCATCTGGAAAAAAATACCAGGTGCATTCCAAGGCTACCCAAAGGTTCCTGCAGAAGCTGCAGGAGGCGAAGACGGCGTTTTAAAAATAGGGCAAAGCCGCCCCCTTCCCGGTTCGCTCGTCATCCGGATGGACTTGCGCGTACTCCTGTCCTATGCTATACTAAAATATGTATGAGATTCGGCGGCAACCGCCGCCTCATTTTCAAAAGACGAAGGAGCCTGTTTATGTCCGGACATTCCAAATGGAACAATATCAAGCGCAAAAAGGAAAAAACCGACAGCCAAAAGGCCAAAATCTTTACCAAGATGGGCCGGGAGATCGCGGTAGCGGTCAAGGGAGGGCGGCGGCCCCTGATCCCGCCTCGAACTCCAAGCTCAAGGACGCCATCGCCAAAGCCAAGGCCAATAATGTCCCGAACGACAACATCGACCGGATCATCAAAAAAGCCGCTGGAGAGGGCTCCGGCGACAAGTATGAGGCTCTGCAATACGAGGGGTACGGCCCGAACGGCATCGCCGTCATCGTCGAAACACTGACCGACAACCGGAACCGCACGGCGGGGGATCTGCGCCATTATTTCGACAAATTCGGCGGTAACCTTGGTCAGACCGGCTGCGTCGGCTTCCTGTTCAACCGCAAGGGCGTGTGATCGCCATCGAGGCGGAGGGGCTCGACGAGGACAAGGTGATGGAGGACGCACTGGAAGCCGGGGCGGCGGATTTTTCCACCGACGGCGATGTGTTCGAAATCGCCACCGAGCCCGACGATTTTTCCGCCGTGCGGGAAGATCTGGAGGCGAAGGGGTACGCCTTCGTCTCGGCGGAGATCGAAATGGTGCCGGACGTCTACACGGCGATTGAGGATCCGGCCCTCGCGCTCAAAATGGAGAAGCTGCTCGACGCCCTGGAGGACAACGACGACGTCCAGGCGGTCTGGCACAACTGACCGGCCGGACGAAGACGAATAAACGGCCGGGAGGGGCCGTTTGAAAGAACGGCGGATGTATATGCGGCCAAAAGGACGGGGTTTCCGGGTTCTCTGGATCCTGCTGGCCATGACGGCGGTGCCGCTATTGGCCGCGGCGTGGGTGGCATGGGGCCCGGGACCGGCAGGGGATCCGGGCAGTGCCGCGTTTATCGGCGGGAGCAGGTATTGGCGCTTGCTTATGGCGGATCCGGCCTATCAGCGGCTGCTGGCCCTTTCCGCCCTGCGCGTATCGGTCGCGGCAGCCGGGTTTCCGCTCTCGTTCGGGCTCCGGCGCGGGCTCCGCGCCGCTTCGCCCCGGCTGCGCTGGGGTCTGCCCGTCGGTCTCATGGTGCTGGGGGCGGCTTTGTCCGTGTGGATGGCGGCTGCCGTCCGATCGGCCGGGGTGGCGGCGTCCGCTCAAGCCCTCTGGGGGGCGGCAGCCGGCGGCCTGCTGCTGGTGCTCGGCGTGTCGGCCCTGATCCTGACGATGTCCGAATCCCGCCCCCTCCAGCGCCCGCGCCTAGGCACGGGGCTGGTGATTTTGGCCGCGCTCGCCGCCACGCTGCTGGCATTTTGGGCCGGCGAGGGATGGATGCCGGGTCATCGTTCGATCGAGCCGCTGGCTTCGGCCGTAACGGTGGGCGTGGAAATCTGTATCCGCCTGATGCTCCTGCTCCTGTTCTGGGTGCTGCTCACGCCGGCCCCGCCCGCCGGAGGCAGAAGACGGCGGCTGGCCCTTTCCGCCCCGGTGATGGAGATGGAATCCCGGGTGGGATAAGCCCTTTCCCGGGCCTGTACCGGAAATATCGTTTGCACAAACGCCATGGGATGAGCGTCGTCCCATGGCGTTTTGCCATATGAAACGGGCGTCGCGCAGAAAAGACTTTGCTTGTGACGCAGCGTCATGGGGTATCCTATACGACAGAGGTGTTGAACATGCCGAACAGCCGCGCCATACCGCAGGGATATATGACCGTGGGCCAGGCCGCCAAAAGATGGGCGTCACCGTCCGCACCCTGCAATATTACGACCGGGAAGGCCTTCTGCCGCCGTCGGGGGAAAGCGAGGGCGGCAGAAGACTCTATACCGACAAGGATTTGATCAAGCTCCATCAGATCCTGTCCATGAAGCATCTCGGTTTTTCCCTGGACGACATCAAAAACCGCCTGGTTTCGCTGGATACCCCCGCCGACGTCGCCAAAGGCGCTGACGGAACAGGCCGCCTCGATCCGCCAAAAAATGGAGGCGCTGGCGGAATCCCTGGCTGCTCTCGAAGCGCTGAAGGCCGAAGTGCTGCAGATGCAGACGGTCAATTTTAAAAAGTACGCGGACATCATCGTCAACCTGCAGATGAAAAACGAATATTACTGGCTGATCAAGTATTTCGACGAAACCACCCTCGACCATATCCGGAGCCGCTTTGACAAGGACAGCGGACTGGCCATGATGGCGACCTTCACCAGCCTGTGCGACGAGGCGATCCGCCTCTGGCAGGAGGGAGTCCCGCCGGTAAGCGAAAGGGCCCAGGGGCTGGCCCGGGCGTTTTGGGAGATGGTGACGGACTTTACAGGAGGGGATATGGGGCTGCTGGCAAACTTGATGGAGATCGGGAAATTCGACGGGATGGACAACGAATGGAAACAAAAAGCAGGAGCTGTCCAACGCATATATCGAATCCGCCCTGGACGTGTATTTCACAAGGCTGGGAATCGATCCAATGCGGGAGGGGACGACATGAACGCCGCTATACAGATCAGCCGGCTGGAAAAAATCCTACGGGGGCCGGCCTGTGCTCAGGGGACTGACCTTCCATGTGAAGCGGGGAGAAATCTTCGCCTTGCTCGGCGTCAACGGTGCAGGAAAAACCACGGCCCTCGAATGTATCGAGGGGCCTGCGCCCAGACGCCGGCGACATCACGGTGGATGGGCGGATGGGGATCCAGCTGCAGTCGTCCTCTCTTCCCGCCCATATCCGGCCGATGGAGGCCGTGCGGCTGTTCGCCGAATGGAACAAGGCCGCGGCCGACCCGTCCATGCTGAAGTCGCTCGGGATTCCCGGGCTGAATAAAAAACCGTATGCCGCGCTGTCGACGGGACAGAAACGGCGTCTGCACCTGGCTCTTTCCCTGATCGGCGATCCGGACGTCGTGTTCCTCGATGAACCGACCGCCGGTCTGGATGTGGAGGGACGGCTTTCGCTTCATGACCAGATCCGTGAACTGAAAGCGCGGGGGAAGACGATCGTGCTGGCCAGCCACGACATGGCGGAGGTTGAAACCCTGTGCGACCGCCTGGCGATCCTGCACGACGGCGCCGTCGCCTTTATCGGCACCGTGCCGGAGCTGGCCAAGAAGGCCGGCGCGCGCCACACGATCCGCATCCGGACGGACCTTGGTGAGGAAATCCACCAGTCCGGCGATATCGGGGGTGGACCTGCTGGCTCTGCTCGAGGATCTCAAACGCCGGGGCACCGCCGTGCGGGATATCCAAATCGACAGAGGGACGCTGGAACGGTACTTTATCGACATGACAAGGGGGACGGCCGATGAAGGCGTTTTTTATACGGCGTGGCCCTGCAATGGAAACTGCACATCCGGAGCAAAACGCTGCTCATTACCTGTTACATAGTCCCTCTGCTGTTCTTCGCGGTTATGGGCGGGATCTTCACCTCCATCAACCCGGGAGGCCAAATCCACCCTGATCCAGTCCATGACGGTGATAGGGGGTGTCTATGGGGGGCGCTCATTGGGCTGCCGCCCTCCCCTGGCCGAGATCTATGGCAGCGATATCAAGAAGGTTTACAAGGCCAACGGCGTGCCGCTGTATCTCGGCCTGGTCACGACGGTTTATCCGCGTTCCTCCACCTGCTGCTGATGAGCGCGATCCTGTACGCCGCCGCCCTCCTCGCTTTTGACGCGGCGCCCCCAGCCAATCCCGTCTCGTACTTCGGCGCGCTCGCGGTGTTTGCCGCGGCGTCGCTCGGCATAGGAAGCGTGCTGGGCCTATCGGTCAAAAACCAGGCGAAGCTCACCATGCTGGAACAGCTCGTGTTCCTGCCGTCCATCCTGCTGTCGGGGATCCCTCTTCCCCGCCGGTTTGCTCCCGCGGGCTTTTGAGACGATAGGGTGGCTTTTCCCGGCCTCCTGGGGCTACCGCTGGATGACGTGCGAGGGCCCGCTCCTCGGCAATGGTTGGCCCTTGGCGGTCATGGCGGCGGCAGCGCCGTCCTTGTGCGGCCTCAGGCTGAAAAAGGCTGGAATCGGAATGATTCTCGTCCAAAATTCCTACCTTATGAAACGGCGGGAGGCTGTCGATACAGTTCGGAGGGAGAGGGGTGCGGAAGGGATCCCCTCCTCCTGCGGCAATCGGCCGCCCGCAGGCGCCAAAAGTGGGAAGAATCGAACGATTCCCCCACTTTCGTTCCGTTTATCGGTAATGATCGGCGTTAGATGGGCCTTCCCGGCTCCGACAAGCCGAGGACCGGCGTGGCTACACCACGCCGGTCCCGTTTTTTTGTGAAGCGGTCGGCCGCCTCAATGGGTATTGCGCTGCATCGGCGCCGGCTCGGCCATCCGGTCGGCATATTCCGGATGCCGCTCCATCCAGGCAGCGGCATAGGGACAGCTGGCCAGGGCCTTGAGCCCGCGCTGGCGGAGAATGCCCACAACCGTCTCCATCATCTGCCCGGCAATACCCTGCCCACGCAGGGACTCATCCACATAGGTGTGATCGATGTCGACCACACCCTCGCCGGCCGGGGGAAAGGTGGTTTCCGCAAGCAGGGCGCCGTCCACGTCCTCGGCGTACAGCCGGTTTTCCTCGATTTTCCAAGTCATACGATACCTTCCTTTAACAGCAGTCTGCAACATGAGCATACCGCATTCGGAGAAGAAGTGCAAGGGAAACTTGCCGGAAAAACATGCCCGGAGGAGAAAAACGGGACGAAATCTTGCCCAAAAAGCCGGATACATGCTACAATATATAGACCGTGTTTCACAGAATAGCGCGTTCACACCGATCTACTGGAAAGAAGGACAAGCCATGCCGCCGATCCCCCGCTCCCTGACCGAACTCATCGGAAATACTCCCTGCTCGAGCCGGCCCGCTACATGCAAAGGGAAGGATGCGTGGCGCGGCTGCTTTTGAAATTGAGGGGTTCAACCCCCTGCGCTCGTCCAAAGACCGGGTCGCGCTGGCGATGGTGGAGGACGCGGAACGCCAGGGGCTGCTCGCTCCCGGCGGTACAATTATCGAACCGACCAGCGGCAGCGCAGGGATCGGGCTCGCCTTCGTGGGGATCGCGAAAGGCTATCGGGTCATCCTCTGACCATGCCGGACAATGTCAACCTCGAACGGCGCAACCTGCTGCGCGCCCTGGGTGCGGAGCTGGAGCTGACCCCGGCGAGGCTTGGCATGCGGGGCGCTATCGACAAGGCGGATGCTCTGGCGAAAGAGCTGCCCGCGCGCCTATCTGCCCGAGCAGTTCAGCAATCCGGCCAATCCCGAGGCTCACCGGCGCACGACCGCCCTGAGATCCTGCGGGATACCGGCGGGGTGGTGGATATCTTTGTGGCCGGCGTCGGCACGGGCGCTACCCCTGACCGGGGTGGGCGAGGTCCTGAAGGCCCACAATCCCGCTGTCCGGATCGTGGCGGTGGAACCGGCGGACTCCCCTGTCCTCTCGGGCGGGAAATCGGGACCCCACGGCCTGGCGGGGCTCGGCGCGGGTTTCCGCCCGCCCATCCTCAACACCGAGGTGTATGACGAGGTGGTTCCGTGCGCAACGACGAGGGCCTATGGAGCCTGCCGGAAAATCGCGAAGGATGAGGCACTGCTGCTGGGCATGTCCTCGGGCGCGGCGCTTTTTGCCGCGACGGCGCTCGCCCGCCGGGCCGAAAACCGGGGGAAGGCCATCGTCGCCGTGATGCCGGATACCGGCGAGCGCTACCTTCCACCATCTCTTTTGGGACTGGAGTACAGGAGGGGCCATATGCGGGAACAAAACATCTACGACGACCCGTCTTTTTTCGACGGATATCAGAAGCTGCGGCAGAATCCGTCCGCTGCGAACGACCTCGTGGAAAAGCCGGCGCTGTTTTCCCTGCTTCCGGATGTGGCGGGCAAAGCCGTCGTCGACCTGGGATGCGGATATGGGGAAAATTGCAGGAATTTTTTCCCGCCGTGGGGCGGCGCACGTGGTGGGGATCGATATTTCGGAGAAAATGCTGGCGGTCGCCGCCGGGGAGAATCAACTCGCCAACGTCCGTTTTCTGCGCATGAGCATGAACGATCTGACGCCGCTGGAGGGCCCGTTCGATCTGGTGGTCAGCTCCCTGGCCGTCCATTACATCGAGGATTTCGACACCCTGTTGCGGCAAATCCACCGTCTTCTCACCCCGGGGGACCTTCGTTTTCTCGCAGGAGCACCCGTTCACCACCGCGCTCATGCGGGAGCCGCGCTGGACGAGGGACGGCGAGGGGCGGATCCTTCACTACAACCTGACCGATTACAGCCGGCCCGGCGAAAGGACGACCAATTGGATTGTCGAGGGAGTCGTGAAATACCACCGCCCGTTTTCGGCGATTTTCAGTTCCCTCGCCCGGGTCGGATTTATGCTGGAGCAGGTACTCGAGCCGGTTCCGGACGAGGCGGTGATGGACGCCTGGCCGGCGTATCGGAAAAACATCCACAAACCGGATTTTCTCCTGGTCAGGGCCGCAAGGATATAACACAGGGCCATACCGCTATCTGCGGCGGCCCCATAAAAATAGGGGGCTTCCGATGGAAAGCCCCTCTTTAACCCGGAACATCCCGGCGGGATCAGTCCCGTATCTTTTTCCGTTTGCCGGCCGCTCCGGCCAACTGTGCTGCGGTCATCCCCCGGCCTTGGCGGAGCCGCCGTCTTCGTCCTTGAACAAGGGGCCGCCAGAGAGGTCAAAATGCGATTCCGCCGCAGGTTCTTCCTTGGCCATCGACCGCTCGAGAAGCCAGACGACCAGCATCAGAATTGGAACGAATACAGGCGACATGTGCCGCCATATCATCCGGGCGGTGGTGACGCCGGTGTCCTTGCCGTCCTGACCCGATATGCACCGGGAAGGCGTCGCGGATCGAAAAGGCATAGATAAAAAAGATGATTCCGGCCACGGCACAGAGAATCAGCCCGATATAGCCGCGTTTCGGGAAAACCTCAAACAGCACGGCCCCAAGCAGCAGCACGGCCGCCACGATGAGAGGGACGATGGACAGCACCTTGTCATATGCTTCCCCCTCGATGGCGTTTGCATTGTTTATTTGTATGCTGACAATCGTCATGATCTGTACAGCGCACACCAGCACCAGCACGATCCATAACAGGATCCGGCAAAACGTGGTCGTATTATGCATGGAAAAACAGCCTCCTAGATGGATAAAAGTCCCATTTTGAGTCCGGGCGGTCCGGCCCCCGGCAGGGATATATATCTATCATATCACATTTTCGGCCCATTTCAATGGGATTCTTTTGTGAGAAATTCTTGGGAAAACCCCTTGCATTCTTTTTGACAATCGTGGTATACTATGGAATAGTGTATAAGAGTGGTATGGAAAGAGTGGGGCGACCCGCTCTTTTATCTTTGTTTGGATGCTTTCATCATGGATGTCAGGAAAGGAACGTACCGATATGGCCAACCGACACACTGGCCCCGGAGGGGCTGCGGCCTGCCGCACTCTTGCCGAGCCACTGGCCAGGCAGCTCGGCCTGCGCATTTGGGACGTCCGCTTCGTCAAGGAGGGGGCCGACTGGTTCCTGCGGGTATTTATCGACAAGGAGGGCGGCGTTTCCATCGACGACTGCGTGGATCTGACCCGCCTGCTTTCCCCCGGCCCTCGACGAGGCCGACCCGATCGACCAGTCCTACTGCCTGGAGGTCTCCCTCGCCCGGTGTGGAGGGAACTCACCCCGCCCCGAGCATTTTGGAAGCGTATCGCGGGCGGGCGGTGACCGTCCGGCTCATCCGGCCCCGGGACGGGCAGCGGGATTTTACCGGTCGGCTGCTGAGGGCGCGGATCCGGTCCGGCTGGAGATGCCGGAGGGGGGAAGTGCTTGCCTTCTCCCAAAAAAGAGATTTCTTCGGTCCGCGCGGTGGACGAGTATGAGGATGACGACGATGAACCGGACTTGTCCGGCAGTATAACGGAGGATTGACGGAAAATGGATAACGCAGAATTCTTTGAGGCCCTGAAACTGCTTCAGAAGGAGAAAGGCATCGAAGGGGATTACCTGCTGGAAAAGATCCACGCGGCGATCGTGATCGCCGTTAAGCGGGATTTCGGCGGCAAGGAAAACATCAACGTTGTCATGGATCCCGCCACCAATGAGTTTTCAGTCTCCCTGCGCAAAACGGTCGTGGACGAGGTGGAGGATCCCGACGAGCAGATGCTGCCGGAGGAAGCTGCCCGCTATGTCAAAAACCCCAAGGTTGGGGATGTCGTGGACATCCAGCTCGAAACCAAGCAGTTCGGCCGCATCGCCGCCCAGACCGCAAAGCATGTCATCCGGCAGGGGATCCGGGAAGCCGAGCGGGGCCAGCAGATGCAGGAGTTCCAGCGCCGCAACCAGGAGCTCGTCACCGCGCTGGTCACCCGGGTGGATCCCAAACCGGCGCGGCCACCTGGAATTCGGCAAGGCTGAGGCCGTGTTGCCGAAAAGCGAGCAGATTGGGGAGGAAGAGCTGCACGAGGGCGACCGTATCAAGGTGTACGTCGTGGATGTCCGGGAAGGGGAAAAAGGGCCCCGCGCACTGATTTCCCGCACCCATCCCGGCCTGGTCAAGCGGCTGTTCGAGATGGAGGTCCCGGAAATCTTCAACGGCGTCGTCGAAATTAAGGCTGTTTCCCGCGAGGCGGGCTCCCGCACCAAGCTCGCGGTACAGGCACATGATGAAAACGTCGATGCCGTTGGGGCCTGTATCGGCCCCCGGGGCGCCCGTGTGGCCGGAATCGTGGACGAACTCGGCGGGGAGAAGATCGACATCGTCGAATACAGCGACGAACCGGAGAAATTCATCGCCGCCGCCCTCTCCCCTGC
>VOFI01004004.1_pt1 | contig 21851 bp, 25 predicted proteins | sample 5384131 | NCBI WGS metagenome assembly VOFI01 (sample SAMN12384728, study PRJNA508395) | human gut metagenome | isolation source: healthy gut H | host: Homo sapiens | reverse complement strand
AGGTTTGCTCATGGTACGTACCGAGATTCCATCCAGCAGATATTCTCCGCTGGTAGGTGTGTCGAGGCAACCCAGCGTATTCAGTAGCGTTGATTTGCCCGAACCGGACGTACCCATGATGGTGACAAACTCTCCTTCGGTGATGGTGAACGAAACCCCGCGCAATGCGTGAACGGTTTCGTCTCCCACCTGGAAGTTACGTTTGATATTCTGAAGTTCGATGACTGTTTTGTTCATACTTATTTTCCTTTCTTCTTGCTACCCGGATGGCTAGGCATAAACGGACTTTGTTCTCCTCCGCCTTCCTGTCCGCCTTCAGGCGATACATTGCCGCCCGGCATATTTCCAATGGTGGCTTCGGTGACAACTACCATGCCTTCGGAAGCACCTTGGGTGATTTCTGTATGGATGCCGTTAGTGATCCCTATCTGCACGGGGTGTGCCGTGAAAGTATTTCCTTCACGTGTCCATATTTTATGTTCGCCCTCACAGTCCTTCACTATGTCATTATCGCCGATCAGGGGTTTCTCCGGTGTGAAGCGGAGTGCACGTGCCGGTACAGAGAGCACGTCCTTTCTGTCCAGTGTGTAGATCGTGACATTAGCCGTCAGGCGGGGTTTCAGTTTCAGGTCCGGGTTATGGGCGGAGATCACTACTTCGTATGTGACTACGGTAGTAGACGAACTGCTGGTGCTGGTACTGCTTGCGTCTCCCAGGCGGATTTGGGTCACTATTCCTTCGAAAACATCGTTCGGATAAGCATCTACGGTAAATGTGGCCCGTTGTCCTTCTTCCACGCCGCCTATATCGGCTTCATCTACGTCGGCCACTACCTGCATCTGGGTCAGGTCGGCTGCGATGGTGAACAAAGTCGGTGTCTCGAATCCGGAAGCCACTGTTTGTCCTTCTTCCACATCCCGGCTGATGACAACGCCATCGATCGGAGAAGTAATGGTGGCATAGGACAGGTTGCGTTCTGCCTTGGCCAGTGAAGCCTGGCTGCTTTCGAACGAGCTTTTGGCCTTCTCGTAGTTGTAGAGCGATTGCTCGTAATCGGTATCGCTGATCAGCCCCTTTTCGTGCAACCCTTTGTTGCGCTCATAGTTCTTCTTTTGGTATTCGTATTCCGCCTTTGCACCACTGTAGGTGGCACGTTGAGAGGCGAGTTCACTTTGCAGTGTCACACGGTCCATCTCAGCGATAAGTTGTCCCTTGGTCACTGCCGCGTTATAGTCCACATAGATTTTGTCGATAATTCCGGATACCTGTGTACCGACTTCTACTTCTGTTACCGGTTCGATAGTTCCTGTGGCGGTTACCGACTCCGATATCTCGCCTTTGCTTACGGTTGCCGTGGCATAGGTCACTTTGTGCTTGGCCGTAGAACCGCCAAAAGAGCCAAACGCCCTCCGCCTGCCAGTATGGCGAGGCTTACGGCAATAAGAATGATTTTTTCTTCTTCATATCGTTATAACGTTAAATGTTTTATTCCTTTATTGTCTACAGTGTTATCTTATCTCCCTGGTAGAACTTCAGCAATTGTGTATTCAAAATAGCCATGTACTTAGACTGTAACAGCTCTTGCTGTGCCTGTAGCAGATTGTTTTTTTCGGTCAGAAGCTCCACGGTATTTTTCATTCCGGCATTAAATTGCTCGCTGACCAGTTCGTAGCTGGTCTGTGTGCTGTGCAATTTCTCTATGGCTGCCGCATATCGCTGCTGGGCGCTGTTGGCGTCGAGCCACAGTCCTTCGATGGTTTTATATAATGTTTTCTGTTCGTCGAGCAGAGTCAGTTGACTGGTCTGATACTGAAGTTTGGCTTTTTCTACGGCACTTTTGGTCTGTCGGTTGTTAAAGATTGGGACACTGATGCTGAGTCCGATGGAGTTGTTCCATCCGTTTTTCACTTGCTCGCCGAAGGTGAAGTCGCTTCCGCTGGTATGGTTGGTACCGATACCGGCTGTCAGGCTGACGCTGGGCAGATATCCCGATTTGGCGATTCCGATCCCCAGTTCCGATGCCTCTACACTGAGCTTGCTTGCCTCTATTTCCGGGCGGAGGGCCACAGCGGAACGAAAGACATCCGTTTTGGTGGGGAGGGGCGACAGTACATTTTCGTCACCCAATGCAGGCAGATAGACCTGCATTTCCTGTTCGCCGTCCAGTTCGAGGAGTTGCTTCAGTTGCAACTTATAGTCCTGAAGTGTGGCCTGTGCGGTCACCAGTTGATAACGGTCGGTGCTGACTTGGGCTTCCAACTGGGCATAGTCGCTCCGGGCAATGCTTCCCGCATCCAGCAGTTGTTTGCCACGGTCCCGTTGGGCTTCGGATACTTGCAGGGTGTTTTCGTTCACCTTGACTGATTCGGCGGCATAGAGAATCTGAATATATACCTGGGCGATCGATTGCTCGATATCATTTTCCGAAGTGGCTACATCGAGGTCTGCCACGCGGTTGTTAAGCTTCTCCTGTTCGATTGTTTTTAGGCGTTTACTGCCGTTATATACGGTCCATTGCGCGTTCAGTCCGTAGTTTCCGTTGTAGGTGGTCTTGTTGCTGCTCTTCAGTACTTCCGAGCCACTGATAATGCTGCTGGACTCTTGGTAGGGACGGTTCACCAGATTTTGGCTGCTGGAGAACGAGAGGCTGGGGAAGAGGGCCGCTTTGGCTGTCTTTACGTCCACCTGTGTGCTCTGCGCATTGATCCGGTTACGACGGATGCTGATGTTTTGCTGCAAGGCATAGTCGATGCAGCTCTGCAGATCCCATTGCGCGGGCATGGATACCGAGTCGGCGGTTTGCGTTGTTCCGGTAGCTTCCGTCTGTTGTGCCCACAATCCGTTGCCGGGCAAGATAGCTGCCAGGCAGACTGTTATTAGGGTGATTCTTTTTACGTTCGTCATACTCTTGCTTCTTTTTATTTTATAGAAACAAAAGTACGCTGCAATAGAAAGATGTGCAAAAGCGATAGACGGGAGGGGAGGTTTTGTCGCTAAAGGCAGGTTTTATGTCGATAAGTGGAGTTGCCGATATTGCCTATGAACTGAACGATCGGACGAAAATAGGGTGTAGCTATCCCGGCCGGATGGCTACGCCCTTTGCTCCTTAAGGCTACACCCTGGTCTCCGTGGCTACACCTTCCCATACTTAAAATCCGATTGGTGGATATACCTATGCAAAGAGTGTATTATGGCAGTTTCATATTTTAATTTATATATATAAGGTATAAAGGGTGTAAGCAAGCTTCGGGGGCATAAGAATAGTTTATTTTATTCGTTTCATCAACATTTTTAAGACTATCTTTGTTATTTATTACATAAACGCTAATTTTGAGATGTTATAAACCCTGTATTATGAAGAATACACTGCTCCACATCTGGAATTTCTATGTAGAAGGCTTTCGAAGCATGACCCTGGGACGTACCCTGTGGCTCATTATACTTGTGAAACTCTTTATCATGTTCTTCATTCTCCGCCTGTTTTTCTTCCCCAACTTTCTGAGCAGCCAGCCCACCGATAAGGACAAGGGAGAATACGTTGCGGGCGAACTTATAGAACGCGGGCAATAGACGACTGACGTTTAACTCTAACTACTAATGATATGATTGAAAGTATTGACACTTCACTGATTGACTGGTCGAGAGCCCAATTTGCTCTGACAGCCATGTATCACTGGATCTTCGTACCTCTCACGCTTGGTTTGGCGGTTGTTATGGCCATTATGGAGACCCTTTATTATAAAACAGGCAATGAATTCTGGAAACGAACGGCTAAATTCTGGATGAAACTTTTCGGTATCAATTTTGCCGTGGGAGTGGCCACCGGGCTGATCCTGGAGTTTGAGTTCGGAACCAATTGGAGTAACTATTCCTGGTTTGTAGGCGATATTTTCGGTGCACCTCTTGCAATTGAAGGTATTTTGGCTTTCTTTATGGAGGCCACGTTTATTGCTGTCATGTTCTTTGGAGATGGGACAAGGTGAGCAAGAGATTCCACCTCATTTCAACCTGGCTGACGGGATTGGGAGCTACGATTTCTGCCTGGTGGATTCTCGTTGCCAACGCATGGATGCAGCATCCGGTAGGCATGGAGTTCAATCCTGACACCGTACGCAACGAGATGGTCGACTTTATGGCTGTTGCGTTTTCGCCTGTGGCTGTTAATAAGTTCTTTCATACGGTACTTTCAAGTTGGGTGCTCGGAGCTGTTTTTGTGATTGGCATCAGTTGCTGGTTCCTGCTGAAGAAGCGTGATAAGGAATTTGCGGTGGCGAGCATCAAGATAGGTGCAGTCTTCGGGCTGGTGGCTTCTTTGCTGACGGTGTGGACCGGTGATGGTTCCGGTTATGCCATCGCACAGACACAGCCGATGAAACTGGCTGCTGTGGAGGGCTATTACGAAGGACAAAATGGTGCCGGACTGGTGGCTGTCGGACTTTTGAACCCGGAGAAGAAAACCTATGATGACGGTCAGGACCCGTTCCTCTTCCGTATCGAGATTCCGAAAATGCTTTCGCTGCTGGCCGAACGTAAGGTGGATGCCTTTGTGCCGGGTATAAAAAATATTATTGAGGGAGGATATGAACTGAAAGACGGTACAAAAGCTCTTTCGGCTGCCGAGAAGATAGAAAAAGGCAAGAAAGCGATTGCTGCCCTGGCCACTTATCGTACGGCAAAAAAAGAAGGTGATGAAGCTGCCGCCAAGGAGGCTTATACCACTTTGCAGGAAAATGTGCCTTATTTTGGTTATGGCTATATTAAAGATGTAAATCAGTTGGTACCTAATGTTCCGCTTAACTTTTATGCTTTTCGCGTGATGGTGATCCTGGGCGGATATTTCATTCTGTTTTTCATCCTGGTGCTTTTCTTTGCCTATAAGAAAGATTTGTCGAAGATAAGATGGATGCAGTACGTTGCTCTGTGGACCATTCCGTTGGCTTATATTGCCGGACAAGCCGGTTGGGTGGTGGCCGAATGTGGTCGTCAGCCGTGGGCGATACGGGATATGCTTCCTACGTCTGTGTCTATCTCTAAGCTCGATGTGGGCTCTGTGCAGACCACTTTCTTTATTTTCCTCGTTTTGTTTACCGTGATGTTGATTGCTGAAATTGGCATTATGGTCCGTGAGATCAAGAAGGACCGACGGTTAATCATTAGTCACGAACCAATAATTATTTAAACTATGGGTACATACATTTTTCTACAACAATATTGGTGGCTGGTAGTCTCACTACTCGGGGCCATACTCGTATTTTTACTGTTTGTGCAGGGTGGCAACTCTCTGCTGTTTTGTTTGGGCAAAACCGAAGAGCATCGTAAGATGATGGTAAACTCTACCGGACGCAAGTGGGAATTTACATTTACTACGCTGGTCACTTTCGGTGGCGCTTTCTTTGCTTCGTTTCCTCTGTTTTATAGTACCAGTTTCGGGGGGGCCTACTGGCTGTGGATGATTATTCTTTTCAGTTTTTGTGTTGCAAGCTGTCAGTTATGAATTTCAGAGTAAAGCGGGCAACTTGTTGGGAAAGAAGACCTACCAGACTTTTCTGGTGATTAACGGTGTGGTGGGACCCTTGCTCTTGGGAGGCGCTGTGGCCACTTTCTTTACCGGTTCGGATTTCTATATCAATAAGGGGAATATGGTGAACGAAGTGATGCCTGTGATCAGTCATTGGGGCAACGGTTGGCACGGACTGGATGCGCTGACCAATATCTGGAATGTGATTCTGGGATTGGCCGTGTTCTTCCTGGCGCGTGTTTTGGGAGCTCTTTACTTTATCAATAATATCGCTGATAAAGAGTTGGTCGCCAAATGTCGTCGTTCGTTGATAGCCAATACGGTCCTGTTCCTGGTATTCTTCCTGGCATTCGTGATTCGCACTTTGCTGGCCGATGGATATGCTGTCAATCCGGAAACAAAAGAGATCTACATGGAGCCTTATAAATACTTCAATAATTTTATTGAAATGCCGGTGGTGCTTATCGTGTTCCTTGTGGAGTCGTGCTGGTGTTGTTTGGCATTCGGCAAAACCCTGCTGAAAAAAACGTTTGATAAAGGAATCTGGTTTGTGGGTATCGGTACGGTGCTGACTGTTCTGGCACTGCTGCTGACAGCCGGATATAACAATACGGCTTATTATCCGTCGAATACGGACATACAAAGTTCGCTGACCCTTGCCAATAGTTGTTCCAGCCAGTTCACGCTCAAGACCATGGCCTATGTTTCTATCCTCGTTCCGTTTGTCATCGCCTACATTTTCTATGCTTGGCGCAGCATCGACAACCGGAAGATCGATGCCAAGGAAATGGACGAAGGCGGACATGCTTATTGAGATTCTTGTCGGATAAAGGTATAAGGTATCAGAATTTTATTATTTTTTGCAGTAATGCTTATCTGTTTTTGGAGAAACAAAGGCAGATAAGCATTTTTTATATCAGTAATTAAACAGACATACTATGAAACGAGTATTTGTATTTCAGGACTTTAAGTCACAGAAATTTTGGAGCATCGATGTCCGGGGCACTGACGTAATAGTGAATTACGGTAAGTTGAGGACGGATGGACAAACACAGGTGAAGAATCTTTCGTCGGCAGGGGAAGCCGAAAAAGCTGCCGGTAAGCTGATAGCGGAAAAACGAAAAAAGGATATGTGGAGACCTTGGAAGAGGTTGCCAAAGAAATGAAAGTGGAAGCCAAAAAGTATGCGTTGAGCTATGACGAAGCGGAAGAGGGCGTAAACTTGATGGACAAGATATTGAAAGACAAAAAACTGCCGTCACTCAAGCAGATCACGATAGGCTGCTGGGGATATGAAGGGGAAGACTGCTCGGACATTGCCGATGGCATTGTGGAGAATAAAGAGAAGTTAGCCCATTTCGAAGGTCTGTTTTGGGGGATATAGATTTTGAGGAACAGGAGATTTCCTGGATTGAGCAAGTCGATTTGAGCCCGGTGCTGGATGCGATGCCTCTGCTGAATAACCTTAAAATCAAAGGAACGAATAATCTGAGCATTGGTAAGAAACCGCGTCCGAACTTGAAGTCACTTGAAATTATCAGTGGCGGCCTGCCCGATTCGGTGGTGGAAGATATCCTGGGTTCCGATCTGCCGAATCTTGAAAAGCTGGTTCTCTATGTAGGAGTGGAGGATTATGGGTTTGATGGCGATATGAATGTATTCAGACCTCTGTTCTCTAAAGACCGTTTCCCTAACCTGAAATGGCTGGGCATTGTCGATGCCGAAGAGCAGAATGCGGTTGTAGAGATGTTTCTTGAATCGGATATCCTGCCGCAACTGGAAACAATGGATATTTCCGCTGGTGTGTTGACGGATGAAGGGGCACGGCTATTGCTGGATCATGTGGATAAAATCAAGCATCTGAAGTTTATCAATATGAAATACAATTATCTGAGCGACGAGATGAAGAAAGAGTTGCAGAAATCGCTGCCCATGAAGATAGATGTTTCCGACTCACAGGAATACGATGACGATTACAGTTACCCGATGATTACGGAATGAGCGGATGAGAATACTTGTTGCCAGTAACTCGACTTCCAAGCGTACGGACTATTTTATCAAAGCGGGTAGAAGCCTCGGGGCGGACACCTGCTTTGTCACTTATGACGAGTTGTCGGCCGTTCTTCCCGATTGTCGCGATACGGTTGTAAAGCTGGAGCCTCCGGTGTTTCGGGAGGCGGACTTTCGGAAATACAATTTGCTCTGCGAGGAGTATAGAAGTCTGTTGTCCCGACTGGCCGATACGGATAAGTCGGAAAGTGTACACTTTCTGAATGAACCGGCTGCAATTCTTTGTGCACTCGATAAAGTGTATACTCAGCGGAAACTGACCGGGGCCGGCCTGAAAACAACTCCGTTGCTTTCGGATGCGCTTAGCATTTGATGATTTGGCCGCCATACTTTGCCGGCAGAAGAGGGGAGGATTTCTGAAACCCCGTTATGGTTCCGGGGCCGGTGGGATTATGGCTGTCAGGTATAATCATCGCCGGGATGAATGGGTGGCTTATACGACGATGTCCTGGGAAGGAGGGCGCGTTTGTAATGCGAAACGTATCTGCAGGCTGACGAACCGGAAAGAGATTGCCACATTGGCGGAAGAGGTCATACGGTGTGGGGCTGTCCTTGAAGAATGGATGGCAAAGGAAAAGCTGGAAGGTGAGAATTATGACTTGCGTGTTGTCTGCAGGGGGGGGAAGTCGATTATGTAGTGGTGCGTTGCAGTGACGGTGCCATAACTAATCTTCACCTGAACAATAAAGCGAGGCTGTTCGAAGAACTTTCGTTGGCTCCTTCCGTTCGTGAAGAGCTTTTCTGCCGGAGCATCACTGCCATGAAGGCCTTGGGGCTGCGATATGCGGGCATAGACGTGCTGATAGCCCGGAATACGGACACACCTTATATTATAGAGGTCAATGGGCAGGAGACCATATCTATCAGGATATGTATACGGAAAATAAGATATATGCCAATCAGATAAAAACGATAGAATCACTTTTCAATGGAAATAGATGAATTACCCTCCGGCACGCAGGATCAAAGCCGGACATAGATATGAATGAAATTGTAGGTACGCATGATATACTGATGCTCTGTTTCGATACTTTGCGTTATGACGTCAGCGTGGCCGAAGAAGCCTCCGGGGGGACTCCTGTACTGAATAGCTGTGGCAACGGTTGGGAGAAACGGCATGCTCCCGGTAATTTCACTTATCCGTCTCACTTCGCTATTTTCGCAGGATTCTTGCCGTCACCCGCCGAGCCGCATATGTTGCGTAACCGAAAGTGGCTCTTTTTCCCTTTCAGGCCGGTACGGGACGTATACCTCCCGAAGGCAGCTATGCTTTCAAAGAGGCTACGTTCGTACAGAGTCTGGCTCAGGTAGGTTATGAAACAATCTGCATCGGAGGAGTCAACTTTTTCAGTAAGCGGAATGATATAGGAAGGGTATTTCCCGGCTATTTCAATAAGAGTTATTGGCTGCCGACTTTCGGTTGCACGGATAAGAACAGTGCTGCCAATCAGGTGGACTTTGCCGTCGACAAACTGGAAAAGTATCCGGCGGACCGGAAAGTATTTATGTATATCAATTTTTCGGCGATTCATTATCCGAACTGCCACTACGTGGAAGGAAAAAAGAAAGACGATAAAGAGTCGCATGCGGCAGCCCTACGGTATGTCGACAGTCAGCTGCCCCGCCTGTTCGAGGCTTTCAGGAGGCGCTCGGACACGTTGGTTATTGCCCTGTCCGATCACGGGACCTGTTACGGTGAAGATGGTTACGAGTATCATTGCATCTCTCACGAAAAAGTATATACGGTGCCTTATAAACACTTTATTCTCAGAAAATGAACGAACAACAGCAGATTTCACGATATGTCAGCTATATGTACAGTTATCCGCATAAGACGGCTTACCGTACGTTGACTCCTCCGGTCTCTCTTTCTCCTTATCTTGAACGGCTGGAAGGAAGGGAGGCTAGTTTATATTTCCACATACCTTTCTGTGCCCATAAGTGTGGCTATTGCAATCTTTTTTCACAGCAGTGTTGCGATGCGGAGCGCATTTCATTGTATCTCCACACGATGCGCCGCCAGGCCGAACAGCTGTCTGTGGCGGCACAAGGCCTGAAGTTTACTTCGTTTGCCGTCGGAGGAGGTACTCCGCTTATTCTGGATGAAGGACAGTTGGAAGAGTTGTTCTGCCTGGCCGAACTGTTCGGTGTGCATCCTTCCCGGGTGTTTACTTCTGTCGAGACTTCACCGGAATATATACGCAAAAAGAGTGTTTTGAGGCAGTTGCGGGCGAGGGGAGTGGAGCGGTTGAGCATGGGGTGCAGAGTTTCAATGAGACGGAGTTGAAGAAACTGAAAAGAAGATCCGGACTCGGTACAGTAGTCGGTGCACTCGAAAATATTGTGGAGGCAGGTTTTCCTCAGTTTAACCTCGACCTGATTTATGGTATCGAGGGACAGACGGTAGAGAGCTTTATGCGCTCTCTGAACACTGCACTTACTTATCGGCCCAACGAGTTGTTTATTTATCCTCTTTATGTCCGGCCGGGTACACGCATCGATGTACGTTCGACGGATGACATAGGTTATGCTATCTACAAATCTGCCCGTGAGTTACTGGTAGGGCAAGGATTTGTACAAACGTCCATGCGCCGTTTTGTCAGGCGCGAAACAACGGAAACGGAATTTTCGTGTGGTGACGAAGTGATGCTTTCCTGCGGGGCGGGAGGCCGGAGTTATTTGGGAAACTTACACTATGCCACTCCCTATGCTGTACGTCAGCAGGCAATAGCCGATGAAATAGACCATTATATCCGGACTACCGATTTTATGACTGCCGCTAATGGTTTCTTGCTTTCCACAGAAGAGATGCAAATCAGATTCATTATAAAGAACCTGATGTATCACCGGGGAGTGGACTTGGCGGAGTATGAAAAACGTTTTGGTGAGAAGCCGGACCGGAATCTTTTCCGGGAGTTCACAGATCGTGGATGGATTGAAGAGACTGGCCGGATAGTGCGTCTCACGGAGGAAGGAATGGCTTATTCCGATTACATCGGACAGGCATTTATTTCACCTGCCGTGAGGAAACTGATGTCCGAATATGTATATCCCTGATCCGAATAGAATGATGTCCTCTTTGAGTACTGTCCGGAGTATCTATTATAGAGGTAGTCTGGAGCATTGCAATTATACGTGTTCGTATTGTCCGTTCGGCAGAAAGTCTGTGTCTGCCGATACGACAGAAGATCAGGAAGCATTGGACCGCTTTATTTCCCGTATCGGCGGGTGGAAATACGGTTCATTACGCATCCTGATTATTCCTTACGGGGAAGCGATGATACATCGCTACTATAGAGAGGGCATCATGCGCCTGGCCGCTATGCCCCATGTGATTGGAGTCTCTTGCCAGACCAATTTGTCCTTTTCGGTATCCCGTTTTTTAGATGAGGCTGAGGTGGAGCAGGCGGATGTGTCTAAGTTCAGGTTTTGGGCGAGCTATCACCCGGAGATGGTTGGGGTGGGGAGAGTTTGCATCCAAAGTAGAGATGCTTCGTGCGGCCGGCATCGGGGTATGTGCAGGGGCAGTCGGTGATCCTTCGGCAAAGGAACAAATCCGGAAACTGAGACAGCTGCTGGATCCGTCGGTTTACCTGTTTGTGAATGCCATGCAGGGATTGCGGAAGCCGCTGTCGGAAGAGGATATCCGTTTCTTTGGTGAAATAGACAATCTGTTCGATTATGACCGGAGAAATGCAAAGGCGTGCTTGGACGGCTGTGTGGGAGGTAAGGGAAACACTTTTTATCGACCGGAAAGGGGATATGTATGCTTGCCCGAGAAGTGGGATACGGATGGGAAACTTTTACGATGACTCCACTTCGGATTTTCAGCCCTTCTGCCTTCGTAAAGTTTGTGATTGTTACATTGCTTTCAGTAATTTGTGCGATACGCCCTTGAGGAGAATGATGGGGATGGGGCTTTTGGCGCATACCGGAAAGGAAGAAGGTGGAAGCTGTCTTCTTTGATGTGGATGGTACGCTGACGGATGCTCAGGGACGGATTTCGGACCGTACGGTTTCGGTATTGGAGTATATGGCTAAGCGTTTGCCTTTATATCTGAGTACTGCTTTACCGGTGTCGCATGCTAAAAAACGGCTTGGCAATGTGTTCGGCCTGTTCTCGGGCGGAGTTTTTGCGGACGGAGGTCTGTTATGCTACGGGGAAACTATCGAATGTGTTCCGATTGCAAATCCTGTGACTGCCGGTTTTCCGGGTTGCAGGGTGACCCGTTATACCCGGGAGGAAAGTCTTTAAATATGCTGTGCTTGCACCGAATACCCGGAAGCTGTCCGGTGGCTGACCGAATTGGATGAAGAGGCGTATCAATTGTATCAGGAGGGACGATTGCTGACGGTGGTAGACAGTAAGGCCGGTAAGAAGAACGGTCTGATTACTCTGTGTGCTCGATTGGGGATTTCTCTTAGGGAGGTTTTGGTAGTAGGCAATACGATGCATGATTGGCCGATGATGTCCGTAGCCGGCTATTCTTGTGCCGTGATGGATGCGGAAGAAAAGTTGAGGAAACTATCGGGATATGTTCTGAACCCCGATAGTATTCCTGTATTTTTTGATATCTGACTTTATTTGGCCACGTTGTTCACAGGCTTGCCGCCGATATAGGCTTTCAGGTTGTCGACCAGGATAGCCATCAGGCGCTCGCGGGCAGCCGAAGTAGCCCAGGCTATATGTGGGGTGATGAAGCAGTTTCTGGCAGTCAGCAAAGGATTGTCGGCACGGGGTGGCTCGGTGGAGAGCACATCCAGTCCGGCGGCATAGATTTTGTAATTATTCAGAGCTTCTGCCAGGTCATGCTCGTTGACCAGCGGACCACGGCTGGTATTGATTAAAATGGCATTGGGCTTCATCAGTTCCAGGCGACGGGTGTTAACCAGGTCACGTGTTGATTCCGTCAGTGGGCAATGCAGGCTGACAATATCACATTCGCGGAAAATTTGGTCGAGTTCTGCTTTTCGGATTTCAGGAGGCAGTTGGAGACGTGATTTAGATGTATAAGCCCACACTTTCATACCAAATCCGATAGCGATACGGGCTGTGTTGTATCCGGTTTGTCCCAGGCCGATAAGACCTATCTTCTTTCCCAACAGCTCGATAAGCGGAGTATCCCAGTAACAAAAATCCTGACTCTGAGTCCAGCGTCCTTCACGAACCTCGTCGGCATAATGCTGTACTCGCTGAGTGATGTTCAGGATATGGGCAAAAACCATTTGTCCGACGGAGGGAGTGCTGTAGGCAGGGATATTGGTTACGGTAATGCCACGCTCTTTGGCTGCGGCAACATCGATGATGTTATATCCGGTGGCTATTACGCCAATATACTTCAGGTTGGGCAAGGATGCCATGTGTTCTGCCGTGATCACCACCTTGTTGGTAAGAATCGCTTCTGCATCTTTCGAGCGTTCAAGTACCTCGTCGGGAGCCGTGCGGTCATAGATTTCACACTCACCCAAAGTTCTCAATTCGTCCCAGTTCAGATCTCCGGGGTTGGCGGCATAACCGTCTAAAACTACTATCTTCATAAATTATTAGGTGTTAAGTATTCAGTTTAGATACTTGAATACTGAATGAATAACTTTTTATCTGATAAAACAATTGCAGATGGTTAATAGTTCTTTTCATTTCCCCATAGTTGCTTCATTCGCTCGGCATGTTTTTGTTCTGCCGGATTGTGTTGGGGTTGCCATAGTTGTTTGGCCTTGATTTCATCCGGTAAGAACTGTTGTTTTACAAAAATTGCCTTCGTAATTATGTGCATATTTGTACTGACCATATCCCAACTGCTTCATCAGCTTGGTGGGAGCGTTGCGCAAGTGTAGGGGGGAACAGGCAGATTACCGGTTTCGCGGACCAGTGCCAGTGCATCGTTGATGGCATTGTAGGCCGAATTGCTTTTAGGGCTTGTTGCCAGATAAATCGTTGTTTCTGCCAGTGGAATTCTTCCTTCCGGCCAGCCGATTTTCATCAATGTGTCCAAAACAGGCATTAGCCAATAACAATGCGTTCGGATTGGCCAGGCCGATATCTTCTGCGGCAGAGATGACCAAGCGCCTGGCGATGAATGCCGGATCTTCGCCCCCTTCTACCATACGGGCCAGCCAATAGATGGCGCCATCAGGGTCACTTCCCCGTATCGATTTGATAAACGCCGAAATAATGTCATAATGCATTTCACCGTCTTTATCGTATGCGAGCGGGTTTTGCTGCAAGCGTTCTGTTACCAGGTCATCAGTGATGATTACGGTTTCTTCTGTTTCCGATTCTACCACGAGTTCCAGTATGTTCAGTAATTTGCGGGCATCGCCTCCCGAAAAGCGAAGCATGGCACCGGTCTCTTTCAATTTGATTTTCCGTTCTTTCAGCACTACGTCGGTAGTAATGGCACGTTGCAGCAATTCCAGTAAATCTTCTTTTTCCAGAGATTTCAGTGTGTAGAGCTGACAGCGGGAAAGGAGCGGACGGATAACTTCGAAAGACGGATTTTCGGTGGTGGCACCTATCAGCGTGACTGTGCCATGTTCGACGGCTCCCAGTAACGAATCTTGTTGGGATTTGCTGAACCTGTGTATTTCATCGATAAACAGGATAGGGCTGGATTGAGTGAAAAACTTATTGCTCTTGGCGCGATCTATCACTTCGCGCACATCTTTCACCCCGGAGGTAACAGCACTCAAAGTGTAGAAGGGAGTTTCCAGCTTATTGGCAATGATCTGGGCAAGTGTGGTCTTACCCACTCCCGGAGGTCCCCAAAGAATAAATGAAGAGATACGCCCTGCGTCAATCATTTTGCGCAGGATAGCACCCGGTCCCACAAGGTGTTTCTGACCGATATAATCATCCAATGTCTTTGGGCGAAGTCTTTCCGCTAATGGTTGCATATATTTGTAATAAATCTGTTATTTTAGTCAATTACCGTTCCGATGACCTGTACGTCTGTAATAGCAGCTTTCTCTCCTGTGAAACTGATACGTACGAAACGTCCTTGTATACCGGGAACAACCTGAATCATCCGAATGTTCTCGTTCTGCTTATTATTGGTTTGATCCGGTATGAGCGACCAGTGTTCTCTGTCCATGGATACCTCTACTTTGTATTGATAAAGGGCTAAATCCGGAAATGCGATTCGGATGTGACGTATCGACAATCCTTTTCGGTATCCAGTGTCCAGGAACGTTCCGGGTCGTTCTCTGAAGCTTGCCAGTATGTAGATTCGTCTCCGTCGGCTGCATAAGCGGATGAATGTCCGTTGGCAGACGAACTGCAAAAAGTCGGGTTGTTAGGTCCGAAGGTTTGCAGATTATCCGTTTTGTCGGAGTTTCGAAGCGTGTATAGGGACGTTCTTTTACTTTGAAGGCCTCTGTATAGGGAGTGCTTCCGGTGAATCGGATTTTTACTTCGGCCGGTTCCAGTCCTGGTGAAGTAGCACGGATAACAGTTTCTCCGGCATAATATGACCGGAATTCAATAGCCGCTTTTCCGTCGAGTATGCGGATATCACTCTCTTTTTCAAACAGGATCGAGGTTCCGGTGGGAAACTCTCCCGGGCCGGATAGAATGTCGAGCTTAACTGCCGGAGAATTGCTGACCGGCTTTCCGCTTGCATCCAGGATGGTTATTGATAACATAACATCGTCCGTTCCGTCCGCTTTTATGTTATCAGTCCGGTCGGCAACCAGGCTGATGCGGGCAGGTGTTCCTTCTTGCGGCCATTCCGGAGGGGTAATCCCTTTGTAGGCATTCCGATACCAGTACCAGGCACGCTTGGGAATCCGGAAGTAATCGATGATGCCCATTTTGCCAAGGGCACTGCCGGCAATACTTCCGTGGTCGAATGCGCACCAGATGGCTTGTCCGCTACGCCATGGAAAACCGTTCTGTGCATTATTCTTAGCCAGGTCTCCCCATCCCGGATCATATTCTCCGGACGATCGGCTGTAGTACTGCCATATTCCGAAACTACTGTTGGCATGCCCGGTTGCTGAAACTCCGGAATGTAGCTGCCGTCACCGTTATATCCGGCTATGTCGCCCAACTTATCGATTCGTTTCTCTCCCAGCGGACGCTGCGCACCACCGACAGCTGCCAGGCGGGTAGGATCGAGTTGTTTGGAAAGTTTGACGGTTTCTTCCAGTAGTTTACGCATCGGATCGATTGTCTCGGGTGCTGTGAAAAAAGGCTCGTTACTCATGCTCCATACGATGATGGAAGGATGGTTGCGGTGGATGTGAATCAGCTCTTTCAGTTGGGCTTTTACGCTGTTTTCGAATTCTGCCCTGTCGGATTCGTTTACAGGGTATGCACTGGCATTCCAATAACCGTCTCCTTTGTGTCCTCCGATTCCCCAAAATGCGTTTTCTGCCCAGAATAACATTCCTATTTCATCGCATGCTTGTGAAAAAGCCGGTGAATGGGGGTAGTGCGAGCCTCTTATTAAATCGAAGCCGGCTTCTTTCACTAACCGGATATCTCTTCGCATTCCGGTCTCGGTTACAGCGTCTCCCCATCCGGCATGATCCTGGTGAACATTGGCTCCTTTAAAATAAAGGTGCTCCCCATTCAGGAAAAATCCCCGGTCTGCAGTCCATTCAAACCAGCGGAATCCGAATGCTGTTTCGTAACGGTCTATTAATTCTTGTCCGTGATAGAGTGAGCTTATCACTTTATATAGTGCCGGATGATTGGGATGCCACAGTTGAGGTGCCTGAATTTCTTTGGTTTGTTGTTCAAATGTGTAAGTTGCATTGTCCGGCAGTACTTGGGATGTGGAAACCGAAGACACTTCTTTGCCTTGTGCATCGACGACGGTGGTCAGGAGTCGGTAAGTGTCTGTTTTTCCTGAAGCATTACATACGTCTGTCCGTATGTGGACGCTTCCCGATTTACCTTTCTTCTCTGCCAGGTCCGGGGTTGTGACCCAGGTGCCATACCAATCGATGTAAAGTGGGGGACTTTATTACCAGACGTACGTTCCGGTAGATACCTCCGCTAAATACATGTTCGCCTGCACGCGGGGCAAGATCAGGGCGCCAACAGTTGTTTACCCGGACGGCTACCAGGTTTTTCCCTTCTTTCAGGTAAGCTGATATGTCGATGGAAAATCCGGTATATCCTCCTTTGTGAGTGCCTGCCAAGTGTCCGTTGACGAAAATCTCTGCTTCTTGAAATACGCCATCGAATTCAAGAAAACTTTTCTTGCCAAGAATCTCTTTTTTTACCGGAAAAGCTTTACGGTACCATCCGTAGCCTACATAAAAGTCCTTCGACATGAAATATGGAGTACTGAAAGAGTGGGGAAGTCCTATTTTCTCCCATTCTGAATCGTCGAACCCCGGTCGGGCAGCATGATCGAAATCCCCCTGACAATATTTCCATCCCCGGTTAAAGTTGATGGTTTGTCGTGGAGAATCTGCCCGGCAAACATTGATTGCGCCACTAAGTAAAAGAAGTACCAACCACAGCTTTATGCCATTGAGGGTATGTAAAGTGAAATTCATCGTATTTAGCTTTTATTTGTGTAAATGATATCAGATCAAAATACCACTTGAATCATAAACCGGATACCTTGCTTGTTGATTCCGGGGTGATTCAGATAGGTCAGACGGCGTACGTATTCAATATGTAACAATTTAAAGATGTTGTAGATACCTACACTGGCTTCCAGATAGGGTACTTTCGGGTCCATTACATAACTGGTGTAACTACCGTCCCGTTGCGGAAAATCGAACAGTTCCGGATTATTGCTCTTAAACGGGTTATTCTTTTCGGTCAGGTTACCATACAGGGCACTGAAACGGAACACTTCTCTCCACTTCAATTTTTTGATTAGTGGAATACGATTGAAAAGTTTGCCATTCATGTCATATGTCAGTGCCAACGATGCATAGCGGTCGTTGAGGAACTCCATATTGTTGATCAGGTTGAAAGTTTCTTTTTGGGTAATATATGAAAGGTTAGCAGCCGGCAGAATGAGTAACGGGAATGGAACGGTATTCCATTGCGCCCCACCTTTCAGGGTGACGTCTACTTTGCCCCAAGACGAAAGCCAGAAGCGTTTCCAGATACTTGCTTCCGTCAAATTGAAATTATACTCTCCTCCCATACACCTTTGAATCCAGTGGTGTGAGAAAGGGTGAAGATGGGAGCATCCAGCGACACCGGACGCCGACGCTGTTTCGTGTTTACAAAAGTCTCACCCGGAGCATAACGCAAGGTCAATCCCAATTCGGCGGTGGTAATGTCCGGAACAATTGTTTTGGCAGCATCGTTACGGATGTATTGAAGTTTACCGGCCGGAGTGTCTTTCCGGTGTCGTGCCATAGCTGCGCCCGAGAAGCCTGAAAGAGTTTCCATTTCATATCTCAATGTAGCATCCCGTACGTACGACATCTGGTCGACAGTAGTGGTTTTCCAGGCCACGAATACGTTATCCTTATCCGTGTCGAGAAATTTATCCATCGGTGACATGACATCATAACGGTAAGAAGCGGAGATATAGTGTTTCGGGAACTCCCAGGGGAAGAATTCACATTTACGGAAAGAGTAGGTTACATTGCCCTCATATTTCCATTTTTTGTCTTTAAGTCCGTAGGCTCCATATCCATTAAAGAACCAATGAGGATTCAGTTTGGCTGTAGTCATACCACTGAGGCGGAATCGGGTGCCGTCCACATAGTTACTCGATATCATGGTATTGATCGGACCGAAATCGAATTTGCTCGGATGTTTTTTGGTTCCGGTTTCCACATAATTTTCTATCAATGCTTTTGCGCCGAATATGACATATTTGAATCCGGGAATTTGCTCCAGCCGGTTCATGAAAAGATCCATGCTACTCTCGGTTTTTGTTAACGGTACTTGGCGCACTCCGGCCCAGTATTCGTCACTTTTGGTGAGCATGTCCGCTTCTTTGATAACATTGCCTTTTAGTCGGAAGAGTCGTGGCTCGATGGGTTCGAAGACATAGTTGCTATATTTCGTAGTCCGCTTTACCTGAATCCCCTGGATAGCTTTCATTACTAAAAGATCTACGGTCATATCATCATCAGTCAGTACCCAGTTGCCATTGGGGAGTTGTTCGTACTGCTGCACGACATCCAGATTCTCCACAAAGTTTACCCCTGTTTTTTTAGGCAAATTCATGGTGCACTTTTTTACAGCGTAGGTTGAATCATCCAGCACATACAGGTGTCCGGTGAATCCGAAGTCCTGAGGGTTCTGTGGAACAAACGTGAGGTGTACACATTTGTTTTTGTCTACCATCACGGTATCCATCAGGTAGAATTTATAGAAAGAGATGGCCCCGCTTCCGATCGGACTTACAAAACGGCGTTGCAACAGACGGATATCATCATCGTAGATATTGATATCGGCAAATACATCGTTAAGGATAGTACCCAACATATCACCGGTAGAGAAGAATTCCTCTACGCCATTTGAGTTCATACCTTCGATGATGGTCTTTTTACTTTCCGGATCTTTTCTGTAGATGGTTTTTGAAGATGTTTCCTGTACGGAGATGGGCAAAATCAGTTTGTTAGTCTCGGGCGAAACCTCGACCTGGTCTTTTAGGAAAGAAAACTTTTTATAGATCCCTTTCTCAAGACTTTCGGGTGTCACGTCATTGAGTGACATCTTCATCTTCTGATATTTGCTGTATTGGTAATAGTCATTGGTTTCCAGCTTCTGAGCTTTTTTATGGTCGATTACCTTCCGCATAAACTCTACTGCCGGATTGTTTTTCGGGAATATTTCTCCTTTTTAGGTTTTACAACCACTTCTTCCAGCATTACATCATCCGGTGAGAGTACTACATTGAGTTCTTTGGCACCCGCCGGAATCTTCACTTTCTTGGTGATATATCCCACCGCAGAAAAAGTCAGCTCATTCCAGCCTTTGCGGGTTTCCACCTTATATTCTCCGTTAGCGTTGGATATGCCACCTACTCCTTTCCCTTCATAGAAAACGGAAATGTACATTAATGGTTCATGTGAAATAGAATCGGTGATTACTCCCTTTAACTGTGCGAAAGCCTGTGGCGCAGAGAGTAGAAGGAAGATTACTAATAATAGTTTAGAATATTGTTGTTTCATACACACTTCATCTCATCGTTGAGACTGCAAAGGTAATAAATTCCTTTTGATTGAAAGGACTATATAACCTTTTTTGTGTATCTTTTGACTCCTGTAAGGAGGGGGAATATGGTATTATTCCCCCAATAATATTTGTACAATTCGCTCTGCGGTTCGTCCGTCCCAACGTTCGGGTAAAGTTCCTTGTTTCCACTCTCCGTTCATCAGTTTGTCCATACAGGCTCCCAATGCGGCCGGGTCTTCACCGACCAGTTCATTAGTGCCTGTTCGCCAGGTCTCCGGATGTTCGGCAAACGTATTGAGCGTGATGCAGGGAATTCCCAGGAAAGTGGCTTCTTCGGCTACATTGCCCGAGTCAGTCACGATGGCTTTTGCCTGATTCATCAGATAACCGAAAGAGAGATAACTCTGTGTAGGCATGATGTGCAGGTTGGGAGCGGTGATCCCCAATGCTTTGATTGCGTCGCGTACATAAGTATGCAGCGGTGCGACAATGGGCATGCCATTTGCTTTTTTAAGCAATGTTTCCATCAATTCCTGTAAGTTCTCCTTATTGTTTAACAGTACGTGACGATTGAGGGTCAGCAGAATGTATTCATGTTCTTTCAGCCCCAGCACAGAGAACCATACCGGTTTTATCAGTCGATTGCGATTATAACGTATCGTATCGATCAGGATATTCCCTACATAATAGACTGTTTCGTTTTCCGTACCTGTCTGGTTTAGGTTACGGTTGGCTACCATGCCGGCTGTGAAGAGGTAGTCGGACAAGCCATCTGTAATCATACGGTTGATCTCTTTGGGCATAGACATGTCGAATGAACGGGTACCGGCTACGAGATGTGCTACTTTTATGTTTTGTTTCTTGGCTACGATGGCACAACTCATGGTTGCTGTGAGGTCATCGACCACCAGGACTACATGCGTAGGGTTTTCTGTCAATTCACGTTCGAAAGCGATCATGATTCCCGCAGTCAGTTCTGTCGGGTTATTGCCGTTTACTCCCAAATAGGCATCGGGAGCTTTCATGTGCAGATCTGCAAATAAGGAGGCGTCCAAACTGTTATCATTCTCTACTCCCGTGTATACCAGGCGATAAGAAATACGTTTACCCTGTGCCTTTGCGGCATCGATAGCCCGGGTGATAGGGGCGATTTTCATAAAATTAGGGCGAGCCCCGGCAACAATCGTTATCTTCATCTTTGTATTCTTACAATTTTCAAGGAACAAATTTACACTTTCTTGCGGAATTATTTGTTTCTTTGCACACAAAAAACTTAATATATGCCAACTATCTTTCAGATTCCGACTTTTATCCAGATTCTGGAGTTTATCGGAACATTCGCTTTTGCCATTAGTGGTATTCGTCTTGCATCTGCCAAACAATTCGATTGGTTTGGCGCTTATGTAGCCGGTGTGGCTGTAGCCATTGGCGGTGGTACCATACGTGATGTTTTATTGGATGTCACTCCATTCTGGATGACGAATCCTATTTATTTAATTTGCTCGGCGCTGGCCCTGCTGTGGGTTATCTTTTTTCGGAAGCATTTGATCCACATGCACAATACGTTTTTTATTTTCGATAGCATTGGTCTTGCGTTGTTTACAGTAGTTGGTATCAGCAAGACGATCGATTTGGGATATGCCTTTTGGGTAGCCATTATTATGGGAACCATGACCGGTGCGGCCGGTGGAGTTATCCGTGATGTATTTATCAACGAGATTCCGTTGATCTTTCGTAAGGAGATTTATGCCATGGCATGTGTTATCGGTGGAGTCATTTATTGGGGGCTTGATCGTTTGGGGGTAGATGCCGCCTTGACGCAGGTCATTAGTGGCTGCTGCATTTTTTTGTAGTACGCGCTTTGGCTGTAAAATACCAAATTTGCCTGCCTATCTTGAAGGGGGGGAATAAAGTCGGTACGACTTTTATTCCGGCAATATCAAGTCACCTGAAAAACTGATCGATTCACGGTTTTGCATATCGACATCTATGCTGGATGAACCGTTGGAATAGATTGTTATCCTGAATTTGAACTGATCTTCGGGACTTTTTGGCGGTAAAGTTGATTTTTGCAGCTCCGCGTTTTCCCATGGCCATGGTGTATTGATCGATTGGGGCATTGAACATCAATCCCTGTCCTCCTCCGTAAGGGAT
>VOFI01002858.1_pt1 | contig 21881 bp, 30 predicted proteins | sample 5384131 | NCBI WGS metagenome assembly VOFI01 (sample SAMN12384728, study PRJNA508395) | human gut metagenome | isolation source: healthy gut H | host: Homo sapiens | reverse complement strand
ACACCCACCTGAAGTCTGTCATGGGTCAACTGCCTTCACCAAACCAGACCATCTGCCCATCACTATGTTCTACATTAATAACTTGATTCCTTCCTCAGCGGACTTCTGCTCCAGGCCCTGTCTGATTCCCGCAGAGTCAACCGGAATTACAAATACTGCATCGAAATTTGCCCCGCCATTATGGCCATCTGGGATAACTGGTATTCAAATCGTAATCCGGGTCAAGGCACACATAACCGTATCCCTTTCATCACAAAGCTTTTTGAACGTATCATTCATTGCAGCCTGGAATGTGTTATTCTGGTGTATTTGGAAGAAAAAGCAAACTTGTAAGATGCCGCTTCGGCACCTTCCTTTTTGTCTCTGCCGCCTCGGATGCCGCGCCTTCTGTCTGTGTCTTATCCGGAGCTGCCGTACTTCCTGTACTTGAATTGGAATTGCTGCAGCCTGCGAGGGTTGCTGCCAGCATCGTGAATGCCATTGTCACTTTTGCGATTGTTTCTTCCTCTTTTAGCAGCTCATTTAAATACTGTTTGCTGCTTTTCCTTGATTCCCTGCAGCACCATGCTGTTGAACTATAGATTTTATTCCGTATTTTCTTTCATTTCTTCATCAAGCTTGCGCGCTGCCTTGTTTACGTAAATATTATCATTGCAGGCTCACAGAGTCAACGGTTTTATAATTTTCTGCATTTTTAACAGGATTTTTTGTGGAATTTTATGCTATTGTCCTAATTAAATATTTAATATTTACGTAAATCGAGGCGATAAAAGTAACATTTCCCCATCCATTTTTACTTTCTAAATTTTATAAAACCAGAACAGTAATTCTGCTGTTTTACGTTTAGAATTTGACTTTATTTTGAGAAATTGTTATAGTATAGTTAAATTTACGTAAAAAGCAGGAGGGGTTTATATGGCTATCACCATCAAAGATGTTGCCAGAGAAGCCGGCGTCTCGATAACAACCGTCTCACATGTTATAAATGGCACGCGCTACGTTAAGCCCGAACTCACGGAAAAAGTATTGCAGGCCATCCGGAATACGAATTATCAGGTAAAAGCGGAGAAGAAGCCCGGCACTGCCAGATTGGAGAAAAATCCGTTATAGCGGTCGTAATCCCAAATGTCGGAGGCTCCCTGTTTACCAAAATAATCACATGTATCACCCAGCTGTGCGAGTCCAGGGGATACTCTGTTTCCATTTACCTGACCTTTGATGATGCCGCATCCGAAAAACGGATACTGGAAAATCTGGTCGGAAGCAGGCAGACCGCAGGAATCATCATTGCCCCCTGCGGACTTGACAGTAAGTATTATCAAAAAGATCCGACAGAGGAATATGCCCCTGGTCTGTATCGAACGGACCGTGTCGGACCACTCCATATCCTGCGTTGTGGCCGACAGCAAAAGCATCATTTATTTACAGGGAACGCAGACCTTACTTAACAGCGGCCATAAGAAAATCGGCATTCTTATGTCGGACAGGGAGATTTCAACAGTCAACGAGCAGCTTACCGGATTTCTGGACGCAATGTATGATGCAGGCGTACACTGCGATGACTCTAATATCGTCAAAATGAATCTTTACAATAACAAAGACTGTGAACGTGCGATTATCAGCCACTATGAAGACTTCGAACCTACATGGCTTATATTGCCTGCGGCAACCGGATAATCCCTTATTCTGATATCAACGCTCCAAAAGCTGGCGGTCGATATTCCGAGCCAGCTGTCCGTTATCGGTTTTAGTGATGAGTCCTGGTGCCATCTGTTCGAACTCCTCTCACCACCTTTTTCCCATGACTGCCACAAGATGGCGGAAAATGCGCTGCAGGCTGCTTTTTAACCAAATCGACGGAAAACCGAGGTAGAGGAGGTACATATCCCGTCGCTGCTTGAAATCCGTAAATCGGTCAAGATGATCGGCAAGGGGCCTTATGGGGAGACGACTGTTTCACCCGGACAACCTGGATCTGACCCCCCGCCGAAGTAAAAGAACTGCAGGGAACATAAATACCGGGTTGGCGTCTCATTTCATTACGGCAATACCAGTTGGGCGGCCATGACGAAAAGGGCCTCCGTTATATCTATCGAGGTGCGGTGTCAACATCGTATCCGTCACCGACTCAAATTTTGATCCGAATTTACAGGCAATTAGCTGGAGAGCCTGGGATGCAGGGGTGTTGACGCTATCGGCAATCCCTGTGATGACACCGCGACCTCCAACAATTCCGCCAGCTCTCCAAAGAGACAAAACTTATCTTTATCAGCAATGTCCCGGACGCAAAGGAGCAAGGGCGATTATTTACCTCCTCGTCTCCACCAATGAACGCGAAACGGCCGCAACGGAGCCGTACTGCTTGGGAACATTTTAAAAAAAGAGGATAAAGTCGTCGTCGGATTTATCGTACACGGCAGTAAATTCCTGGGAACCTACCTATGGGACATGATTGCGGAACAGACAATCCGCGAGGAGTATCCCAATATCACCATCGTGGAATCAGAACCATTTTATCAGATTGAAAACGCATATGAGGTGGCCAAAAATGATCCTCGCCCATCCCGAAATCAAAGGGCTTTACGTTTCCTGGGAAGGCCCTGCACTTGGTGCAATCCGGGCGATGCGCGAGCTGAACCGCTGCGATATAAAGATTGTAACCTTTGATTTGGATTATGAGATTGCCGGGATTCTTGCCAAATCGAAGATATCATCCTTGGGCTGAGCGCCCAGAAAGCTTATGACCAGGGTGTCGCGGCGGCCAGGCCACAGCCAAAGCCCTGCTGAACCAGAGGGGATATGAATATATCGGCATATCCCCCCTGTATCGTGGAACGCCAGAATCTTCTGTCCGCCTGAGGGAAGTGATGCACGAAAATGCGCCGGATGAACTCGCGAAGATATTGAAAAACGAGTTGTCGAAGGAATAGAAACGATACAAAACCGGATATCAGCTCATTCATGAGTTTCTATCCGGTTTTTTCCCCGTACTTGAAATAATCGTATTTGTGTAAATATCCTGATTCGCTTTCTGACCCCGCAGTTAACTGCAGTAATACTTTTATTCGGCTATAAACTGCTTTTATCTTCTCCCATGTCCTTCATCCTGCACACTTCATCAAGCGTCATAAATTGAAACATCCCCTGATTCATAAGGTTTCCACTCCGGCAGATGAGACGCATTAGGACAGCGGACGCTATAGACAGGAACATACCAACTATGGCAGACAGGATGCAATTGGAATCAATATATTAATCCAATTATCAGAGATTCTTCCTAAAAAAAGAAGTAACTGAATATACTGCTTTAGCATTCTTTCGTTAGAACTGTCTTAAGAAGCCTCAATTGAATCAATCGAAACAGGTCTCTTTTCAGACTTGGAACTATGTATTACAGGTTTTCCGGAACCTGCTTTTCCGTTTTATACTGTAAAAGAAGGATACTGCAAAACCAGCTAATGCTGACTTTGCAGTATCCTCCTTTATTGAAGGCGATGACTAGTGCGCAGGGGGCGTACAGGTTATCACGTTTATTTCCTCCCGGATTTCCTCGATGGCGTACATTAAACCTTAAACCGGTATCCAACTCCCAAATCGTCTCAATATACTGCGGTTTGGCCGTATTAAAAACCTCAATCTTCTCCCGCTACAATCATCGATTTTTTAATATGCACCGTAACCGTAGCGATATCTCCCAGCGATTCCATATCCCAAATCTTGCTGAAAAGCTCTTTCCTTTGTAAAGACATGGTTCGGATTCTGGGCGAGGAAAGCCAGCAGGTCAAACTCTTTCGTAGTAAAATTCTTCTCTTCCCCCGTTGATATAAACGCGTCTTGCCGTCTTATCGATTTCAGTCCCCTGATTTCAATTATCTCATTCTCGGGGTTCCGCTGCCAATCAGGCGTTCATATCTGGCCATATGGGCTTTTACTCTGGCAACCATCTCGCTGGGGCTGAAGGGGCTTTCGTAATATAGTCATCCGCGCCCAGGCCCAGGCCTCTTATCTTGTCAATGTCGTCCTTTTTCGCAGATACCATGATAATCGGGGTGTTCTTCACTTCCCGGACCTTACGCAGATCTCGAATCCATCCACGCCCGGAAGCATCAGATCCAGAATCAGCAGATCGAAATCTTCTTCCAGGCCGCGCTTTAACCCCGATTCCCCGTTGTTCTCCATCTCCACCTCAAACCCGGAAAGTTCCAGATAATCCTTTTCCAGCTCTGCGATGCTCTCTTCGTCTTCAATAATCAGTATCCTGCTCATTCTGCAATAACCTCCTGATATTTTCTTAGCACAAAATGAACTTCCGTGCCAATTCCTTCTTTACTCGTAGCCCAGATCCTGCCGCCATGATCTTCTATAATCTTTTTCACAATCGACAGGCCGATGCCGCTGCCTCCCTTGGCTGAATTTCTCGAGGAATCCGTCCTGTAAAAACGGTCAAATATAAACGGCAGATCCTTTGCCGCAATGCCCTTTCCGTTATCCTCTATCACAATCTGATAAAATCACCGTCGTCCTTAATCCGAATATTGATGATCCCTTTTTTCTTGTCCATGTATTTCAGGGAATTTCCAATGATATTGTTGATGACCCGCTTCATCTGCTCGGCATCGGCAATGATCATAACATCATTATCGACATAGTTGAAATATCCCAGCTCGATACCCCTGGCCTCCATGTCGAGCCCCACATCCTCCAGACAGTCACCGAAATATTCTGCCACATTAATCTTCGTATAGTTATATGGTATCTTATTCGTATCAATCTTGGAATAGAAGGTAAGCTCGTCAATCAGGCGATCCATATCATTCGCTTTATTATAAATCGTTTTAATATATTTATCCAGCTTCTCCGGCGATGAGGCCACACCGTCCTGAATTCCCTCGACATATCCTTTGATTGCCGTAATTGGGGTTTTCAAATCATGGGAAATGTTACTGATCAGCTCCTTGCTCTCTTTATCATACTGGAGCTTCTCCTCCGATGACTCCTTCAGTCTCAGCCGCATCTCCTCGAAATCCTGGCAGAGCATGCCAATCTCATCTTCATTGTCCATCATCAGGGTAAAGTCCAGATTGCCGTCCCTGATCTGCTTCGTTGCCTCCTGCAGCTTATTCAGCGGCTGCAGCAGCGCCCTGTATACCCACATAATCAATATTCCGGCGGTAAAACAGATAATCAGTACACCCACCAGCATCATCTCACTGATCATGGTCTTAATCTCGGGAACATAATCGCCGACATTCGTCACGATAAACAGGCTGCCCTGCTCCCCGTCAGTATACTTGAAATCAATCTGTTTTAAAAGGTGCTGCCCTCCCGTCCATATAAAAACCGCCGGACGCATTGGCTTTATAATCATCATAGGGAGAGAGCTGTTCCGCAAGCTCATACCCCTCTTCCGATCCGAAAAGACAATCTCGTCTCCCCTTCTCAGAATCAGATAGGAGTACTTCTTCTCCAGCTCACTGTTTAAAGATTCCAGATACCCGGATTGTCAAAGACAGCCGGATCCTCATCCACTGCCTTCCGGATTGTATTGTAAACTCCCTGTGTCAGACGGTTGAATACCTGCATGGAATTGCCGGAGAGCAGATCAATTTGCTCATTCAGGCCGTAGTTCTTCTGAAAAGAACGGCCCTGATAATTTACAAGTCCCATTACGGCAATGTATATCAGAGCGATAGGAACTACGGTAATTGTGATAAATGCAATTGCAAGACGTGTTTTGATCTTCATGTAATATCCTCCGCAGCACTCCCTCACAGGAGTCAGAAAATATGAGAAAACCCGTGGCATCGGAATAAAGTGTTACCACAAAAAACTTCGGCGGTTTTCTCATATCTTTTCATTTTCTTAATCATAAGTATACCATATTTTGATAGCTTCGTTTCTAAAAGTATTATAAAATATTCATCCTATTTCCTGCAAAATGCCCTGTTTATGGTACTTTTGGCACTGTCATACAGAATCATCCGCAAAATCCCCGGCTTTTTGCGGCAGCAAAGGACATCCCCGGAATATTATCTATTCCGGACAACGGCAACCTGCACGCTCCGCGCACGGTTCACCGCCATCAGTAAAGGACCCGGTCTGACGACCGGGCCCCTGTTATGGTTCAATTGTTTCATTGTTTATTATTTATTCAGTTATTTAAATAGCTTCTGAGCAGCTCCGCCTTATCCAGCTTCTCCCAGGGCAAATCCAGATCATGGCGTCCGAAGTGTCCGTATGCTGCGGTCTGTTTGTAAATGGGACGGCGCAGATCCAGCATTTTGATAATTCCGGCCGGGCGAAGGTCGAAATGCTTGCGGATAATTCCGACCAGCTCCTGATCGCTCAGTTTCCCCGTTCCAAAGGTATCAACCATGACGGAGGTGGGCTGTGCGACGCCGATGGCATAGGACAACTGGATTTCACATTTATCGGCCAGTCCTGCCGCAACGATATTTTTCGCTACATAACGGGCCGCATACGCTGCGGAACGGTCAACCTTGGTGCAGTCCTTTCCGGAGAAGGCTCCGCCGCCGTGGCGGGCATATCCGCCGTAAGTATCAACGATAATTTTGCGGCCTGTCAGACCGCTGTCGCCATGAGGTCCTCCGATTACGAACCGGCCTGTCGGGTTGATAAAGAATCGGGTCTCAGGAATCAATCATTCCGGAGGGCAGAATCGGATCAAACACATGGCGTTTAATATCCTTATGAATCTGTTCCTGGGAAACAGCTTCGTCATGCTGTGGGACAGGACGATTGTATCAAGGCGGATCGGCGTGCCTTTCTCATCATACTCCACCGTTACCTGTGTCTTGCCGTCCGGGCGCAGATAAGGAAGTGTTCCATTCTTTCGCACCTCGGTAAGACGGCGGGCCAGCATATGCGCCATATAAATCGGGTAAAGGCATGTATTCTTCCGTCTCATTTGTCGCATATCCGAACATCATACCCTGATCGCCTGCTCCGATTGCCTCCAGTTCTTCATCAGACATCTTGTTTTCTTTGGCCTCCAGAGCCTTGTCCACTCCCATGGCAATATCAGTAGACTGCTCGTCGATGGCTGTAATTACACCGCAGGTGTCACAGTCAAAACCGTATTTAGCCCTGTCATATCCAATCTCACGCACTGTTTCACGCACAATTTTCTGAATATCCACATACGCATGTGTAGTGATCTCACCCATAACCATAACAAGGCCTGTTGTCATTGCTGTCTCGCAGGCAACGCGGCTCATCGGATCCTGTGCAAGCAAAGCATCCAGGATAGCATCGGAAATCTGATCGCACATTTTATCCGGATGTCCTCGGTAACTGACTCAGATGTAAAAAGTAGTTTTTCCATTATTGTCCTCCTTTAAATTGTTGATGGCAGCCGCACTGAGCGCGCCGGCCATTTTGGGGTAAAAAAGAAAAGTCCGTAGCAATACGGACTTGATCATAACCTATCAACTCCTCTTATTGCTCGATAAACCGAATTCTCCCGGTTCCTCGCTCAGGCTGGCACCTTCCGTTCCCTGCCGTCCGGACTTATCGTCCTTCCTGCTTAAACGGGGTTGCCGTGACTTCACAGATCCTTTAGCGGACGGGGTGGTGGGGTGTGTGTATGAGTCTTTCGTCCCGGGGGAGATTGTCGTGGTATGGGGCTGCGGGCGAAGATAAAGTCTGCGGAGCACACTCTCGCTCTGTGAAATGCATCGCGCTGCTAGGCTCGAAAAGACCTCGCCAATCAGCGATGGATTTAGAAGGCATCCGCAGACTTTATCTTCCCCTCCGCCCCAAGGCCAGGTTTTCGCCGGGACGAAAGACTCCGCCGGGGGTATCGGCCCCGTCCACTGGCCTGCGGCCGCTGATTGTCTCACGCGTTAAGTGCGGGGGCGGACCTTGTCGCGACCACTTAGTGCTACCGTGTGCGGGAAATACGATATGCCTTCATTGCGCCTTTATAAAAGGCGCTAGATTTGGTATCTGCCTGCGGAAACACGTAGTGGCCGCGACAAGGCCCTCCCCATTTAAGGTTGGAGACAATCAGCGTCCGGAGCGGACCATGACCGGTGTGAAAATCTTCGCCTGAGTCTTCCGTCCCCGGTGAAAAACTGACCCGGGGAAGTAGGCGGAATCAATTGCGGAGGGGACATGGGAGTCCGCCGGTGCTTAGCGAGGTCCCTCACGAGCTTAGAATCGCTGCGTGCTCCAAAGAGTGCAAACGGTCCCCGCAGCAATTCATTCCGATCGAATATTCTGTTCCATGTAATTTATGGACTCCCCTTGATACGGATCACATCCGTACCGGCACCCTTGATATTCGCCCCCATACTGTTCAGGAAGTTTGCAACGTCAACCACGGGGTTCCTTTGCCGGGTTCTCGATAATTGTCTCCCTCGGCCAGAGTAGCCGCCATCATAATATTAATAGTAGCACCAACAGAAACCACATCCAGGAAAATATGGCTGCCCACCAGAATCAATGGCATGGGCTACAACAGCGCCCTTCTCCACTTCAATTTTGGCTCCAAGGGCACGAAATCCCTTAAGGTGCTGATCAATCGGCCTGCTGCCGATATTACATCCGCCTGAAGCGGTAAATTCTTCGGCACTCTTATATTTGCCGAGCAAAGCTCCGATGAAATAATAAGACGCGCGAATCTTGCGTATATATTCGTCATCAACGCTGACTTCTTTAATGTTTCTTGCATTGATACGGACCGTATGACGATCAAGCCTGTCTACATCGGCGCCGATTTCCTCTATTGCTTCTAAAAGTACATTGATATCTCTTTACATCCGGAAGATTCTCAATTAAGACATCCTCGTCAGTCATGATTGATGCAGCCAAGATCCCCAAGGCAGCATTCTTAGCGCCGCTGATAATGACTTCTCCTACCAGCGGATTGCCGCCTTTCATAATATATTGTTCCATCCTCGCACCTCAAAATATATATATTAAAAAAACAATGTATATTGTTACAGAATTCTTAAATTCTAACAACCGCTTTCTACCGATTATTATACCATATCGTCAGGATTTGAAGTTGTTTCGTCGTTTTTACTCTGCGGGCAGGAAAACCGATGAAAATCATTTCCGCCGTTATCCGTAAAAAATGCCGCCGCATCATTTAATCCCATCTTGTCAAAATATGCATATTCCGTCCCCGGGAACCAGAAACATGATATATTATACTGATCATAGCTATATATCAAAACCATAGCCGCCGTTACCCAGATATGCCACCACCGGACGGCCGTATACAAAATACAGAATCTGATTCAGAGTACAGCCTCGCATCAACAAGCCTGGTTCCATCCGCTGGAGCCCTATTCCCTGTGCCAGTTCATCCAGATAACGCTTTTCTCGACCACAGCCACTTCATTCTGGATATCTTTGATGGTTCACGTCACTTCGGTTTGCCCGAACCCAGAATACGTATCCATTCTGGTCGGTGACAAGGCCCATATCATCAAAGCCGCTTTCACCGCCTGAGCAAATCCACATAGATCCGTTCATCCTCCCGCCGCTGTATGCATAATAACGTCTGATGCTGATCGGATGGTTGGCCGTCAGGGATATCACATTATTTTCCTCGGCAACCGCCTTTTAGGGCACATGGACCCGATGGTACGTGATTTTGCCGCCTGCGAATTCAGTTGGACAAAATACAAACGCCCTTTGACCGAATCTGCAAGATATCCGATTCCTGCCAGCGGATCCGCAATCACTTCTTCATTACAGACCAGGGTGTCTTCATCCACCATCTCATAGTCGCCTCCCGCTTACGCATTCTTTTGTCATATGCACGCGGGCTGTCCCGTATCTGCACATCGGTCGATAAAGTCCCTGTCTCATAGCGCGTCTCCCGTCTCCATCGTGCTGCCCACAATCTCAAGGGCGTAGAGAGCAAACCGGTAATGCGGCCGTCTGTCATCAGCCACCGATTCGCCAGACCGTAGACGATCGCTTCCCACAAATCCCACAAGTCTTATCACCGTCTGATCCTGGAAACGGATTTCATCCTTTTTACCTGTTTTCAAATCCATGACATTCAGTTTTTCAGAGCTGTAAATATCACTTCCATCCTGCCATGCGATTCGGGAACCATCCGCACTGACAGCAAAATTTTCTTCCGTCAGCCCGTCGGCCACAACCATATATTCTTTTCCGACAGCTCCACCCCATAAACTGCATGATCCATCAGAAGATAAAGGGTCTGATTGCTGCTCAGGTAGCTCAGCCGTCCGATATCCTGGCGCGCAGGCTCCAGTAATCTTCGCCGAAAGGCAGATAGAAAGCCGCTCCTGTGAGTGTATTATCCCCATTCTCATACCGGTAAGCGCAACGCCCGTCGTTCCCTCATGATTTCCCCTGTTCATATATCCATATACAAGGAAATCGATATTGCCCTCCTCACTTACCGAAAGGATCTTGACGCCGTGTGAATTGAAATTAGTGCGCAAATCATCTTCGCTCTTGCGGAATGCAAAGACCTTCGTACTGCTTCTTTATCTGCATCATAGCACCAGAGGGCGCGGTTAGCCACGAACGCATGGTATTTCTCCGACGAATCGCTCATAGTCTGCAGTTCCTCCGAGTCGGATATTCCGAGCATAATCCGCTTGTCCGAATAAAGATTGCTTTCTCCGAGAAAATCTGGTTTACGCGCCTGTCATAATTCATCATATAAATTCTCTGAGTGTTCCACTTCATCGTGAAGCTCTCCGTCACATCATAAAACTCCCTGCTGCCGTCCTCATCCGTTGTGCTGGTTACGTAATCAAGCTCGATAATGCCCCATTACTCCCTGCATTTCTCTCAGATGGACAGACACCTCGCTCTCTCTTCATTTCCAAGACCGCGCCAGGTCAGCTGCGTAAAGCTGTTTTAAGAGTCACTTTCCCCAGTGAACTGTTATCCGCGTTGGGATCTGTCTCCAGATAAGTGGTCAAATCCCGCGCAGTATCATAGCTGAAGGTCTTATCTGAAAATTCCATGGCCAGGTTCAGCATATCCTCCATGTGGTGGTTTTCCGACCACATGATGCGGGTGTAATAGTATACGGCAGGATGCTCCTCTGTCGAGATTGCCAGAGTCATCATATATTCTTTCCCCGCCGACAGAAGGTTCTGAATCGGAAGCACTGCCTTTACCTGTGTTCCCTCCTGCGTCCATTCCTCCAGTACCGTCCTTTCCACAAGGCGTTCGCCGTCCAGGCTTCTTATTTCGTACTGGATTCCTTTCACTTTTGAGTCTACGTCTTCAAAGCTAACAGGCAGTCTGCGATCCTCCGGCAGCACAGTCAGATCTCCGCGGCCTGCACTTGTATGCCTGTCCTCGACAAAACCGTAGAGACAGTTCATTTTTCCTGCCAAACAGCTCCATATAAACGACCGGCAGATTGGCATCCTCGATCGATGTATACACTGCGCCCTCGTCATCTTTTCCGGATGACCATATGAAATAGACGGCCAGAGCCGCTATGAATATTACCAGTAAAATAACTGCTTTTTTATCGTTTTTTCTCATATTGTGTGTTCCTTCTATATTAAAATGTTTCCCGATACAGGTTTCAAGTTTATTAAGTTCTCATAGTATATCATATTCCCCTGCCAAATTCCAGAAATAGATGAAATAGCGTAGCCGTTTAGTAACAGTTCAGCCATGATGTGTCCCGCGAGGTGTTTTTGCCGTTTTTGCGAAAATCCCGAGTTATGCGGCGCGAAACGTCGTTTTTTACCGTTTCTGTGCATCATTTTGTCGCAGCTTGGCCGGAGACTGAACTGTAAGATCGTTTACGCTGTCTGAACTGTTACGGAACAGCGAAGCTTCTTAAGTAATAAAGCGTCTGCTTCTTAAAATACTCTGTCCAAATGTATCATGAAATAATCCAAAAAAAAAAAAGCAGGAAAACCAAATAAGTCTTCCTGCTTTCCCGTATTTCTGAATAATCAGCTGGTTTTTCTATCTTATTTGCCGCCGGTATTTTATCTGCATCTTCCGGAACGGCAGCGCCTGCCCTGCAGTTCATTGAATAAAAAGGGATTCCCAGGATATCATTCATAAATTATTCCTGGGCCGGGGCGGCGGACCCCATGGACGAGGTGGTGGGCATGCATGAGTAGGTGGAGGTGGTGGCGGACCTCTGGGTAGTCTCATCCATCTCCCATGTCCGGTATCCTTCCCCTCCTCCGTACTCATTGCGCACAGGACCATAGGAAACTCTCGGAAGCGTTTCCCTGGATTTCTTCAGGCTCCACTTCTTCCGTTGTCATCTCGGCCTGTTCCGGTTTCTCATCGGAAACCTCCGCTCTTCTGTGCGATCTTTTGGATCATCTGCTCCATTAAAATGCGGTCCGGATACTCGTCATAAATCGGGCTCCCTTCGTATTCCATCTCATCGCAGACTTCTTCCACAACTAATTGCAAAGCTTTAACTCTGTCGGGATACATACTCTTAAAGTACTCAAAATCCCGGATTCTTACATTTCGCTCCGCCTGGACAGCCTGATCCTTGCGATACAGTATGTAGGGCTCTAATGCTGCTTCCTGCGTTCTTAATCTTTCATACGAAAAATCCTGCATCTGATTCCCATTCACTCCTTCTGGCATGAAGTTATATGGTATCATATGCAGGATTTCTCCTTTCGTCCCGGGGAAAGATTGTCGTGGTTTGGGGCTGCGGGCGAAGATAAAGTCTGCGGAGCACGCTCCCGCTCTGTGAAATGCATCACGCTGCTAAGCTCGACAGGACCTCGCTAATCAGCGATGGATTTAGGCGGCATCCGCAGACTTTATCTTCCCCTCCGCCCCAAGGGCAGGTTTTCGCCGAGACGAGAGACTCAAGGCCAAGGGTATCGCCCCGTCCGCTGGCCTGCGGCCGCTGAATGTCTCACGCGTTAAGTGTGGGGCGGACCTTGTCGCGGCCACGCTTTGCTTCCATGTACGAAAACATACGATATGCCTTCGATGCGCCTTAAAAAAGTGCGGAAGATTTGATATCAGCCTGCCGGAAACACGTAGTGGCTGCGCCAGGGCCCGCAGCAATTCATTCCGGCCAGTAAATCCGAGACAAGACATCCAAGTGAAACAGCAATCAGAAGCTGGTATGCCCCTACGGTCAATGCCCGCTCACTTGAGCCGCCCGACGCTTTTCCCAGCTCTTTATCGTCCAGCTTCACGGAGACAGCCGCCGCATCGGAACTCTTTAAATGGTAATGCTCGATCAGGAAACGTCCGGTCGGCCCGCCGATCAGGCTGCCTGCAACCAGGCCGAATGTAGCGGCGGCCAGCGAAATTGTGTTGGCATTTGCAAGTCCTGCCTCCTCTAAAACGGGAGCGAATGCTGCCGACGTTCCGTGGCCTCCTGTCATGGGAATTGAGCCTGTGGCAAGGCCTATGAGCGGATCAATCCCCATCAGCTTTGATAGCCCCACTCCAAGCAGGTTCTGGAATACAACCACGACAGAGGAAATAATCAGGAATATAATTACTTGCGGCCCTCCCTTCTTCAGCAGCTTCCAGCTTGCTGTAAAACCAATTCCGGAATAAAACAGCAGCATGAAGAAGTCTTTGAAAGCCATATCAAATTTTATCTCGAAAGCTCCCGTTTCATGCCCGATAAGGATTATAACCGTACATAACAGGCCGCCGACTACAGGTACCGGTATACAGTATTTTTGAAGAACCATAACCCTGGTTGCGGATTGCCTCGCCGGCAATCAGAATAACGATCGCTATTGCTATTGTATGATATACATTTAATTCAATTGTCATAGTTATTACCTCCTGCCTTCTCCTTCTGAAAATTATACCAATGCTTTCCCCGCTTCCATCAAAGTCTTTCCGTCTGCCACAATCGTCGCATCTTTCATAATAAGATCATAGTGGCAGGATGCCTTCACAACGCCCCCCAGCGTGATGCTTGTTCCGATTCCGATATGAGCCGAACCATACACGCCTTCATCTTCCAGCATAAATCCCATAAAACGGCACTGAGGATTCAGCCCCACGCCCATCTCAGCTATATTATAGACATTTGGGTCCTGTTTAGCCGCCAAATCTGCTTTTAGCATTTCAGCCTGCTTTCCCCCTCTATCGAAGTTATGAAACCGTTCTCCACAGTAAGGCGTACCGGTTCATCCAGAACACCGATTCCGATATAGGGAATGCTGGCATCCGCCACTATCACTCCATTAGCCGTTCCCTCCACCGGCGACACATTGGCCTCGACGGTGGGAATCGTGGAAAATTCACCTTTTCAACCATGCAGTAGAGGGAATTTCCTCTTCTGCCGGCTGCCGAATATCTGAGGTTTGTCCCGGCTGCCGTCGTCAGTACAATTTCACCGGAACCGGCCAGAGCGGCTGCCATCGCCTTGCATACCACTTTTGCCTCCTCAAAAATTGCACTCGATGCCGCCGTGAATCATCATATCTTCACTGAACTGGGTCAGCAATGGTTCAACGCCTGGCTGTCCTGTTCTCTTGGTTCCATAATTGGAGAATAGGATGCGCCCCTACTATACGGCTGCCGCCACGGCCTCTCTGCGTTCTCATTTTAGATTCTTCCGTGATAATGACAACCTCTTCTCCCGCTGGTTGCATTTGACACAGGTGCTGACCACTTTGTTCCATTAAAAATCTTCTTCATTTTGATTCCTCCTTAATTGGAATTTATGAAAAAAAAAGAAGTTTCGTCGGACTGGTGTTTCATGTTCCATGGGACGACCTTTTTCATCGCAGAATTACAGATATATTTAGAAACTGGCAGTGTCCGCCACCCTTGACGGCACACCAAAACAATGCTCTGAACGTCTTACCGACGGCGAAGAACTCAGGAACAGAGAAAATTTCACCGTCTGCGTCACAGCATGATAGCATTGTTTTGGCGTGCCATCAAGGGCAGGTCCCTTCGGGATGGCTGCATTTTTACCTCTGGCTTGGAATCTAAGAACAGATGTTGCCTGTTGCCTGTTGCTCCTGTAAATGAAGAATGGTCTGCTGCCCGAGCAGAATCAGGAGCTGCCACTTCCCGGGCATGTTGTCAGCCCCCTCCAGCATATCGACTTGATTGAGCACCCGATAGTGGTTGTGCTTATGGGGACGGAGGAAGTTGTAGTAGGCGACCCAGAGCGCCACGTTATAGTTGGCGCCATTGTAATTGTCGTAACCGCAGCTGACCCGGTAAGTGGATTTAAACGTGCGGTTAAGCCGTTCGATCATCTGCTTGTAGGGGCGGAACTCCTTAGAGACCGCATCATCGTTAGTGAGCCCAATTACCTGGGTAATGTCAAACTGGAAGTTGTCTCCCAACTCCCTTACGAACTGCTGGGCGGCCAGAGGATAGGCACTATAGCCGTCGGCAATGAACCGAAACTTCTCGGGGAGTCTTTTGATGCCCCGGAAAGCCATGCGCATGGCGAGGAGGCATGGCCCGACAGAGCGGTTGTCTGAAACCTGGTAGCCAAGGATGGAGCGGGAAGCGGCATCCATGATGAACCAGATGTAGCCTTTGATGCCCCGGACTTTGATATAAGTCTCATCTGCCGTAAAGACGGAGGACTTTGGATATTCATAGTGGTCAACAAAGGGTTTAATGACAATGGCGGCCGTTCTGGCATAGTTGGCGACCTGCTGATGTGAGATCCTGATTCCGTAAAGGTCATACAGAGCCTGAGCCGTTTTACGGAGGGAAAGCTGGAGGTTCACATGCATGGTGAGGCACAGGGACATGATATGAGCGTTATGTTTGGAAAACTTCAGGGAGGAGGAATTCTCAGGCAGGGAGTCTAAGTCCATGCGGAAGAAATCCACCGTGAATTCCCGGTAGAGGTAGTGCAGCTTATACTTGTTTTTACCGTAATCCTCATGCAGATGGTCCTTATCAACCCTGGAGAGGTTGTGAAGGTAGAAGGAGCACCTGGGGTTGACGCATTTATGGATGCGGAAAAACTTCCGGTCCTTATTAGGGACGAGGGAGTGGCCGCAGTAAGGACATATAAAGCGGAGAGGCGAGGTGACAACCTCGCCGGTGACAAAGGTCTGCCCGCAGACTTTGCATTGGAACTGCCCATTGCCGCCATTATTATCGTAGAGATAGTGGTGAGGTGCCCCACAAAGAGGACAGAAGGTATCTTCAGGGATGGATTTACCATTGCGGCGCTGAACGGGTCTGACGGATTTGCCGAACTTCCAGAGATAGTATTCAAGGAGAAACTGCCAGTCCTGTTTGATGAACGGCTTGAGGAGCGGGAGGGGGTCGGTAGTAAACTTCTGGTATTTAGGGGAGTGGGAACCATCAAAGGCCCACTGCTTGAGAGGGATATATCTGCAGATAAGATTCAGGAGCCAGCAGATAGTTTTGTATTGTTCTTGACCGGTGCGGCCGGCTCTGTCGGCCGGGGAGGACTGCAGGGCCCCCAGACCTTATCTATCTGCCTGAGGTTGCCTTTGACATCGAGGGATTTCCCCTCACGCGCCGCTAAAGAAACTGCTCGAGAAGAAACCGTTCGTAAACTTGCCGCTGTTTCCGAGGGATCCGTCTGGAAGACGGTCGGTATGATTATCTATCCGAAAGTAACCGACGGAGTGGATTTCGTAGATGCTTTCGGCGGCACAAGCAGCTGACGGGAACCGCCAACTATCTGGCGCGCCGTCTTTCCCAGGAAATCGGCTGCAAAAACACGAAGTATCGAGCTAAGCTCCCGCTCTGTCCAGAGGGCCGCCCCATCTGGCATCCAGAATCGATATCCTGGAAGCCTTCCAGGTCGGAGGCCGCCGCCGTCAAGGCCGCTGACGAGGGCGATACCGGGAGATGGTTATCCTGAAAGCGGATTTCCAGATGATCCGTATCAGTGTACAACGGAGCTGCGTAATGTTATCCACAAGGTTTCCAATGTCGAAAAAAAAACCGTTCCCAGAGAATGGATTAACAAGAACGGCACTTATGTGACCGAAGAGTTTATCAGCTATGTCCGCCCATTAATCCAGGGAGACGTTTCCCCTGTAATGGTAGACGGAATACCGAGATATCTGTATCACAAGAAAAAATAGAGTAACGGTACATGCTGTCTGAACTGTTACAAAATAGTATTGTTACCGGAGCTGTGCAGTAATCAGGGGATTTGCAGATTACCGCTTCTCCGGGTAGGCACAGGAGCCTGTTCATGCGGCCCCTGTGTCTTTGACTTTTTTAAATTCAGAGGTGTTTGTATGACGTCAACCGATGTTAATGTATATTTAAAAAATCTGTCATTCTGGAATCACATCTCCGATGATGATAAAAAGACGATAATCGACAAACTGCATTTGCTGCATTACGAAGCGGGCCAGTCCGTACACTCAGGCGAGGATGAGTGTCTGGGCGCCCTGATTATCCGCCGTGGCATACTGCGTACATTCCTGCTGTCCGACGACGGAAAAGAAACCACCATGTTCAGACTCAGGGAAGGCAGCATCTGTATTCTGTCAGCATCCTGCATCCTTTCCGCCATCACCTTTGATGTTCAAATTGAGGCGGAAACGGACTGCGATGTGCTGCTGATTCCCAGCGCCGTATTCCAGTCGCTGATGAAGAACAATATATATGTTGAGAATTTTGCCTACCGGCTGATGACAGAGCGCTTCTCCGATGTCATCTCTGCCGTGGAGCGCATGTTTTTATGAATCTCCGGCAGAGGATCGCGGTCTTCCTGATTGACGAATCCGTGGCCCAGCCTCAACGCTGGCTTACCCAGGAACAGCTTGCCAAAGCATAGGAAGCGCCAGAGAGGCGGTGAGCCGCAACCTCAAGCTTCTCGTCAAAGACGGGTGCATCGAAATTTCCAGAGGTACAATCAATATCCTGGATAAGAAAAATGCTTTACGAGATTATCTCAACCGAGGGGTAGTTTCACCAAAAAAGACCGGACAGGGGAAAAGGCGGCAGAAAGAAAAAAGAGACAGGAACTGCCGCCGCATATTCTCCTGTCTCTTTCTTCATTCTATTACACACATTCAGCTTTCTGCAATTCCCGTATCCTACTTCTGCAATGCCTTTCCAGAGTCTGATAGGGACTGTACGCCAACCATCTGGTCCTCTACCTTTAACCCGTTTTAAAGACAATGAGCGTCGGTATGGACATTACCCGGTACTGCTCCGCAAGTTCAGGCTGTTCATCGGATGTTGACCTTCGCCACGCTGTAGCCGCCTTCCGCCAGTTTTTCCACTACCGGTCCCTGCATTCTGCACGGACCGCACCACCGAGCCCAGAAATCAACGAGGACACTGCCCCCTTCTGCATTTAATACTTCTTTATCAAAATTCTGTTTTGTGAGTTCTTTTATTGCTTGCCATGATTCATCATTTCCTTTCAGCTTAAATATTAAAACCGTTATGTTAGCTTATTGTGGACTTATTACTACGATGATTGTATTATAAATATAAAAATGCCGCTGTTCTGTGACTAAGTCACAAAACCATAAGCAGGATTAAATTTTATTTACGGAGGTACCGATAAATGAATAATCTTGCAACCGTCCTTTCGTTTCGCGCAGAGAGGATACGGGACTGATTCTGGCCTTTATCAAAGCGCTGGCCGAATATGAAAAAATGGCCCGGCAACGTCATTGCGACCGAGGAACTGCTGGAAGAATGGATTTTTGACAAGGGAAAGGGAGCCGAAGTGCTGTTTGTCGTGGAGAACGGCATTCCCGTCGGTTTCGCCCTTTTCTTCCATAACTTCTCTTACCTTCCTCGGAAGAGCCGGAATCTATCTCGAGGATCTTTATTCTCCCGGAACATCGGGGAAAAGGCTATGGAAAAGCAATTCTGAAAAAAACTGGCGGCCACAGCCGTGGAACGGGGCTGCGGCCGTCTGGAATGGAGACTGCCTGGACTGGAACCGGCCAAGCATTGATTTCTACCTTTCCCTGGGTGCGGAGCCGATGGAAGATTGGACAACCTACCGGTTCAGCGGAAATTCCCCTCAAAAAAATGGCAGAAACTGATAGTTAACGGTAAACGGCCAAACATTGATTCAGCGCATCCGGCCTGTTACCCGCGGAACATATTTTCCACGTAATTCTTCATTTCCTGTCTGCTCTCCACCTCTCTGGAACCGTCGATATAACGCTCCTGCTCTTCATGAGACAGGGCCGCAAAAACGGTTCAGTATATCTGAATGCTGCGCCAGTTCCATGGTGAAGCCGATTGGAAGTTCATGATTATCGATTATATTCATCACCTCATCATTAGAATGCGCGGATTTTATAATTATATGTAAAATTATTTTAAATGAATCAAAAATCTCCCCAGGAGACCGTACAGGACCGGTACCTCGGGGAGATTTTCGATTTTATAAGAAATTAATTCGCCGCTGCTTTCTTAGCCTGCATTTTCCGGATTACCGGTACCAGGGCAAAAACAAAATTACAACAACAATAACGATAGCGATAGGCCTGGAGAAGAAGTACGGTACCAGACCGCCCTTCGTCGCCGCGATTATCAGGGTCCGTCTGAAGTTTGACTCCAGAATATCAGCCAGTACAACACCCAGTACGAGGCGCCGGCTCAAAGCCGTAAATCTTCATCAGATAGCCGAGAAGTCCGAATACGAGCATAATTACCACCTCGTACATGCTGTTGCTCAGGGCATATGTACCGATGCTGGCAAGAGCCACGATAATCGGAACCAGCACGGAGTTTGGCACCAGACAGATTCGGGCCATATGTTTTTGCCATAGATACTCCGATGATACCCATCAAAATATTTGCAAACAGGTAACCCAGGAAAATGGCATAGGTTGTCGGAGCTTTGGAGCCGATAAATAAGTCACTGCCCGGCTGAAGGCCGTGCATCAGCAGCGCGCCGTAAAGAATCGCGGTAACAGGGCTGCCCGGGATACCCAGGGTAAACAGCGGGATCATGGCGCCGCCGCAGGCCGCGTTATTTGCCGACTCGGAAGCTGCAATTCCAACGATAGAGCCTTTGCCGTATTCTTCCGGATTCTTAGAGGTACGTTTTGCCATACTGTAGCTGATCCAGGCTGCGATTGATGCACCGGCCGCCGGGATAAAGCCGACAAAGGAACCGATAACCGAGCTTCTAAGCATTGTCGGCGCCAGCTTCTTTCCGTTACCCTTTAAGCTCCAGCGTTTTCCTTCGACCGGCGCTGGGATCCTCCACAATCGTGGAACCCGTACCGCGCATCAGCTTCTCCACCAGAATCAGTACCTGGGAGATGGAAAACAGGCCAATCAAATCGGAGTCGAATCAAGTCCGTCCTCCAGCCAGAGCTGTCCAAAAAGTAAACCTTGAAACACCGCTGATAGAGTCCATTCCAATACAGCCAATCAGCAATCCAAACAGAGCAGCAAAAATACCTTTCGCCTGATTTTCACCGGTAAGGCCGGCTACTACAAGCACGCCGAAGCAGGCTACCAGGAAGTATTCAGTGTGGAGAACATCAGGCTGATCTTTCCGAGTGCAGGAGCAAACAGAATCAGACATATGCCCACCTCAATGATTCCGCCCACAACGGACGCTACCGTAACAACGGAAATCGCTTCCATGCGCCGCCCCTGTTTGGTCATCTCTCATAACATCCATAGTAGTAGCGGCAAGCTGCCGTACCAGGAGAGTGTGACAGAGAACAGCGGTGATTGAACCGCCGTAAACGCCTGTGGTGTACATGGCTGTCATCATAACCAAAGCTGCTGTCGGGCTCATGGAAAGGAGATCGGGGGCAGAAGGGCAATACCAACGGACGGCCCGAGACCCGGGATAATTCCGATAACCATACCCGCCTACAACGCCGACAATTAATGCGATTATGACTTCAATTGACATGAATGAGGTCAGCGCGATCGATAAATATTCTAACATTTAATCTCCCTCCTCTTACAGATAGCGGAAAAACCGGCCCAAAATACCTATTTTATAGATAGGAAGGTGCAGAATAACTACAAACACGATAAACGCAGGATTGTATAAAGCACACGGTAATCAACAGGTTAATCTTGAATGACTTCAGTTTCAGATACTTTTTGTGTAAAAAACATAAATATCAGGGGTTGCAATCAATATGTAATATATCGAAATCAAGATAATAGATAAAGATAAAAAACATAAACAGGAATGCATATTTACTATTTTTAACAGTCAGCGGATAACTGTACTCCCCCATCTGTTCTTTTGTCAGGCGAAGCCCGCGCAATATAATGAAAACTGCGCAGACAGCCATGAGGACGGTCAGTGCAACCGGCAGATAAGCGGCCTGCCCCGAAATCTACACCGCATTAACAAGCACGGCGGCGCAAAACAACAGCAGAACCAGGCCCACCCACACATCTCTGTGAAAATTTCTTACTCATATCGACAGACTCCCTTTCTTTTGTCAGGTCATTTAGTGTTGCTGCCTGCCGCCCCGCTCACATACGGGGGACGGCGGGCAAGATAGTCACTATTATTCAGCAGAGCCCCAGATCTCCTTACGGGTATCTACCTGACTCTCAAGCAGTTCTTTGAATGCTTCACCGGAGGTGTTGTCAAGCTTCAGTCCCAGTGCCGCCATATTGTCGACATACTCCTGATCCTCCATCACCTTTAACATGGCCTCTGTCATTTTAGCTGCAATCTCAGGTGACACATTCGTCGGATAGAAGTAACCGCGTGCTGCGAATGCCACGAAATCCTCGCCTGTTGCCTCTTTTACAGTAGGTACGTCCGGCATAAAATCACTGCGTTCTTCGGAGAAGACACAGGCAATTTTCATCTCACCGGACTGATATGCGCTCTTGGTACATCGGAAATGGAAGCAAAGAATACGTCCGTATCGCCTGCCAGGAACATACCGCGGCTGTCGGAGGCTTGCCCGTCTACCGACACTACGCGATCTGGCCCGAGATTGATA
>VOFI01002012.1_pt1 | contig 21887 bp, 43 predicted proteins | sample 5384131 | NCBI WGS metagenome assembly VOFI01 (sample SAMN12384728, study PRJNA508395) | human gut metagenome | isolation source: healthy gut H | host: Homo sapiens | reverse complement strand
AGTCTTCTACTCCTTTTCTACATTCCGAGACTTGCTTTGCAAGTCTGCACTTTAAATATTTGTCTTCTGCCTTTTTCAGTTGCTTGTCCCATTGACCAAGTGATTAACCTAGATCACCCAACTGATTAATGATAAGCGATAGCAATCTGGCAATTTTTAGAACTTAGCCCCAAACATGCGTTACAACACTTGGAAATCCTAAAAATAAGCACTTACAAAAATAGCGGCTAAATCTGACTAGAAAAACGTTGATTTAACTGCTGTATCTGATTGGACAATATTTCAACCAAGTAAGACGACAAATGATTGTCTATATTATACCTAATTTTTACTTTTTTGCAAGTTTTTCTTGGCAATTCCTAATGCCCTCCAAGAATGCTAGACCAGGCTTTTTGATAGTCACTGTCGGTTCCACCAATAGCAAACTTGTAAGTCGTATCTCCAGGTCCATTTTTAGCCCAGTAAGTATCAACCATTTCACCACTTACAGAAACATTACGACCATTGACAGACACTGTTGCTGGTTTAAGACCTGTTGATTTAAGTACACTTGCCTTAATGGCACTTGAATCGATATTAAACTTATCTCCAGTTTTTTTAAAATACCTGGATTAGCATTATAGATAGCGGAAGTCAAACGAGCCATATATTGCGCATTATATGTAACCCGTTTTAGAATTAGTTGGTGTATTATTGTCATACCAGCCCAACCTCCAAGAGTAATACCAGGCGTTGAGACGATCAACAAGCATCCGCAAAGTTATCTGTCGTTCCTGTTTTCCCATCCAGTCAGCTGAGGCTGCTGCACCATTGACATTTTCAATTCAGAATGAAATTGAGTTGTCGCTCCTTAACCACAACTTCCTTGAGCAGGTTATCCATGATGCTAGCCGTAGCTCTTGAAAAAACTTGAACTCCTTCAGATTTATGCTGATGAATAACTTCGCCAGTCCGGTCGGTAATACTATCAATCATATGGCCCTTCTCATAGACGCCACCATTGGAAAGCATTTGATAGGCATTTACCTGTTGGGCAACCGTAGTTTCAATTCCCCCGCCAAGAGGTAAACTTTCGATATTGTAGTTAGCAATCTTATAACCCATCTTGGTCATGTAACCCTCAACATCAACATCATGACGTTGAAGCATTTGATAAGTCCAAAAGGCTGGAATGTTCCATGAGGTATTGAGTGCCTCTTGTGGGTTCATCATAGCTGTACCCTTATCACCATCATGGAGAATAGGCGTTCCACCCGTAAAATTAGTTGGATAGTTAGAAAGGATACTTGAGCTACCCATCAAACCTTGATCAATAGCAATTCCATAAGCAATAATAGGCTTAATAGATGAACCTGGGGGAGCGTGCCGTATCAAAAGGCATGGTTATTTTGGTTATTTTCGTAACTACGACCACCAACAAATCCTAAATTGCTCCGGTCGCATTATCCATGAGCACATTTCCGACTTCAACTCCACTATTACCTCCTTGGTCAGGGGAGGCCACCATATTGACTCGCAGCATCTTGCATCGCATTATAAACTGCATTGTCAATAGTTGTCTTAACGCTGTAGCCACCGGTTTTGTAGCTCTTGTAGGGCCCTCTCACGATAGCTTTCCTTGGTCTTATCATTTTTTCAACTCTTGACTCGATACCTTGTCACGTTTAACGAGATAATCATACATGACATCCTGAGCCTCAGACATGACAGAATAGTACAAATAGTCATGACTTACGGCATCAGACTTCTCACCAGCCTTGAAATCTTTAGTGATATCATAATTCTTATAGCTTTCGTACTGCGACTTATCTAGATAGCCACCGCGATAAAGATTGTAGAGTACATCTTGTTGACGTGCCAAGCCATAAGAAAAGATCCTCTGCATTTTTAATTGACCGTCAGCTGTATAAGGTGAGTAGACAATCGGGCTCTGTGGCAAACCTGCCAGATAGGCCGCCTGAGGAACTGTCAAATCCGCTGCAGATACCCCAAAGATACCTTGAGCAGCCTCCTCAATACCAGCAATATTTTTCCCCTTGTTGTTACGTCCAAAAGGAGAAACATTCAGATAATCGGTTAAAATTTCATTTTTTAGAAGCGCGACGCTCCAATTGTAAAGGCATAGATAATCTCTGCCGCCTTACGTTTAAAGGTTGGTGCATCTCCTGTTACCTGTTGCTTGATTAACTGCTGCGTTAGCGTCGAACCACCACTTGAAGAGCCAACTCCCAAAACTGATGACACCAAAGCCCTAAATACTGCCTTTGGCACAACACCCTTATGCTTCTTAAAATTTTCATCCTCAGTCGCAATGATGGCATTTTTGACATTGTTAGAAATCGCATCACTCTCAATAGGTGTTCTCAGCAAGTCAGTGTCAATATCCGCAATCTTCTTGGAATCGGAATAGCTCATCGAAGATACCAAACTAACCTCACTAATCTGATTCAACAAGGTTTTATCCTTAATCGACGGAACAGACTCAATTTGACTCCCCAAATAACCCAAACCAATTCCTGCACCGAACAAGGTAAGGACGATAATAACCACATAAAAGAAATCAGACAAGAGCTTTAAGGTTTTTAAGAAAACATCACCCATGTCTAAGAGTGTCATCCCATCCTCAGGCGACTTACTGCTTGCTTTTTACGATTCCACTTAGAATCAGTCGTAGCTTTCCTTTCTTTAAAAGATTTATCTCCTCTTTTTAGACCTAGAACCAGCGAACTTTGTACGAATAGTCTGCCCTAGTCGCCTAAAATAATTTATTATTTTTTCAAAATTCATAGAAATACCTCAAAGCCTATTATAACAAACTTTGACAAAAGCTTGCATAGGACTACTTTCTTTTTGGTATAATGGTGCAGAATATACTTTACTGGAGAATATCATGACAATTTTTGAAGAACTAAAAGCACGTGGCTTGATTTTTCAAACCACAGATGAAGAAGCCCTTGTAAAAGCCTTTGAAGAGGGACCAGTCTCATACTACACTGGTTATGACCCAACAGCAGACAGTCTCCACCTTGGACACCTTGTAGTTATCCTTACAAGTCGCCGACTTCAATTGGCTGGACACAAACCTTACGCCCTCGTTGGTGGTGCAACAGGTTTGATTGGTGACCCATCATTTAAAGATGCTGAACGTAGCCTCCAAACCAAAGAAACCGTTGAAGGTTGGGTTGAAAAAATCCAAGGTCAGCTCTTCTCGTTTCCTTGATTTTGAAAATGGCGACAATAAAGCCGTTATGGTCAACAACTATGATTGGTTTGGTTCAGTCAGCTTCATCGATTTCTTGCGTGACGTGGGTAAATATTTCACAGTTAACTACATGATGAGTAAAGAATCTGTTAAGAAACGTATCAGAAACAGGTATCTCTTACACTGAGTTTGCCTACCAAATCATGCAAGGTTACGATTTCTATGAACTCAACGATAAGTACGGCGTAACCTCAAATTGGTGGTTCTGACCAATGGGGCAACATGACAGCAGGTACTGAGCTCTTGCGTCGTAAAGCGGATAAATCTGGACACGTTATCACAGTTCCACTTATCACAGATTCAACTGGTAAAAATTCGGTAAATCTGAAGGTAACGCTGTCTGGCTTGATGCTACGAAAACAACACCTTACGAAATGTACCAATTCTGGCTCAACGTTATGGATGATGATGCTGTTCGCTTCTGAAGATTTTCACTTTCTTGTCACTTGAAGAAATCGAAGAAATCGGTAAAGAATTTGACCAAGCTCGTCACCAACGTTTGGCACAAAAAGATTTTGGCTCGTGAAGTTGTTACTTTGGTTCACGGTAAAGAAGCCTACGAACAAGCTGTTCACATCACTGAACAACTCTTCGCTGGTAATCTTAAAAGCTCTCTCAGCACGCGACCTTAAAGTTGCCCTTAACGGTGTCCCAACTTATGAGATCTCAGGAGATGAAAATCTGAACATCGTTGAACTTCTCGTCAACGCTAAGATTTCACCTTCTAAACGCCAAGCACGTGAAGATGTCCAAAACGGTGCTATCTACATCAATGGTGAACGTGTACAAGACTTGGATTACACCCTCTCAGATGCAGATAAAATTGATAATGAAATTACTGTTATCCGTCGCGGTAAGAAGAAAAACTTTGTCTTGACTTACTAATTTTATGGCTATTCTCACTCCTTAATGGAGTGAGTTTTTAACTTCAAAAGAGCAGTAGGATTGATTACCAACTACTCTTCTTCAGAACACAAAAAAACCAGTACTAAACTGGTTTTTGAGACTATCACATTAGTTATAGATTTTGAATGCGTCATCGTCGTTTTGACCAACGAATGGCATTGCTTTACGAATTCTGCACCAATTTTTTCAATTTCGAGTCCTTCAGCTTCTTTACGGAAAGCTTTCAAACGTTTGGGAAGCCAGCATCATGATCTTCCACGAATTCACGGGCAAATTTACCTGATTTTTACGATATCAGCAAGGCAGCTTTCATGTTTTCTTTTACTTCTGGACCGATAACACGTGGGCCTGTCACAAAGTCACCAAATTCAGCGGTATTTGAACATGATTGACGCATTTTCTTGAAACCACCTTCATAGATAAGGTCTACAATCAATTTCATTTCGTGAAGCACTTCAAAGTAAGCTAATTGTGGAGCATACCCTGCTTCAGTAAGCACTTCAAAACCTGCTTCAATAAGGGTGAGTTAAACCACCCATAAGAACCGCTTGTTCACCAAAAAGGTCTTCTTCCGTTTCTTCTTTAAATATTTGTTACAAGTAATCCAACACGTGCAGAACCAATACCTTTAGCCCAGTCCATAGCGATATCTTTAGCATTACCTGTAGCATCTTGGTATACTGCGTAAAGTGCAGGAACACTAAAGCCTTCTTATATGTACGGCGTACCAAGTGACCTTGGTCCTTTAGAGCAACCATAAAGACATCAACATCTTTAGGAACCTTGATGAATTCAAGTGGATGTTAAATCCGTGTGCGAAACCAACAGTTTTGCCAGCACTCAAGTTTGGCTCAATTTCTACTTCGTAAAGTTCTTTTGAATTTCATCTGGTGCCAAAACCATAATGATATCAACCAATTTAGTTGCTTCTGCTACTGTGTGAAAGTATCAAAACCATCTTCCTTTAGCTTTATCAGATTTACCTGACGAACACCGATGATCATCGTGACCTGTATCACGCAAGTTTTGTGCATGCGCATGACCTTTGTGAACCGTAATCGATAACGGCGATTTTTTACCGTCAAGTGCTGCTACTTTACGTCTTTTTCATATTCCATTTGAACTGCCATAGTAATATGTCTCTTTTTCTAAAAAAATATTTTATTGCCTTTTTTAAGGCTGGGTTAACAAATTTAAGTTGGATTTTTTAATCACGGTAAATCCAGTAGCACCCGTACGAGCGATATTTTTGATTCCGTAAGGACGAATAACTCGTAGAAGCGCCTCGCTCTTTTCAGCATCACCAGTCATCTGGATAGTGATAGAGCTTGGTGCCACATCAACCACCGAAGCACGGAAAGGTTGAATAATCGCCAGGATTTCAGCACGTTTAGAGGTTGGTGCTGATACCTTAACTAGGATAACTTCACGTTCCAAGTGTGGCTGATCCGTGATATCACGGATACGGATCACATCAATCTGACGATTAAGCTGTTTGATGATTTGTTCCACTTCATTTTGAGAATTCATCAATAATAATCGTAATACGTGAAACGGATCCTCAAGAAGCCCCCTACAGAGATACTTTCAATAAACTTGACGTCGTGAAAGAACACCTGTGAAGCGGTTAAGGACACCCGAACGGTTCTTGAAGTTTAGCTGTTAACATTCTACGCATTGAACTTCACCCCCAACATTTTCGTGATTACTCTTACCAGCCGGAACGATTGGCAAGACATGCTCTTTACGAGAGATATCCACCTCGATGAACATTGGTACGTCTTCCTTGATAACTTCCAAATCCTGATCAATTGTCTCTGGATTATCAAACTTGTAGGACTTAATGCCGTAAGCTTGAGCCATCAATTGGAAATCTGGGAGGGTATCAAAGACTGACTTGATGTACGCCCTTCGTAGAAGGACTCTTGCCATTGACGTACCATACCAAGTGAGTGGTTGTTCAACATAAACAACCTTGATTGGCACCTTTTGTAAATATTTAAGATAGCCAATTCTGGTTCGTCATTTGGAAACCACCATCACCAACAAAGAGGATAACTTCTTTATCAGGATTAGCAATTTTGGCACCAATGCTGCTGGGACACCAAATCCCATTGTTCCAAGACCACCTGAGGTCACCAGTTGACGTTCATTCTGATATGGGTAATACTGAGCTGTCCACATTTGGTGTTGCCCTACGTCAGTTACAACAATCGCGTCTCCATTTGTCGATTCACCGATGCGTTCAATAACAGCCTGAGGCTGTACCATACGTTCTTTCTTATCGTAAGAACGTACACGCTCTTTGTCTTTTGTAACTTTTTCAATCCATTTTTCAGTGTTATTCTTAACCACTGGTTCTGCTAAGAGCATTTCAAGAGCTTGCTTGGCATCACCAACAACTGGAAGGTCCACTGCAATAATTTTACCAATCTCAGCTGGATCCACATCAATATGGACAACCTTGGCATTCTTAGCAAATGTTTTAGGATTACCTGTCAAACGGTCATCAAAACGACAACCAATGGCAATCATAAAGTCAGCATCGGTCATAGCAATGTTAGCTGCATATGAACCGTGCATACCACCCATACCCAAGAAAAAGGGGGTGGCTAGTAGCAATTGTCCCTTGTCCTAGAAGACTTTGTGACAACTGGGATTTGGTAGCGTTCTGCCAAAAAGCAACTAGCTCCTTAGCAGATTCAGAATAAGACACCCCCACCTCCAGCTACAATAACCGGCTTTTAGCTTTACCCAACTGCTTCAAGATTTTCTTGATTTGCATTTCGTTGGTCTTAGCGTCGGTTGGTAACTTGGAAGATTAATTTCAGGATCGTTGATGAAAGCTGTTTCCTTTTTTTAGCTACGACATCTTTAGGAGGTCGATAACAACTGGACCAGGACGACCAGTTGTTGCAATATGAACCGCTTCCCCCAATAATACGAGGAATATCAGCTGTTATCCCGAATCTGATAATTGTATTTTGTAATCGGCATGGTAATTCCGACAATGTCAGCCTCTTGAAGGCATCCTTACCAATACCTGATGTTGCGACCTGACCAGTAAAGACTAGGAGAGGTACGCTATCACTCATAGCATCTGCAATCCCTGTAATAGCGTTAGTGGCACCAGGACCACTCGTTACAAGAGCAACACCGAGGTTTACCAGTTGATTTGGCATAACCTTCAGCTTCGTGCAGACTTCCTTGCTCATGACGAGATAAGATATGATTAATCTTGTCATTTTTGTAAATAGCATCATACAAAGGAAGAACCGCTCCGCCAGGATATCCAAAGATAGTTGAAATCCCAAGTTCAAGAAGTGTATCAAGAATCAAATCAGCACCAGAGCGTGCTTCTTCAAGTTCAATTTTCTTCACATGGACCTCCTTTAGTAGTTGTTTTTTTCGAATTGTCTAAAAAATTCAAAACCTTGTATACTATGATAACATTTTTTTAACCAAATTTGCAAGGGTTTCAGAGAAAAATATCACAAACTCTTCGGAAAGAATGTTCTTAGTTTTTTTTGTGCTTGACGTTTCTGCTTTACGTTCTTCGAATTCTTCGTCACTCATCAAAGTCCCGCCGACATTGGCTGATTTAGCAAAGGCTGTATAGCGACGCAACCAACCACTTTGAAATTTTTGATTTGAAAGGTTTCAAATGTTTGCGGCGTTCTTCAAGGGTTGCTCATCATCGACAAGCAGATCAAGGAGTACGATTTGGTAGGTCAATCACGATTTCATCCCCATCTTCGATTAGGGGCGATATTACCACCTTCTGCTGCTTCTGGAGAAACGTGACCAATAGCAATACCACGAGTAGCTCCTGAGAAACGACCATCCGTAATCAGAGCCACATCCTTACCAAGACCGCGTCCGACAATCTTGAAGTTGGTGCCAACATTTCTGGCATACCAGGACCACCCTGAGGACCTTCGTATCGAATGACAACGACATGTCCCTTCTTAACTGTTCCATTGTCAATCAAACAAGGGCTTGATCTTGTGAATCACAACAAATAGCTTTACCACGGAAAGTTTTAACAGATGGATCTACACCACCAACCTTGATAACAGCTCCATCCTGAGCAATATTTCCGTAAAGAATAGACAAAACCACCAACTGGTGAAATAGGATGCTCAATCGGATGGATAATTTCTTCATTTTTGATTTCAGCACCAGCTACATTTTCTTTCAAGGTCTTACCAGTAACTGTAATACGATCACCCTTAATGGCTCCCTTTTTAATCAACTGATTGATAATGGCTGAACACCACCAGCTTCATGCACATCATGCATGGTGTAAACACTTGAAGGGGCAATTTTTAGAGATAAGGTGTCTTCTTGGCAATTTCGTTAATGTCCTTAAGGTCATAGTCAGCTACAGCCTCACGCGCAATAGCAAGGGTATGAAGGACAGTATTGGTTGAACCACCCATGGCCATATCAAAAGCAAACGCATCATCGATAAAAGCTTCTTTGGTCACAATATCACGTGGGCGAACATTATTTTGATGTTATCCATCAATTTTGTGGCTGCTTGACGAACCAATTCACGACGTTCATCTGAAACGGCTAGAATAGTACCGTTACCTGGAAGGGCAAGACCCAAAACTTCCATCAAACAGTTCATTGAGTTTAGCGGTAAACATCCCTGAACATGAACCACAAGTTGGACAAGCATTTTTCTCCAAATAATCGAGCTCTTCCTTGCTCATATCTCCAGCCTGATAGGTACCTACAGCTTCAAACAAACTTGATAGCGTCGCTTGATGACCAGTCATATCAACGCCACCCTTCATAGGGCCACCAGAACAAAATACTGCTGGCACATTAGTACGCATGGCTGCCAAAATCATCCCTGGCGTAATCTTATCACAGTTAGGAATATAGAAAAAACCCCGTCAAACCAGTGAGCATTAATAACTGTTTCTGCAGAATCGGCAATCAATTCACGAGATGGAAGACTGTAACGCATCCCAATATGCCCCATGGCAATCCCATCATCCACACCAATGGTATTAAACTCAAAAGGAATACCGCCAGCCTCACGGATAGCTTCCTTGGCAATATCTGCTAATTCACGCAAGTGAACATGCCCTGGAACAATATCAATATAAGAGTTACAAATAGCAATGAAGGGCTTTGCATATCCTTGGCAGATTTAACTTGCCCAGTCGCATACAAAAAGTCCGCGTGCTGGTGCCTTATCAACACCAACTTTGATCATATCACTTCTCATGATGTTACCTTCAATCTATAAAATTTCTTACAACATATGTTACCACTTTGGAAAGTAATGTCAAGGAATTTTCAGAATATTTCTGTAATTTCGAAAAGATGTCCCAGCCGTATCAAAACTGACAAAACAAAAGGAAGCCCTAAGACTTCCTAAATGATTATTCAAAATTATTCAACACTGAAGAGGTATGGATAAACTGGTTGGTCTCCTTGGAAGATTTCAACTTCGATATCTTCGTGAGCCTCTTCCAATTTTTCCGCAAGTGCTTGAGCTTGTTCTTGATTACCTTCTTCGCCGACATAAATCATAACAATTTCACTGTCTTCGTCAATCATCTTGTCAAAGTGTCAAGAAGGGCTTGGTCCATATCTGGTGTAGACACAAGAATCTTACCATCCAACCATACCAAGGATATCATTTTCATGAATCTCAAGACCATCAATAGTTGTGTCACGTACCGCCAATGTCACGCTACCACTTGTTACATCTGAAAGACTAGCTGTCATAGCTTCAACATTCACTTCGATACTTTGGCTAGGATCAAAAGCAAGCAAACTTGTAAAGCCTTGTGGAACTGTACGCGTTTCAACAACAGCCGCATTGACATCTACTACTTCAGCAGCTGATTGTGCTGCCATAAAGATGTTTTTATTGTTTGGCAAGATGATAACATTCTTAGCATTAACCTGCTCAATAGCCTTAACAATGTCTTCTGTTGATGGGTTCATTGTTTGACCACCTGAAATCACATAGTCAACACCTTGTGATTTGAAGATATCTGCAAGTCCATCTCCGGCAACAACTGCAATAAGGGCAAAGTCTTTAGGAGCAGAAGGTGCAGCTTGGATAGTTTCTTCTTTTTGAACTTGTGCATCGTGTTGGTTACGCATGTTGTCAACCTTAACTTTGACAAGAGCCCCATATTTAAGACCTTCTTGCATGACAAGACCTGGATCCTCAGTATGGACGTGAACTTTTACAATTTCATCGTCGTTAACCACAAGGAGAAGAGAATCCCCAAGGTTACTCAAGTAATTTTTGGAACTCTTCATAGTCAAAGTCTTTCACATAAGTCGGACCTTGTTTGAGACCAATCATGATTTCCGTACAGTAACCGAAGGTAATGTCTTCTGTTGCAACATGACCAGCAACTGACTTATGATGTTCTGCGTTGATCATCTCTGTCATCGTAGCCGGTGTCGCTTGGAAGTCCTCTGGAAGCGATATACTCACCTGTGAGGGCTGACAAGAAACCTTCATAAATGAAGACCAAACCTTGACCACCTGAGTCTACCACACCAACTTCTTTCAAAAACTGGAAGCATCTCTGGTGTCTTAGCCAAAGCAGCTTTAGCTCCGTCAAGAGCTGCACGCATAACCTCAACAGCATCATTTGTAGATTCAGCTTTCTTAATCGCTGCTGAAGCTGCACCACGTGATACTGTAAGGATTGTTCCTTCAACAGGTTTCATAACAGCTTTATAAGCAACTTCAACACCTGCTTGGAAGGCATGAGCTAAATCTTGGCCGTCAAGTTCCGTTTTATCCTTGATACTTTGACCAAATCCACGGAACAATTGTGAGGTGATAACACCTGAGTTACCACGGGCACCCATCAAAAAAGACCTTTTAGACAAAAATCTGACCAACTTCACCAACTGTTGAAGCTGATTGATCTGCGACAGCTTTGGCTCCGTTATCCATAGTCATTCCCATGTTTGTTCCAGTATCTCCATCTGGTACTGGGAAGACATTGAGTGAATTCACATATTCTGCTTGCTTACCTAGACGTGTTGCTGCCGCTTGGACCATCTCCTGAAGCAAGCTTGTTGTAATTTTAGACACTAGTTTTCTCCTACGACTTTAATATTTTGAACGTAAACATTTACTGTTTCAGCCTTGATACCGAGTTGATTCTCAAGATTAAATTTCACACGTTCTTGAATATTTTTTGAAACCTCACTAATCTTAACACCGTAACTCATAACAGTGTAGACATCCACAGTGATACCTGCATCAGTAGATTTCACGACAACTCCTTTTGCGTAGTTTTTCTTTCCAAGAAGTGCTTGAAAATTATCTCGGATAGCACTCTTACTTGCCATACCGACAACGCCAAAAAATTTCTGTTGCTGAACCGCCAACTACTGTTGCGATGACATCATCTGACAATTCGATTTGACCATCTTTTGTATTGATTTTTACAGTCATAATTACTACCTCAAAAAGTTTTTATCAGCTTATTTTACCATATTCGAGCCTACTTGTAAAAATAAGAAGAAGATACCCTTTGAATAAGAGTATCTCCTCAGTATTTATCCTTAAAACTTTCTCTTTACGAGATAACGACGATACATCACGTAGAGGAAGATTGCACGCCATACATTATCAACAACGGTTGCAATCCAGACCCGGCAAGACCCATTCCCAGACTCACCCCAAGGAAGTATCCTGAGAAAATTCGAATAATCCACATCCCAATAGTCGTCGCATAGAAAGGCATCTTAGCCTTACCCAGACCTTGCCAAACTGCTGTGTAGACTAGAGTCCCCGAAGTCACAGGATTCCCAAGGAAAGAATAAAGAATAACTACCAGACTAGCCGCAATAGCTGCTTTATTATCTGTAAAGAGACCTGATAATCCTTGGCCAAAGAGCAAGATACTTCCCTGAAACCAGAACCATCAAGAAGGTTGAAATCCAATAAGACTCTCGTATAATACGCTTCATCTGCGTCTTATCCCTCGACCCAGACTATTGGCAACCAAGATAACCGTAGCCGTAGCGACTCCCATACCAGGCATATAGTTAAACTGAGTGAGGTTTTCACCAATGGCGTTACCACCGACAACGGCTGTACCAAAAGTAACAATAATAGCCACAATGACCACATCTCCAGCACGCATCATCAGTCGTTCACCTGCTGCTGGTAGAACAATTCCCAACAACTCCTTGTTAAAAGGTTTGGTAACTTCAAACTGTTTCACATCTAGTTTCATCGCTTGCCAGAGTATCACTGTCCCAACCAGACGAGAGAAAACCGTAGCCGTTGCGACCCCAATAATCCCCCAATGTCCAACAAAAGATGGCTAAAGAAGATAAAATAGCATTAAGAACATTGGTCAAAAGACTGACAACCATGGAAATACGAGGTCGTCCCTTGGCTCGTAGGATGTTACCAAAAAAGTAGTCATCAAGGCTAAGAAGACCACCCTCCACCGACAAGAGCAAGGTAGAGACTACCAGCCTGAGTCACAGATTGCTCAGTTCCCAGAAGATTAAGAATGGCTCCACCAAAAAAAATGGAGAGTAGACCAAGGATGAGACTAAGAGCAAGGGTAATAATAATAGCATCCCAAGTGTCTCGGTTAGTCGCTTTTTCATCACCTTTTCCTAGACTTCTAGCAATGACACTGGCACTTGAGGCTCCTAGAGCAATGAAGATAGCTTGGTAAATCGTAATGATATTATTGGCTACGGAAACCCCCGATATAGCGATAATACCCACCTGAGCCACTAGGTAAGAATCGACAACCCCCATCAACATTTGTAGAAGGTTTTCGGCCATAGCAGGCAAGGCTATGTTTAGAATTTTCTTTGTTTCTGTCATAATATTCTTTTTCTATATTGATAAAAATAGGGCTGATTTCTCAGCTCCTATTTTTTTTATTCTTATACACCAAGATAGCTTTCAACTGCTTTTTGCATATCAGCTGCCGCAACAACTGTTTTATGGCGAACTTCTGCATGTTCAAGTCCATCTACAGCCGCTGGGATAGCTACACCTGAAAGTTGGTGCAAATCTTCTACTGCTTTGAAATCATCCCCACTGTCTTTTACCAGTGACAGCTGAAACAGCCACACGTGGGAATTTGTATGGGCTAGCTGTTGAAGCGATAACTGTTGGTGTGTGGTCATCTGTCTTTTGAACATATGCTTCGTAAACAGCTGAGGCAACTGCTGTATGAGGATCTTCGATATACTTGTCTTCATCATAGACACGCTTGATTTCAGCAGCTGTTTCATCCTCAGTTGCAAAACCTGCTGCAAACAAATCAAGAATATCTTTATCTGCATCAGCCAAAGTATACTCACCCTTAGTCACAAGTGCATCCATAAGCTCTTTAGTCTTAGTAGCATCATTACCAAGAAGGTGGAAAATCAAGCGTTCCAAGTTAGAAGATACCAAGATATCCATAGAAGGGCTTGTTGTTACCTTGAAGTCACGTTTCTTGTCATAAGTACCTGTTGCGAAGAAGTCTGTAAGGACGTTATTTTCATTAGAAGCACAGATTAATTTGCCAACTGGAACACCAATCTGACGTGCATAATAAGCCGCTAAGATATTACCAAAGTTTCCTGTTGGTACTGTGAAGTTAACCTTATCTCCGTTTTGGATATGACCTGCCTTAACCAACTGCGCATAGGCATATACATAGTAAACCACTTGTGGTACCAAACGACCGACGTTCATTGAGTTAGCTGATGAGAATTGCGTATGATGAGCCAACAACTTCTCACGCAAGTCAACATCATTAAACATACGTTTCACATCGGTTTGGGCATCATCAAAGTTACCATCAATGGCAATAACGTGAGTGTTAGCTCCTGTTTGAGTGGTCATTTGCAATTCTTGGATTTTTGAAACACCGTCTTTTGGATAAAAGACAATAATTTCAGTTCAGGAACATCTGCAAAACCAGCCATGGCAGCCTTACCAGTGTCACCTGATGTCGCTGTCAAGATAACGATTTTATTATCAACACCTTGCTTTTTAGCTGATGTTGTTAGCAAGTATGGCAAGATTGAAAGGGCCATGTCTTTTGAAAGCGATGGTAGAACCATGGAAAAGTTCAAGGTTGTAGTGGTTCTTAAGTTTAACTACTGGTGCAATAGCAGCTGTATCAAACTTGTCGTCATAAGCATTTGTGATACAGTAATCTAATTCCTCTTCCGTAAAATCATCCAAGAAAGCTGACAAGACCAATTTAGCAACTTCTTGGTAAGAAGCATCTTTCAATTGATCAAAGTCCAAAAGTAACCTCAGGTGTTGACAATGGTGTGAACAAACCACCATCTGTTGCCAAACCTTGAAGAATAGCTTGACTAGCAGTTACTTTATTATTTTCGTCACGTGTTGATTGGTATACAAGTGTCATGGTAAATCCTCTTTTTAGATAGTCTGTGGCTCTATTGTAGCATAATTGTCAGAATATTTCTACACGTATTGTGACTTGTGAGAAAATCATTCGGATATCACCCTATTTTCTTCCTCTCAAAGACATGAAAAAATCCGGAATAGCTATTCCAGATGTCATCTTAAAATTTATCTTTGGTGTCATTCTTAGTTGAGAAAGTAATATCTTTTGATTTGCCATCACCACTAAGCGTTACTTTCTTATCTTTTTAGTCACTTTTAGCTCTTGGCCTTTTTTTTCACATTGAGACCATCGATATCAACATCTTTGTTGACAGAAGTAACAGTCATCTTATGTCCCAAGCGACTAACCTTCCCTTTGAAAGGGTTGTCGTTGTTTCGCCTGTCTTCGAATCATACTTTTGACCGCTGTCTTTTTGCAGCTTTTTCAAGAGCTTCATCAAGTTCTTTTTTTCTATGGTTTCCTCACTATAATAGTTTTCAAAGGAATCTCCATAGAAGGCTTTAAATAAATCTCCAAAGGCTGAGAAAGGACTTCTGAACCCTCTCACGATAGTCCTTGATATAGGTTTTCTTATCAAAAGTATAGCTAGCAGTCACCTTGGCATTGCTACCCTTTACCTTTCATGGTTACAGCAGTATCTTTAAAGTACTTTTCAAGCTCCTTACTATCCAAGTCTGTCAAACTTTCAGACATGCTTGAGCTATACTCTCTACCTAGAGAACTACTGTACCATTTGCCATCAATATTACCTGTCACATAACGGTAAGTCATAAAGCCACCGATACATAAGAAGACAAGGACTACCGCTGACAAAACTGAGACTAGGATGCGTTTTTTTCTTTTTGGGATCCATTGGTTTTTTAGGAGCCAAATTTGCCATAGCTACTTGTCCTTCTGGAAAAGCAACCATAGAAGGTGCTGTTGTTGTTACCGCTGGTGCCGTTTCTGTTGGTAGAGGACTAGTGCTTGTCTCGACGATTTCTGCCTCAACCTTAATAGGTTCAGTAGTAGCTGTATCTTCAGCTTTAGCTGGTGCTTCATTAACAAACTCTCCAGCTTTCAAAGCATCCGCCATTTCCTGAACACTCGGCTTACGTCCGTTTACCGTCTCAAAATAGTCCAACCATTCTGCTCTTGTCATTTATATTCCCCTTTAATTTCCTTTTTTATTTATTTTTTTTGTAAAACTAATGTCACCGAATTCACTGTGTGCCTTGATAGTAAAGCCTTCATTGTTAGGCGTATAATCTAATACATCACCTTTTTTAAAAGCATCTGAATCTCCAGCCTTATCCACAGTGATTGTTTGCTCCCAACGGTTAATATCACCCGTAAAAGCAGTTGTTGTGACACGACCGGTTTTGGCATCGTAGGTATAACTCTTTGGAAGTTCTTTCTTCACTGTCTCATCAAACTGTTTATAGTAGTCTTTTTCTGACAATGAATAACTATCAAAAACCTCCGAGAACTCCTCGCCGTACTGACCTTTCAATTCAGTAACTCTACTCTGGTAAGCCTGATAAAGACCTTTACGATTGTAAACAAAGCTCACTTTTAAGTGAGCCTTATTATCAGTAATACTCATTGCTGTATTGATATCGGTGATAAGATTTTGACCTTGTGGTAAAGCATTACTAACTTTATTCTTAGTATTAGCAGTATCTTTCAGAGTGGCTAACATTTTCTCACTAAAGGTTGGGCTTGTCCAATCGCCCTCAATGCTGGCGGCTCGATAACGGTATCCCATCACGAGACAAACAATCAAAAGTATGGTGAGTATCGCTGCAATCACACCTGATACCATCCCCACAATATTCTTTGAGGTTACTGGCTCCTTTTGATTCTTTTACTTGTTGACTAGGATTGAATTGAACACTCACCATCCTATCAGCATTAAACTCTTTAAACTTATTAGTCGCTCTATTCCCTTCCAGAAGCCCCTGATGGCCTCAATTCATGAGGCTTTGAGAGGATGTGCTGTTTCACCCAAACTAAGCCCTTCTTCTTTTGTCATAGGAATCTCCTTATCTTGCTGTAAGGTTATTATAACAATTCTTAAAGCGTTTTTCTATCTTATTCGGAAAGTCCTTTATTTTTAATTTGGATAAACACTCTAATATAGAGGGATTTCTAGCAAAAAAGTAGCCCTTTATAGAGCTACTTTTAGTCTATCGCTTACCCTTTGTAATCAAAGGCAATTTCGATAATTTCTTTCAATTCTGAAATAAGTGGTTCTTTTTCGGATTAGCTGTTGTACATTGGTCTTCATAAGCATGTTCAGCCAAAAGTATAGGCAGTGTCTTGAAGAAGTTTCTTAGTGACACCTTGTCCCTTCCAGTTCATGTCAATACCAACGGCAATACCCAAATTCGTATACTTTTTGTGCCAAAACTTCAACCAATTCAGCATCTGATTGTTTGTCAGTACCCCATCCCATGAAACGAGCGATATCTGCGTAATCCTTTGTCTGCACGGAAGTAGTCATATTTAGGGAACATGGCGTGTTTTTGAGGATCACGACCATTGTAACGGATAACGTGAGGTATCAAAATTGCATTAGTACGTCCGTGTGGAATATTGTAAACATTGGACCAATCTTATGTGCTAATGAGTGACTAATACCAAGGAAGGCATTGGCAAAGGCCATACCAGCCATTGTTGACGCATTATGCATCTTTTCACGTGATTCTTCATCACCAAAGCGGTAAGAATGTTCAAGATTTTCAAAAACAAGTTTAATTGCTTGGAGTGAAAGCCCACGTGTATAGTCACTAGCCATGACTGATACATAAGATTCAATGGCGTGAGTCAAAACGTCCATACCTGTATCTGCTGTAACGCTGGCAGGTACACTCATAACTAAATCAGGGTCAACGATGGCCATGTCTGGAGTCAAAGCGTAATCTGCCAATGGATACTTGATGTGAGTTTCACTATCAGTGATAACCGCAAATGACGTCACTTCTGAGCCTGTCCCTGAAGTTGTTGGGATACAGATGAATATGTGGTCTTCTGAGCGTAAGGAATCTTGTAAGTACGTTTACGGATATCCAAGAATTTTTGTTTAGCGCCGAAGAAGCTTACATCTGGGTATTCAAAGAACATCCACATAGCCTTAGCAGCGTCCATTGCAGAACCACCACCAAGGGCAATAATGACATCTGGTTGGAAATCTACAAAGCGTTCCAAAACCTTTATAAACGGTATTAGTAGATGGGTTTGGCTCAACATCTGAGAAAACTTCAATCACTGGGTCGTGGCGGTTAAGTTCCAATTGGCGTTTAACCAAGTCTGCATAACCAAACTGAACCATACCTGGATCACAGACCAACATTACACGCTTAGCTTTGATATGACGCAGATATGTTATTGAATCTTTTTCGAAGAAGATTTTGGTGGGACGCGAAACCATTGCATATTATTGCGACGCTTTGACAATGTTTTATACGTTCAAGAAGATCAAATGAGCTAACATTGTGAGAGATTGAGTTATGACCGTGTGAACCACAACCAAGAGTCAATGATGGAATCATGTTATTGTAGATATTACCGATACCACCTTCAGCTGATGGGCTATTTACCAAGACACGGCAGGCTTTCATGCGAATACCATATTGGAGTTGGAGCTCTTCATTTTCAGTGTGGATAACAGCTGTGTGTCCAAGACCACCCAAATTGAGCATACCTTCTGCTTTTTTGAATCCATCTTCAACGCCATCAGATTTGATAATGGCAAGTACTGGAGACAATTTTTCCAAGGCAAGTGGGTGTTCCATTGTTGCATCTGGAATTTCTGCCAAAAGCAATTTTGTACCTGCAGGAACTTTAAGACCAGCTTTTCAGCGATTTCAATAGCTGAGTGACCTACAATGGCACCATTTACAGCTGTACGTGCTTCATTAAGAACAACTTTTTCCAACTTAGCAATGTCAGCTTTTTAGAAATGATGACACATTGATGTGCTTCAAATTCAGCCTTAACTTCGTCATAAATAGCTGCATCAACGATAGCTGCTTGTTCAGACGCACAAAATCATACCATTATCAAAAGTTTTGAAACGATGATATCGTTGACCGCACGTTTAACCTTAGCATCTGCCGCGATATAAGCAGGTACATTCCCAGCTCCTACACCAAGTGCTGGGTTTACCAGTTGAGTAAGCTGCTTTAACCATACCAGGTCCACCAGTCGCAAGTACTGTGGCAATCTTAGGATGGTTCATCAAGAGACCAGTCGCTTCGATAGATGGCTCTTCAATCCACTGAATACAGTTCTTAGGTGCACCAGCTTCAATAGCAGCATCGCGAACAATGCGCGCAGCTTCTGCTGATGATTTTTTGAGCTGATGGGTGGAAGGCAAATACAATTGAGTTACGTGTTTTCAACGCAATCAAAGCTTTGAAAATAGTAGTAGATGTTGGATTAGTTGTTGGAGTTACCCCACAGATAACACCTACCGGCTCAGCGATAGAGACCAAACCTTGCTCTTTATCTTCAGCAATAACACCGACTGTCTTTGTCATTTTGATGCTATTCCAAATATATTCAGAAGCATACATATTTTTTATAGCTTTGTCTTCATAAATACCACGACCTGTTTCGTCAACAGCCAATTTTGCAAGATACATGTGTTTATCAAGCGCTGCGATTGCTGCATGGTGAACAATGTGATCCACTTGCTCCTGTGTAAAGTCAGCCATTTCATTGAGGGCTTCAACCCCCTTTATTGCCAATTCATCAATTACTGTTTGAATATCTTTAGTTTGTTTAATTTCTTTAGTCATATAAAACTCCTTTTGAAGCACTTGTTAAAAAATCACAAGCTTTTGAACAATATTATTATAGCTCTTTATTCAATTTTTGTAAACCCTTACAACGATTGAAAAATAAAAGAAATCCATCCATTTTAGGACAGATTTCATCATTATTACCAAATAATCACACGATCTTCTGGGGCACGCCACATGCCGTCGCCTTCTTTAACGTCAAATTCCTTGTGGAATTCGTCGAAGTTGCTCACGATAACATTGGTGCGCCATTTAGCCTGGAGCATGCACATCCACGCTAGCTAACATTTGCATGTATTCTTCACGTGCTTTCATACGCCAGATTGTCGCAAAAATTAACAAAGAACTCACGAACTGAAAAAAACCTTATCTCGTTTAGCGGCCTCTAAAGGCACAGGCTACACCACCGGGTCAGCAACATTCTCAGAAACAGTCAATTTACCATTGACCTTGGCACCATAAGAATCCAAGCCTTCAAACTGATCCATGACTTGTCAGTACGTTCGGTAAAGGCTGCATAGTCTTCCTCAGTCCACCAGTTCTTAAGACTACCATTCTCATCAAAGGAAGCTCCGTTTGTATCAAAGGCATGGGAAATCTCGTGAGCAATGACAGCACCAATACCACCATAGTTGGCTGATGAGCTTTAGCAATATCATAGAAAGTTAAGCAAAATAGCTGCTGGGGAAAACAATTTGGTTCTGCTGTGGATCATAGTAAGCATTAACCATGTGGGCAGGCATATGCCACTCACTACGATCAACAGGTTGATTCCACTTGCTCCAACTATGTGCAACTGAAATTTCGACTAACTTCTGTGCATTCTCAACCAGTGACAAAGTTCTCATCAATAATCTTCTTATCATATGTCTCTTGGTAGTTTTTCTGGATAACCGATATGAGGTGTGATGACATTGAGTTTCGTAATAGCCTTTTCACGTGTCTCAGGAGCCAACCAATCTGCTGTTTGAAGGCGTGATTTATAAACATCAATCATAGTTGCCACCTTCGCTTCAACATCTGCTTTTTGCTTCTGGAGAGAATTTTTCGCCTGCATACCAAAGTCCAAGAGCCTGATTGTAATGTCCTTGTGCCAAATAGTAGGCTCCTTTTTTTTGTCCCAGGCTTGTGGTGTTCCTGAAAGCGCACGACCATATTTTCCAAATAGAACACGAAGTTCGTCCTGTCAAATAGGCATTCAAATTGATGTTGTAGCATCGATAAGTAGGCCTCGCCTTAAGTAGCTCCCAATTATCTTCTGAATAATATTCTGCCGCAAATTCTGTCCAGAAGCGCTCTTCAGAACGATAACTTTATCAAACTTGTCCCAAGATTTCTGTGAAGATGTTATCAAGTGGGAGTTCCGGTGCTAGCTTGGTAAGTCTTCCCAATCATATGGGATGGTAGAGTTCCACATACTCGGATTTTTCTTCACTCGACAAGACATATTTGGCCAACTCTGCGTCCCCTGCGATCAACTTTATCCAGAATATCTTTGATTTCTTCCCTGTAAAAATCCATATTTAGATCAAGAGTTCTTCTTCCATTTGACGCCAAATTCCTAAAAGCTCTTGCCCTTCTCATTACCTCAGTGTAATAGGTTGTATCAGGTAAAATAATACTTGGCGCTGCTGCCCAGAGGACATTTATTTTAAGTATTCGCAAAAAGTCTGGCGACACGCTAAATGGCAAGAGATTTGGTTTACCAGACAGTTCATAGGTGCCCAATTTGCTGGTATAGTTCTGAAAGAAGACAGAGCTTCTGATTTTCAATCCAAGGGCATGGCTGAGCCACACCAGCCTCACTTTGCATCAAAATCCACCATCTTGTGGTATTTGACAAAGTTTTGCAGAATGCTATCTGGGTAATTCTTCTCTCCTTGCCATTTTCCGGTGATCCGGTCGTTTTAACATCAAGTTTTCGATATCTCGATCCAAGTCCATAAAGCCACCTGTAGTCGAAGGTTTATCATCTGGAATGACTGCTGTCTCAGCCCATTTCCCATTGACGTATTCATAAAAATCATCTTGTAAGCGTGTCATTACACTTCCTCCATCAACATTAAAAGTGCTTTCATTATTAACAAAAATTCCCCAGCAAAAAAGCATTTACTGAGGAAAGTTTGGCTTATTTTACTAAGATTGCTAGGGTTTGATAAGGCTTAAGACTTACCTTTTTCAGCAAGCTCTACATTCTCATAGTTGGACAAGAGCACGCGCCCTGCTTGGTAGTCTTTTGGAATCGCTACTTCGACTTCACTTCCATAGAAATGATTGAGTACCAAGAGTTTTTGACCATCTAAGTGACGTTCAAAAAGCGTAGACCTGTTGACTATCTTCAAGTGCTGGCTGGTAGCTTCCTTCTGAAATGATCGGCATTTCTTTACGCAAGCGAATTAATTCTTTTATAGAAGGTAAAAAAGATTGGTCCGTCGATTTCATTTTCAACGTTGATGTCTTTGTAAGATTTACCAGTTTTCAACCATGGAGTACCTGTTGAAAAACCTGCATTCTCAGAAGCATCCC
>VOFI01002541.1_pt1 | contig 21952 bp, 34 predicted proteins | sample 5384131 | NCBI WGS metagenome assembly VOFI01 (sample SAMN12384728, study PRJNA508395) | human gut metagenome | isolation source: healthy gut H | host: Homo sapiens | reverse complement strand
GAGGAACACGGCGGCAATCTGAAGAGAGCGGCAGTGGACCTTGCCCAACTGTGGCGTTCAGATAAGGGAATGAAAGCCTGGAAGCTTTGATGATCGTAGTAGATAAAAATGATCTCCTAGTCGTATCAGGAAATGGTGAGGTTATCGTTCCTGACCAGGATTTTGTAGCTATTGGCTCTGGTGGGAACTTTGCATATTCAGCGGCTAACGCTTTATTTAATCATACAGAGATGAATGCAGAAGAAATCGTCAAAGAGTCATTGAAAATTGCTTCTTCTATCTGCGTGTATACGAATGATAATATTACGGTAGAGAAGTTATAAAGGGGGAAGAAACATGGCGGGTAAAATACAGAATATGACGCCAAAAGAGATTGTGGCGGAACTGGACAAATATATCATCGGACAGGATGAGGCAAAAGAAATCTGTGGCCATCGCCCTCCGAAACAGATATAGGAGAAGTCTGCTTTCTGACGAGATGAGAGAAGAAATTACACCGAAGAATATTCTGATGATGGGACCGACAGGCTGCGGTAAAACAGAGATTGCCAGAAGGTTGTCTAAACTGATGAAGGCGCCTTTTGTCAAGGTAGAAGCTACCAAGTTTACGGAAGTCGGTTACGTGGGACGCGATGTAGATTCCATGGTCAGAGACTTAGTGGAAGCGGCCATTCGTGTACCAAACAGTCAAGACTACAGGAAAAATATGATATTGCAGAAGAAATCGCAGAAAAAAAAATTATCGAAGCGATTATACCTGGCGGCAAAAAAAAAGAAAAAGCGAAAACAAACCGAGCAACCCGTTTGATTTTATCTTGAATAGCGGCGGTTATCCGAGTCAGAAACAGCTTTATGAAGAGAATAAAGCGAAGGAAAAACGATAAGAAGGTAGATCCGACAGATATAGAGATGGCTCGTGAGCAAGTCAGACGGCAGTTGAAGCAGGGGCTGTTAGAAGAACAGTTTGTTGAAATTGAAGTCAACGACACTCCTGAAGGGCAACCAGCTCGACATGAGCAACGAAGGCATGAGCATCGCCATCGGAAATATTTTGGCGACATGATGCCGCAGAAGACGAAGAACAAGAGAGTCAGAGTCAAAGATGCCAGAAAGATATTGAGAGAACAGGAAGCGCAGAACCTGCTGGATATGGATCAGGTTACTGACGAAGCCTTGGAAAACGCAGAGCAGAACGGCATTATCTTCATCGACGAGATTGACAAGATTGCCTCCAGTTCCAGTTATCATACTGGTGCCGATGTGTCCAGAGAGGGCGTACAGAGAGACATCCTGCCTATCGTCGAGGGCAGTGTGATCAACACAAAATATGGTCCGGCAAAGACAGACCACATACTGTTTATCGGTGCAGGGGGCATTCCATACTTCAAAACCGACCGATTTAATTCCTGAAAATGCAGGGTCGTTTTCCAATCAGAGTAGAGCTGCAGAACTTAACAAAGGAATCTTTTGTTCAAATTTTAACGGTTCAGAAAGAACGCCATTATCAAACAGCATATTGCGTTATTGGAAACCGAGGGAATAAAGTAAATTTACAGAAGATTCTATTGACGAAATCGCCACAATGGCGTATCTTATGAATGAGCAGACTGAAAATATTGGTGCGAAGACTGTATACAATATTAGAAAAGCTGCTGGAAGATATCTCCTTCGATATTCAGAAATGGAAGAAAGAGCAGATCACCATTGATAGAGCCTTTGTACAAGGCAAATTTATGGATACTATCCACAAAGATGATGTGGACAGATATATCTTATGAGCGGATTACACCCCTATACAAATAAATTAGTTAATATTTAAAAGTTGAGGGGCAAAATATGAGTGAAAAATTATTAACAAAATTAGAAAGCTGAGGTGGGTTGCTTTCTATGAAAGCACAACTGGTTATATCTTTGCTTTTTGATGAGTTGTGCAATATTATGCAGCGAAATGCTTGATTCCAACATCTACATTATGAATAGAAGAGGAAAAGTTCTCGCTGCAAAATATGAGTCAGGAGAAGGGCTCCTTGTGTGGACCCGAGAAGAATACTGCTACTCTGTACAATGGCAAATTCAGGTTACAGATACCAAAGCAGATCATACCAAAATGTACTATGGAGAAGAATACACAATGGCAAATCATACCATTGTCATCTTTGGCGGAAACAGAATTGCAACATTGCTGCTGGCAAGAGCGGAAAAAGGCTTATGATGATGAGGATATCGCAATCTGCGAATACGGCGCAACGGTAGTCGGAATCGAAGTTGCCAGAGGAATTGCCATGGATGAGGAAGAAGATATCAGAATGAAAGAGGCTGTGGACATGGCCCTTTCCACGCTGTCTTATTCCGAAATGGACGCTGTTACGAAAATTTTTTGCTGAGTTAAAGGGAGACGAAGGTCTTCTGGTTGCCAGCAAAATTGCTGACAAATCTGGCATCACCCGTTCTGTTATCGTAAACGCACTCCGTAAACTGGAGAGCGCCGGTGTCATCGAATCCAGATCGCTGGGTATGAAAGGCACAAGAATCAAGATTACGAACGAGTTCCCTGAGAGACGGAATTAAGAATTTTGAAATATAATTAATAACAAAACCTCCTGCTTAACATAGAATGTTATAGCAGGAGGTTTTTTATGAGACGACACAGAAATGAAAAACTCTCATTTTGGAAAAAATTGACGATTTCGCTGATTCTTTTTTAGTTTAGGGTGTATTTTATTGATTAATGGATTTAAACAGCAAATAGAGCCGAATATCGATGCTGTGAGCAAACTGAAAGCAAAGGGTATGATTACAGAAATCGTCAATCAGACTATCAAAGAGGATTTTTCGGGCAAGGAATATGAGGAAAATCTGTTCATCATAAAGAGCGGGAAGGACGATAAGGTCCAAATGGTGCAGTCCAACACCAGTCTGATCAACAGGATGGTAGCTGAGTTTTCTGTAAACCTCCAGAAGAAATATGACGAATATAGAGCCTCGCACAGTAAAACTGTCTTACGGTACATTAGTGGGCAGCAAACTGCTGTCGGAGGCGGATTACCTCAATGTAAATTTAAAAATCATGCCTCTGTCTGTAACGAACTGCGACTTTGAAACAGAATTTGAAAAAGTCAGGGATTAACCAGACCAAGTATAAAATTTACATAACGATAGAAAGTAACGTCAGGGTATTACAGCCATTTTCAGCGGAGAATTTTAAAATTAAGAACAAAATGCTGATTTCAGAAGTTGTCATCGTCGGCGAGGTGCCGGACAGCTATGTAAATGTGCCGGAAAATAATATTTTGGATGCAACGAATCAATAATCTGTGGTATACTAATGTCATGCTTTAGATTTAATGAAAATAATGAGATTATAACAGAAGAAAAATACAGGGCGATCTTGGTCGGCCTGCAGAGAAAAAGAAGATATATCTTATTCCATGGAAGAACTTGCCGGGTTAGCCGAGGCTGCAAATGCCGAGGTCCTGGGCAAGGTCGTCCAGGTTCTGGAAAAACCGAATACGGCAACTATGATTGGAAAGGGCAAAGTAGAAGAAGTTGCTGAACTGGTCAGAAATATGGAAGCGGATATGGTCATTTTCAATGATGAGCTGACAGGAATGCAGATTCGAAATCTGGAGGACGCCATAGATGTAAGAGTGATAGACAGGACGATCTTGATTTTGGATATCTTTGCTGCCAGAGCAGACTCGAGAGAAGGCAAATTACAGGTTGAATTGGCACAGCTGAAGTACAGAATGCCAAGACTTACCGGTTTTGGTAAGTCTCTTCTCGTCTAGGCGGCGGAATTGGAACCAGGGGACCTGGTGAAAAAAAAGCTGGAAACTGACAGGCGTCACATCGAGAGACGCATGGAAGACATCAAAAAAGCGAGTTGTCCCAACTGGTTAAGACGAGGAGTGTTCAGAGATCAAAGCGAGAAAAGTCGGGGGATTCCGGTGGTCGCTCTAGTGGGGTATACGAACTCAGGCAAGTCTGCGCTGATGAACAGGCTCCTTTCTGTGGTAGACAAATCAGAAAAAGCTGTCACAGAAAAGACATGCTTTTCGCCACGCTGGATACCCAGCAGCGCAGTGTCAAGCTGGACACCAATCACGAATTTATTCTGATTGACACAGTTGGTTTTGTCAGTAAACTTCCCACAGCCTGGTGGAAGCGTTTAAGGCGACGTTAGAGGAAGTGCTCTACGCTGATTTGCTGCTACACGTCGTGGACGCCTCCTACGAGGAAAACGATTTTCATATTGCGGTAACCAATAAAGTATTAGGAGAGATCGGCGCAGATGTTAAGGAAAAGGTCATGGTCTTCAATAAAATAGATCTGGTGCCCGATTTTCAGGCGCCTGTGACCAATTTAGAGAATCTTTTTGTCTCTGCCAAAGAGAATATCAATATCGACCAGCTAATTGATAAAAAAAAAAGAAAAAATCTTTGCTGATAAGGTATGTGCAAAGCTGATGATTCCCCATATACGAGAGGCGATCTCTCTTCCCATCTGTGTGAAAAGGCTCTGGTCAAATCTATGGAATATCTGGAGTGAGGGAACCTTTTTTGATGTTGAACTGAATCAGGAAGACTATCAGAGGTTAAAGGAATATGATACGATATAGTACGGTTTTGAAGAAGGGCTGGCAGAGCAGACGATAGAAAGATCCAGATTTATTGCCCATGTGAAGCCTGTTTCCTCTAAAGAAGAGGCGGACGCTTTTTTATTGCTGCCATTAAAAAACAATACAAAGACGCAACCCATAATGTACCCGCCATGGTCATAGGAGACAAGTTTCAGGTGCAATGGGCAAGTGATGACGGCGAACCCCAGGGCACCTCTGGGGCGCCCATCGTTCAAATGCTGGTTCAGGGAAAACATCACCAATATTGTGGTAGTAGTTACCCGGTATTTCGGCGGAATCAAATTAGGAACCGGCGGTCTGGTTCGCGCCTATACAAGCAGCGCAAAGCTTGGAATTCAAGCGGCCGGACCTTGTGACGTCAAGGAACTGTCAGCAGTTACATACAGGATGGATTACAGTGTTTTTAATAAAGTACAAAAATTTTTACTTTTAAAAAAATTTTATAGTTTATGCCGATATAGATCGTCATGGATCCATCTTGATTAAAAGAAACGGTACAAGTTTATCTGGCGGTAAGGCTGTCATCGTGAATGAATCATCAGATTGACAAGGTTAGAAAATGATTGCCAAACATTTGAAAAAAAATGTTGTTTACGAGCCGGCTATAAAGACGCCCAACACATTTAAAAACTCTTGACAGACCATTCACAGATGCGCAGAAGATTTTTTCTACAGTGACCATTCACAGAGCGCAGAAGATTTTGTCCGAGATGCAAGGCGCGCGAGTTTAGAGCAAACTGCCGTGTACTTGAGCACGCAAATGAGCGAGGAACGAGCGGCAATACAGCAGTTCGGCAAATTGGAAAGCATAGATGCGGCCTGGTAGTTCAGTTGGTTAGAATGCCAGCCTGTCACGCTGGAGGTCGTCGGTTCGAACCCGATCCGGATCGCCAATTTTAAACTTTACAATAATATGCTGGCGTGGCTCAACGGTAGAGCAGCTGATTTGTAATCAGCAGGTTGGGGTTCGATTCCCTCCACCAGCTCCAATAATATCTGACGCAGGGAATCGAACCCGAAAGGGCTTGAGCGTAAGAGAAAGAGTTCGGCGAACTTTGAACAGCGAGAGGTTCGAGGTGACCGAAAAGGGAGCCGAAGAACGGCATTTGCGAAGCAAATGTGTAATTCCCTCCGCCAGCTCCAAAATACAGATAATTAGGTTGGAAGAACAACAATTCATCAAATAACAGACTAAGTTTGAAAAATTTTCGAGGGATTCCCGAGTGGCCAAAGGGGGCGGACTGTAAATCCGTTAGCTGAGCTTTCGGTGGTTCGAATCCACCTCCCTCGACCAATATAATAAACAATATGCGGAAGTGGCTCAGGGGTAGAGCATCGCCTTGCCAAGGCGAGGGTCGCGGGTTCGAATCCCGTCTTCCGCTCCAATTTTAACAAAAGCAAATATGCGGATGTGGTACAATGGTAGAACCTCAGCCTTCCAAGCTGATGACGTGAGTTCGATTCTCATCATCCGCTCCATTTTTTAAAAACTCAATTATGAGTGGCTATAAAGTGTGGGTCCATAGCTCAGTTGGATAGAGCAACGGCCTTCTAAGCCGTGTGTCCGGGGTTCGAATCCCTGTGGGCTCACCAAATTTTTTTTGGGGGGTATAGCCAAGTGGTAAGGCACCGGACTTTGACTCCGTCATTCGCAGGTTCGAGTCCTGCTACCCCAGCCAAGTATGACCCATTAGCTCAGTCGGCAGAGCACTTGACTTTTAATCAAGGTGTCCGGCGTTCGAATCTCCGATGGGTCACCAATTATAAAGAAATAACTGGTAGAATCCATACCATGGAGAGGTGTCCGAGTGGTTTAAGGAGCTGGTCTTGAAAACCAGTGATGCTTAACGGCACCGTGGGTTCGAATCCCACCCTCTCCGCCATCAGACATTTTAAAACGATTTATAAATGCAGGGTCTTTAGCCTGGAGAAGTACTCAAGAGGCTGAAGAGGACGGTTTGCTAAATCGTTAGGGTTCGTTAAGGGCTGCATGGGTTCGAATCCCATCTTCTCCGCCATAATGCAGGGGTATAGCTCAGTTGGTAGAGCAGTGGTCTCCAAAACCATGTGCCGTGGGTTCGAGTCCTACTACCCCTGCCAAATAAATAAATACATTAACATCGGGGTGTAGCGCAGTTTGGTAGCGCAACTGGTTTGGGACCAGTGGGCCGCGGGTTCAAATCCTGCCACCCCGACCATTTAAATTATGATGTGGGCCATTAGCTCAGTTGGTCAGAGCGTCCGGCTCATAACCGGCAGGTCCGGGGTTCAAGTCAAATTATATTATAGACAGTCTGGAAGTTCCAACTGTACCAGCTTATGGCTTAAAAACGATTTTCGACAACGAACTGTTCGAGGGTTCTTGCAGGATGATATATGTTGATTTATGCAGACAAGATTGACTGCGTTTTGAAAATGTCAAAAACATCTGTGCAGGAACTTGTTGAAATTGTGGACAGTCCCAGTACAAGGGCTTAAAATGATTTTCGCAGCCAGAGTCGTAGATGGAAAATTTGTCAAACAAGGGGAGCAAGTAAAATTTGTCAAACAAGGGGAGTAATCGGCGGCAACGATATGTATGTAACTCTGTGCAGGAAACACTATAACGACGGTAGATTGGGACCGGATAAATAAAGGCAGGTGACAAAATGATAAAGAATAAGACACAATTGAATTATAAAGATATTTTATTAGTTTTACTGATTACAGGCACGATGCTGATAACCTTGACTATCGTATCATATGGTGCTTCGGCGCCCAATGCGTCAGGCAGGATTAGCGAATCAGATGGGGTAAATGTCAGATCCAGTTATTCCACTTCATCTTCTGTTGTATGTACGTTGCCCTACAATGCGACAGTAACAATCAGTGAGGAAAAATATACAGTGTCAGGAAGCAGTGATAAGACGAAGATCTGGTACTATGTGAGCAGTGCTTATGGAAGCGGATATATTCGCTCTGATTTGACTAGTATCAGTTATACATCCGGCATAACTGCAAAGATAACGAAAGAAGCTAATGTCAGAACTGGACCAGGAACTACCTTTTCAACTGTCAAGAAGCTATCAAAAGGCGACAGTGTAAAAGTCGTCTTAAAAAGCGGCTGCTTCAGGAGGGTCTACTTGGTATAAGGTGAATATAAACGGATCTTATTATTATATTTCCGCATCCTATCTTAATCTGGATACCGGCAGCGCTTCTAATCCGCCGGACATACCCTCCGACAATAAGAATTTTGAGGCACAATTAGCCGAATTTCCAACCAGCTACAGAGCTGCACTGAGAGCTTTACATCAAAAACATCCGACCTGGAACTTCAGAGCCAAAAAGGTTGGATACAGTTGGAGCGAGGCATTAGAAAAACAGATTTCTAATGTGAACGCAAACCTAGTATCTATTTCAAGCCTGACGCGTATAAAGAAGTTAGAAGCGGAACTTATAATTTTGCTACAAATACCTACATAGGCAAGGATGGCGCTAACTGGGTTGCCGCTTCAAAAGATGCGGTTGCTTTTTACATGGACCCGAGAAATTGGCTGGAAGAGTCGTCCATTTTATGTTTGAACCTTATACATATGATGCTTCTTACCAGAAGGAGAACATCGTCAAATCTATTTTAAAGACGACTGCTTTGCCGTCTTCTGCATCTGCGTATTATGTAGCGGCGGCTCAACAAGTATACGGCGGACAGAGTTATAATATCAGTCCGACTTATCTGGCAGCTAAGACGAGGATTGAGCTGGGATCTTCTGACTTTATGATAGACGGTCATTCGTTTACTTACGGCGGCAAGAAATATTCTGGTGTTTACAATACTTATAACATTGGTGCGTCAGACAGCGCAGACGGCAGTGCAGCGACAAAAGGACTGGTCTATGCAGCAGGTGGATCGGATGGAAGCGGAAAGTCTTACCTGAGACCTTGGAATACATTAGAGAAGGCAGTAAAAGGCGGTGCAATTTATATCGCTAACAATTTTTTAGACAATAACCAATACACCGCATACTTATCGCGCTATAACGTGCTCAACGGATTAGGAAGCGTAGGAACGCATCAATATGCGACTTCTGTATTTTCTGCCGCTACGGAGTCATCCATCATGTCTTCCTGCTATCAGGATGCGGGTGTCTTTGATGAAGCGTTTACATTTGAGATTCCGGTATACGAAAACATGCCGGCATCGGTAAGTCCGGAACCTGGAAGCGGAAACAATAATAACTATCTCGATTCGCTGAAGGTTTATGAAGGGGATACGCTGAAATCGCTTACAGCAACCTTTGATCGATTCACTTCTTCCTACAAATTGAAAACGAAGGTCTCCGCCAGCAGTGTTACCATTAAAACGACAACCAACGTAAATGACGCTAAGGTTACAGTTACAGGAAACACCAATTTGGCTGTCGGCACTAACAAAGTGACAGTAAAAGTAACTTCTCTTCTGGAAAAGTAAGATATTACTATGTAACTGTAGTCAGAGAAAAGGGCGATGATAATGCCTACGTTCCAGAGAAACCGACCAATGTCAAAGTGCAGAGTGATAGCAATGAGCAGGTCACTTTAACCTGGAACGGAGATGCGAAAGCGACTGGTTACAGAGTATACTGGAAAAAATCGGGCGCATCTAGCTGGTCCTATAACACCGTCAAGGATGGAACCTCCTGGACGAAGACCATGAAGTATCGCGGTGAGATTTACGAATACAAGGTAGCTGCTTATTACGAATATAAGGGTGAAAAAAATTTATAGTAAAGAATCAGATGTGATCAAAGGCGCCACCTTTGGGGAAGCAAATACTTTGACAGGCGATTTGTACAGCGGCTATATGACCATGAAATTTAATTGGGATGCTATAGACGGAGCCGACGGATACCGACTCAGATATAAACAGACTACATCAGAAAAGTGGAATTCAGTATATGTAGATGGAAACACAGAGGTCGTCAAGAAAATGTCATATGCGGGCAAGGAATATGAATTTAAATTGGCACCGTACAAGAAGATTAATGGAGTACGGTTTATCAGTAATGAGTATTCACCGTTAATTACAGTCCATACGTTACAAAAACCGACGGTGACTCTGAAAAATATGTACACGAAATCTATTGAGGTAAAATGGACAGAAGTGGGAGGAATCACTGGATATAAAGTCTACCGATCCACATCCAAGTCCGGAACTTATACGCTGGTAAAGACCGTTCCTGCAGAGACGACCAGGTTTTTGAATCAGGGTAGGACGCTGGGTAAACGGTATTACTACAAAGTCAGGGCATATAAAGATAGTATCTATGATAAGACCGTATACGGACCATATTCAGTTGTGGTTTCTATAAAAGATAATAAATAAAAATGAGTTGGCAGTTCTTTCGGCCAACTCATTTTTCTGTTCGTTCACTGCTCTATATGTGAAGAATTATGCCTTGCATCCCTGCCAGCTGCCCCGTCTCTTCAGTTCAGCAGTGATTCCATTGAGAATAGTTCTTTTTCTGTAACTCCACTCTGGTGTAATCAGAATCTTACGCGGTGCGTCGCCGGTCAGGCGATGGATTACGATATCAGAAGGAATGATTTCAATCAAGTCACAGACGAAATTCACATATTCCTCGATGGAATGGAAGGAATTGTAGTCGTGATATTCCTCTTCCATCCTCGAGCCCTTTACTACATTGAGGAGGTGTAGCTTGATGCCCCAGGCTCCAGAAGCGCAGACATATCTTACCGATTGAATCATGTCTTCCTTGGTTTCGCCAGGCAGGCCAAGAATAAGATGGACTACGGTTTTGATGCCTCGTGAGTTTAAGGCTTCGATAGCGTAATCATAAACAGATAACGCATAGCAGCGGTTGATCAGATCAGCCGTTCTTTGATGTATCGTCTGAAGCCCCAATTCGACCCACAGAAAGTGATTTTCGTTGATTTCAGAGAGCAAGTCCAAAACTTCCTCGTTGATGCAGTCTGGCCGTGTGGCGATGGCGATGCCAGAAATCAACGGGTGACTAAGCGCTTTTTCATATTTCTCTCGCAATGTTTCTATGGGGAGCATAGGTGTTAGTATGATTTTGAAAATAGGCCAGATACTTCGCCTTTGGCCACTTTTTCAGATAACAGATCGATCTGATTTTCTATTGTAGAGGCAAAGTCCCTCCGCCGCCTTCAGAACAAAAGAGACACCCGCCATAGGATTTGCTTCCATCCCGATTAGGGCAGGTAAATCCGCCGTCTATGGCTAATTTTACGGTTTTGGCCGAACTCATGTTTCAGATAAGAACTAATTGTGTTAATTGGCTGCGTCATGATAAACCCCTTTGTAATATTCATACTAATTTTAGCATATTATGTTACCCCTTGTCTATTCTTTCTGCTGACAAGGGGTAACATGTTGCAAAGCGTGTGTTTGCCCTACATTCATCGTTATCTTCACTTTGCATACGTCCAGTATGCGCGGTTCATCTGCCCCTCGAAATTGGGGCAGAGCAAGTGTCCCTTTGTCAACCTAAAGTTTCGTATTATCCGCTAAGAACGAAAAAATTTCTATCTCTAATTAACGTTGAAAAACAGGTATCTCGCAGCGCTTTTTACTAAAATAGAATATTGCGCATGTTGCTGTATATGGTGTATAATAAAGTGTTATAACAGATGCTGGATGCCCCGCGCCATAAGAGGCGGCGGACTTCGCTCTGTAACAAAAATAATTTTGCGCAAAGGAGACAGAAAATATGGCGAAGAAGTCCACCACTCCGTGGAATTGTCAATGTGAAGTAGGACAAAGAAACAGAACACTGGCAGAGATTGCTGGAGCAGGGGAAGAAGTGATGAAACCTGCACTATTGCTGCACAGCTGCTGTGGACCATGCAGCACATCGGTCATAGAGCGATTGGCGCCGGATTACGAAATTACCGTATTTTTTATAATCCTTGCATTACTGATTCAAAGGAGTACGAAAAAAGAAAAGCTAACCAGGTGAAATTCATAGAGAATTTCAATCTGCATTTAGGCGGCAAACACAAAATACATTTTTTAGAAGGAGAGTACGAGCCAGACGTCTATTATCAATTGACTGACGGCTGCAGTAATGAACCTGAGGGCGGCAAACGCTGTACGATTTGTTTCAGGATGCGGCTGGCGAAAACTGCAAAAACAGCTAAGAATTTAGGTTTTGGCCTCTTTGCCACCACACTTACAGTCAGTCCCACACAAAAACTACACGTTAATTTCACAATTAGGAAAAGAGTTCGCACAAGAATATAGTGTAGAATTTCTTGATATAGATTTTAAAAAGAAAGCGGGTTTTCAAAGAAGCATACAGTTGTCAAAGGAATATGGCCTCTATAGGCAAAACTACTGCGGATGTGAATACTGAAAAGATAATGTCATATAAAGGAGAACAGCACATGTCAGAATTAATTACACCAAAAGAGTATACCCCTGTGATCAGCTCCCTGGAGACCCAGAGGGCGATCAAAAAAATCAAGGACTATTTCCAGCAAGAGCTGGCATATGGTTTAAACCTGCGCAGAGTATCTGCACCGCTTTTCGTTGATCCTAAGACGGGACTCAACGATAACTTGAGCGGGATTGAAAGAAGAGTGAACTTTACATTAAAGGGATTGGACGAAAGAGAAGTGGAAATCGTTCAGTCGCTGGCAAAATGGAAACGCATGGCTCTTGGAAAGTATGGAATTAAACCTGGACACGGTATCTACACAGACATGAACGCCATCAGACGGGATGAAGAACTGGATAATCTGCACTCCGTCTATGTGGATCAGTGGGACTGGGAAAAAGTCATTACAAAAGACCAAAGAAACACAGAATATTTACATGAAACAGTGACCACCATATATAATGCAATTAAAAACCTGGGGGGATTATGTCAACAGGCTGTACCGAGATCTTCAAACAGAGATTCCCAATGAAATCTACTTTATCACCACGCAGGAATTAGAAGATCTATATCCCAACAAAACCGACAAAGAGAGAGGATTTGATCTGTCAGGCTCATGGCGCCGTTTTTATCGAGAAAATTGGAGGCGTACTAAAATCAGGCCAAAAGCACGATGACAGATCACCTGACTACGACGATTGGGAGTTAAACGGAGATATCATCCTGTGGAATGACGTTCTGGAAAAAGCTTTGAAGTTTCCTCTATGGGCATCCGCGTCGATGCAGAAGCGATGGATAGACAGTTGACTCTTGCAGGCGCCGACGACAGAAGAACACAATCTTTCCATCAAGCCATTTTAAACGACGAACTGCCGTATTCCATAGGCGGCGGTATCGGACAGAGCAGACTCTGTATGTTTTTCCTCAGAAAAGCACATATCGGAGAAGTACAGGCGTCGGTATGGTCAGACAAAATGATAAACGATTGCAAGAAGCACAATATTTTCCTGCTCTAGGCTGCAGGACGGAGGAATATGAAATACATAAATGTAGTAATTGACAATAACAGCAGGCATACCGACACCTACTATACTTATGGAACTTCACTGGATGTGAAGAAAGGGGGATATTGAAAGTCCCTTTAACCGAGGCAATAAGTTGAAGTCCGCTTATGTATTTCAAGATGACGTGGTTCCGGAGTGTGATCCGGCCATTATCAAAGAAATTGAGTCTCTCGATGGGAATATTTCACTGACCAGCGAGATTATGGATACCTGCATCTGGATGAAACGCCGTTATGGTATCAAGTACCTGGATGCCGTCAAATGTTTTGCGCCAAATGGCAAGCCGGCTAAAGAAGGCAAAGAAAAGAGCCATACAAGGATGTGGCCGGGGAACCACAGATTATAAAACAGTTAACGGACGAACAGGCGATGGCTTTAGCCCAAATCAGGCAGGCCGTCCAAGAGGGACGACAGGAAAAACTTTTTAATTCACGGAGTTACCAGCAGCGGCAAAACGGAAGTCTATATGCAGACTATCGCTGAAGTGATTGCGGCTGGTAAGACTGCAATAATAATGTTAGTACCGGAAATCGCACTGACGAAGCAGATTACAGACCGGTTTATCGCACGTTTTTGGCAAAGAGAACATCGCAGTTCTTCACAGCAAATTGACGAAAAGAGAGCGCTTTGACGAATGGATGCGAATTAGAAAAAGGTCAGGCGAAGATTGTAATCGGCGCCCGGCTTGGTGTCTTTGCTCCCTTTAGACAATATCGGCGTCATCATTTTAGACGAGGAGCATGAGGCGACCTATAAATCGGATATGACGCCCAAGTATGATACCGTAGATATCGCACTGAAGAGGCTGATGTATTTTGACGGTATTTTGATTTTAGGCAGCGACGCCGTCGGTTGTCTCCTATCAGAGAGCAGAGAAGGCATCTACCATCTCATAGAATTGAAACAGCGTTATAACAATACGCCGCTGCCAAAGGTGGAGCTGGTAGATATGCGTGAGGAACTGAAAGCTGGAAACCGCACTATTTTTAGTGATAGACTATACCGAAGTCAGTGGAAGCATTGGAAAAGGGAAAGCAGATAATCCTCTTTTAAATAGGAGAGGATATTCCACTTTTATTTCCTGCCGCGAATGCGGAGAGGTCTTTGCAGTGTCCCCAGTGCGGCATTTCTCTTACCCTACCATAAGCGGGAAAATGCAGGAATTTGTCATTACTGCGGCAGAAAGTTTCGCGTACCTGACAGTTGTCCTACCTGCGGCAGCCACTATATCAAATATTTTGGAACCGGTACGGAAAGGTAGAGGAATTTACCAGAGAACTGTTTCCTGACAAAAATATCGAGCGGCTGGATTTGGACACTGCTAAGAATAATCGAGAGATTAACAGAATTATCGGCAATTTTTCAAAGGGAAGGACAGACATCCTGATTGGAACACAGCTGGTAGCAAAAAGGTCTGGATTTTAAGAATGTAGGACTGGTGGGCGTCGTCTCTGCCGATGTCAGTCTCAATGTACCGGATTACCGATCTACGGAACGAACCTTCCAGTTGGTAACCCAGGTGGCCGGCCGGGCAGGGCGTGGCGGAGAAGAAGGACTTGTCATTGTCCAATCTTATACACCTGACAACTTCGCTCTGACGACGGCGGCAGAACACGATTACAAAAAATTCTTTGATATGGAAATAAAAATTAGGGAATTTATGGACTATCCGCCTTTTTCAGATCTGATTTTAGTAGAATTTACGAGTGAGGATGAAACTGAAGCGATTGAAACGGCAGAAAAATGTAAAGAATATCTGATAAGATGCAAAATTGAAGGCAAGGGAGAAAAACATCTTCGCACCAAAGCTCTCCACAAATTTTAAGGGAAAAGAGCTTCCGATATTATATCCTGATTAAATGCCCAAAAGGTTTTAGAAATAAATATATCTATTATATCGATACTTTCGGTGAAATGTTGACCGGACAAAGTGCAGGTGCAGCATGATAATAGATGTGAATCCATATAGTACGTTTTAGAATAGGAGAGAAAAAGAATGGCAATTAGAAATGTTGTATTAGAAGGCGATGAAATACTGAGAAAACATTGTGAAAGTGACAGAAGTTACTGATAGAATCCGTACCACTCTGGAGGATATGAGGGAGACCATGAGAGCGGAAATGGGATGTGGAATCGCAGGACCGCAGGTCGGTGTCATGAGAAGAATGTTCGTTGCGGAACCAGAACCCGACAGAGTTTATTATATGGTCAATCCGGTCATTTTGGAGAAGGAAGGTTCCCAGGTGGGAGATGAAGCGTGTCTCAGTGTGCCGGGGCTGATTGGAACTGTGGAAAGACCAGAGCGCATTAAAAATCAAAGCCTTAGATTTAGATGGCAATGAACAAGTCTATGACTTTGAAGGATGGGACGCAGTGGTCATGTGCCACGAATATGATCATTTGATGGTATTTTATATACAGATAAAGCGACAAATGTCAGAGAACCAGAGGAGATTACAGAGGAATGAAAATCGTATTTATGGGAACCCCAGACTTTGCAGTTCCCGTTCTGGAGGGCATCATCAAAGCTGGCTATGAGGTCGGTTATGTGATTACCCAGCCGGATAAAGCGAAGAACAGGGGAAAAAAAGTTCAATTTACACCAGTAAAAGAACTGGCTCTTGCTCATAAAATAGCGGTATTGCAGCCGGAAAAAATTAAAAAGACGCGCAGACGGTAGCACTTTTGAAAGACTATGCACCTGATGTCATCGTAGTCGTAGCTTATGGCCAGATTATACAAAGAGAAGTGCTGGAACTCCCTAAGTTCGGCTGCATCAATGTTCATGCATCACTGCTGCCGAAGCTGCGGGTGCTTCTCCTATACAGCATGCAATTCTTCAAGGGGAGGAAAAGACTGGCGTAACCATCATGCAGATGAGCGAAGGCCTTGACACTGGCGACATGCTCAGTAAGGTGGAAACTGCAGTGGAGCAAAAAAACTGCGAACAGCTTCACGATGAATTGGCTCAATTAGGAGCGGACCTTCTAATAGAGACCCTGCCGAAAATTGAATCGGGAGCAATCAGACCAGAAAAGCAGGATGATCGCTTATCCACATATGCAGGGATGATTGCAAAACAGGATGGGAAAAATAGACTTTCATAAGACGCCGACAGAAATTGAAAGACAAATCAGAGCCTTTGATCCTTGGCCTGGCGCTTATTGTCAGTACGGAGATCAGCAGATGAAAATTTGGCGGGCAGAGTGCCTAACGCAACAGTCGGATGCAGAATACGGCACAATTGTAGGCGTATCTGATGCAGGCATTGACATCTGTTGCGGAGGCATCCTGCTGCGCGCCACGGAGATTCAGCTTCCGGGTAAAAAGAGTAGACGTAAAATCTTATTTAAGGGGCAATAAGATTGAAAAAATACATTATTAGGATAAAATAGGTATAAGGAGTTTTCAGCAATTTGTTTTGTAAATTGGGGCAACTCAATAGGGTAATTGAAATGTTTTTTTACTATGATACAGAGTATCATTATACTGATTCCAGCGATGATTTTGCAATGGCTGCGCAGGGAATGGTAAAAAGTAATTTTAGCAGGTACGGAAAGGTTAGAAATGGACGGAATATGACAGGGGCTGAGGCTGCAAGGAGAGTCCTTGACGAAAACGGCCTTCGAGATGTGGCAGTCAGGCAGATCAGGGGAAGCCTGACAGATAATTATGATCCTAGAACAAAAGTCTTAAGCCTTTCGGAGGATGTATATGGCGTTAATTCCGTCAGCGCTGTCAGTGTAGCCTGTCACGAGGCAGGTCATGCCATACAGCACGCAAGGGGTTATATTCCTCTAAAAATCAGAAACGGCATTGTGCCCGTGGTTAATTTCGCATCCAAGCTCACATGGCCGCTTTTGCTCATCGGCATTGTCCTTTTTAGCAGCAGGCAGCTTCGAGATGAGTTATTGGGGAAACATGCTGTTCAACATAGGAGTGATTGCGTTTATCGCCATCATCGTATTCCATCTGATTACACTGCCAGTGGAGTTTAATGCGAGTCACAGGGCAATTGTGCAGATGGAACAATTAGCGTTAGTTGCACCGGAGGATATAGTTGGATCAAAGAAAGTTCTGCGGGCGGCAGCAATGACCTATATAGCGGCATTGGCTGTTGCGGTAGCAAACTTACTGCGTATCCTGGCTATAAGAGGTAGGAGTGATTGAGTATGGATGTCAACCGGAAAACAGCTTATAACACACTTTTAGAAATGGAGATCAATCAGGCTTATTCAAACATTGAGCTGAATAAGCAGATTGGCGAACTGAAGCCGGATTCTCCCGCATTTGTCAGGGGAGCTTGTTTACGGCGTCATTGAAAACAGAGTGTATCTTGACCATATTTTGCAGCAGTTGATACCGAAAGGACTCAAAGGTCTGAAGAAACAGACCTTGACCTTGCTGCGTATGGGACTTTACCAGCTTATTTTCATGGACTCTGTTCCCGACTATGCAGCAGTGAACGAGATTGTGAAGATGGCTAGAAGGCTGGTTCCGGGCAGAGATGGATTTGTCAATGGGGTTTTACGCGGATATAAGAAGAAAAAAGATCAGCTTGAAATGCCGGATTATGATACAGATCCAATCGAATATCTGTCTTTGAAATATTCCTTTGCAGAATGGATTGTGAAACTTTGGAGTGAACAATACGGTTTAGAAAAAGCGGAGCAGCCCTCCTTGCTGCATCCAATAGTAAACCACAGGTCTCGATCAGAGTAAACCGTCTGAAGATAAGCCGAAAAGATCTGGCAGAAAAATTGCGAGAAAAAGGCTTTCAGGTGGAACACGGTCGGCTCAGTGAAAGAGCTCTTTTCGTAAAGGCAGCGGGCTTCTGGATACAGAAGAATTTGAAAATGGTCTTTTCTCGGTGCAGGACGAATCCTCAATTCTGGCCGCAGAGATTTTGGCGCCAAAGAGCGGAGAAACGATTATCGACGTCTGTGCTGCGCCAGGCGGCAAGACCTTGGCTATTTCTGAAATAATGGCAAATACAGGCCGCGTTTTGGCCTTTGACATATACGATCACAAGCTGGAGCTTCTGAAAAAGAAGCACAGCGATTGGGAATTTCTATTATTGAGACGGGTGAGCAGGACGGCACGGTTTTATGCGAAGAACTGATTCAGTCAGCAGACAGAGTTCTCGTCGACGGACCTTGCTCCGGACTCGGCGTAATCAGGAGAAAACCAGAAATTAAGTATCGAGAGATCGAAGATGAGGGCAGGGAACTGGCAGAAAAACAGTTGAACATATTGGAGAACGCAAGTGAATATGTAAAGAAAGAGGGTTTTGCTCTATAGTACATGTACTGTAAACAAGATTGAAAATGCAGAAGTTGTAAAGCAAGTTTCTGCGCAAACATAAGAAATTTGAACTGGTTAGAAGCAGACAGCTTTTACCTGGGGTAGACGAAACTGATGGTTTTTTCATCTGCAAGATGAGAAGACGCGGCAGCTGAAAGGAGATTTAAAATGGAGGTTGGCTTCAAAACTGACAAAGGACTGAGACGCAGTAATAATGAAGATGCTTGCTTTGTTATGAAGAAAGATAAAGTCTTCATCGTCGCAGATGGAGTCGGTGGAAATAATTCAGGGAAATAGCCAGCAGGACTGCAGTAAATGAAATTGCAAATTATGTTGAAACGCATCCTTTGAATGAAATTCAATCGGTGGAAAAAGGTTCAGGAGTACTTTGAAGACTGCATGAAAAATGCTAACTTTAAAGTTCTGGAATTATCTCAGCGCTTTGAGTCGAACAAGGGGCATGGCGACGACAGTGGTATGTGCATATGTCCAAAATGACACCATTTACATAGTAAATGTAGGCGACAGCAGAGCATATGTATTCCGTGACGGCGTTCTGTTGCAGATAACAGAAGACCATACTTATGTAAATACACTGCTGAAAGCAGGCCTTATTTCTGAAGACGAAGCAGTAAATCATGAAAACAAAAATATGATAACGAGGGCAGTAGGCGCAGACTACGGTCGATGTGGACTTCTTCCCCTGCCCATCCAGGTAGATGACATCGTACTGATTTGTACTGATGGTCTCTATGGAGAAGTGGGAGAAGATCAACTGGTCGCAGCACTCAAACAAGAAAAATCCATGACCGACATTTGTAATGAACTGGTAGAGATGGCAAATATAAACGGAGGCAGTGACAACATTACTATGGTAGTCTTGAAAGTTACGGAGGAAGATGTCAAATGAGTAAATTACTTGCAGGTAGATATGAGTTAATTGAAAAATCGGCGAAGGCGGTATGGCGGTAGTCTATAAGGCTAGATGCAGACTGCTCAATCGATATGTAGCTATCAAAATTCTGCGTCCTGAGTTTACAAAAGACGCACAGTTTGTAGAGAATTTTAAACGTGAGTCTCAAGCAGCAGCGGGATTGCAGCATCCGAATATCGTCAGTGTTTACGATGTCGGCAAAGAAGGAAATATACATTTCATCGTCATGGAGTTAATTGACGGTCGTCCGCTCAGTGATATCATCCAGGAACGGGCTCCTATGGATTACAAAACCTCTATAGAGCTGATTAAACAAGTCGCTTCCGCTCTGAGCGTAGCCCATCGCAACCATATTATTCACAGAGATGTAAAACCACATAATATCATGATTACCAAAGATGGCATGGCCAAGTTGGCCGATTTTGGTATTGCTAAGGCTGTCAGTGATTCGACGCTGGTTACGGAAACCAGCAAGGTTATCGGTTCTGTCCACTACTTCTCGCCAGAGCAGGCCAGAGGCGCCTACGTGGACGAGCGCTCTGATATTTACTCCTTGGGCATCGTTCTATACGAGATGCTGACAGGTCAGGTACCTTTTGACGGAGATAATCCAGTACAAGTAGCGTTGATGCACATTAACGATGAGATTACGCCGCCGTCTGAATTGGTTCCCGGCATTCCGCCTGCCCTTGAAAAGCTGGTTATGAAAGCTACGGACAAATATCAGTCCAACCGCTACAAGTCGGCAGACGAGTTTTTGGAAGACCTGGACAATATAGAGTTTGTGACAAAGATGGTAGGAAATTCTGTTTTTGCAGCTTCTGACGTTGAAGAATTTCAGGAGATGAATCGGCGCAAAGAAGTTGAAGACGTATTGCCAAAATCCAAAGAAAAGCCTGCAAAGAAGGTAAAAGCGAAGCCGAGCAAGGTAAAGCAGGGGAATAAGAATAAGAAAAAAGATGATTATTGCTTCTGTTGTCGGCGCAGCAGTGGTCATTGCGGCAGTTTTCGGCGTTTTATACGCCTTGGGCATCATCGGCGGTGGTCTCAAAGCGCCAAACCTAATTGATAAAAACTTATGAAGAGGCAGAAGCAGAACTGAAAGAAATGGGGCTGAAGATAGAGAGGGGCGAGGACATTCCTAGTGACGAGGTAGAAGAAGGTAAGATTGCGAATCAGACGCCAGAGAAAGGCGAAAAAAGTTGAAAAAGGCGACACCATTACCGTTAGGGATTAGTTCGGGTAAAGAAAAGGTAGTTGTTCCGAACCTCTACGGAGAGACGTATGATGAATCGAGAATTGAAGCGCTTTTAGAAAGTAAAGGGTTGAAATTAGGGCGGCGTATCATATGATGACAGTGAAACAGAAAAAGGTACTATTATCGGTCAAAATCCAGGTCAAAATGAAGAAGTAGAAGCAGGAACGGCAGTAAATATTGTTGTCAGCAAAGGGACGGATAAAATAAGAGTTCCATCAGTTACTGGACTGACTGTAGCGGAAGCTACAAAAAGCTGGAAGATGCAGGATTTGTAGTAAACCCAGTCTACGAGGACAGCGAAGTTTATGATAAGAATACGGTATTTAAACAAGACCCTTCCCCAGGTACTGAAGTGAAGGAAGGGCAACCATTACTATTACCATCAGCAAAAGGGGCCCCAGTTGTTAAACCACCAGATGACCCAGATGATCCTGACGATCCTGACGACGGCGGTGACGATGCAAACGCTAGCGGAGATGAGGGTTAACGGTAACAAAGTATGAAAGGATTGATTATCAAAGGAATCGGCGGTTTTTACTATGTAAAAACCGCGATTGGTCTTCTTCAGGCAAAAGGGCGGGGAATTTTTTAAAAAAAGGGGCATCACTCTCGCCGTAGGTGATAACGTGGACATCGAAGTCCTGCCGGATGGCGATGCAGTTATCAATTCCATTGAGAACCGAAAAATCACTTTGTCAGACCGCCAATTGCAAACGTAGACAATTTTATCGTAGTCTTTGCGGCTGCAAAACCGAAACCTAATTTTACGGTCATCGATAAGTTTCTAATTATGGCGGAGCAAAGCGATATAGAACCGATTCTCTGCATTAACAAATGCGACCTGGTCTCTGAGGCAGAATTGAAAAAATACAAGATATTTATAGAGATGTTTATCCGTCATCTGTGCAGTGGAAAAACTGGAAAGGGTATAGATCAGCTCTTACGTTATATCGAAGGCAAAAAGTAGCTTTTGCAGGACCTTCTGGTGTCGGCAAGTCGACGATTACCAATCTGATTATTCCAGGAGCCAACATGGAGACAGGTACCGTGAGCCAGAAGACGGACAGAGGAAGGCATACGACCAGACATGTAGAAATATTTGAAGCCCTGGGTGGCGGTATGGTGTTCGATACACCGGGTTTTTACATCTTTTGATATTTTGGAAGCAGAAGCGGAAGAGCTAGCCGATTATTACCCTGAGATTGCTGCTTACAAAGGTCAATGCAAGTTCGATGACTGCAGACATTTGAAAGAACCGGGATGCAAAGTCCTGGAGGCAGTGGCTGGAGGACGCATCCACAGAGCGAGATATGAATCTTACCTTGCAAATTTAGAAGAAGTCAAGAAAAGAAAAAGGTATTAGCAGCGAAT
>VOFI01003353.1_pt1 | contig 21993 bp, 31 predicted proteins | sample 5384131 | NCBI WGS metagenome assembly VOFI01 (sample SAMN12384728, study PRJNA508395) | human gut metagenome | isolation source: healthy gut H | host: Homo sapiens | reverse complement strand
AGCCCTGCATCATCTTCTTGTGAGTAGTCCTCTGGCTTTTCATCCATTTGCTCGATATATTGGATGCTTGGAGCGCATATAATTGCGCCTGCCGACTCGCCAATCATCAATTTTCCATTTGCCAATTCCTTTTTCAGCAGCCCATCAGCTCCCGTCTTACGGAGCTGGTCCATAAGAAAAAAAGAATTTCCGCCGGTAAAATATATCACATCTGCATTTTCAAAAACAGACTGTATCGTTGAATAAGCCTCCGTTGAAATATCAATTTCAGTTACGATTGCTCCCAACTTTTTGAATAATTTTCGAGCCGAGCCGACATAACCGATGTAGCCTTCACGCAGCGAAGCTGTTGGAATAAATGCGACTTTCTTATTTTCAATTTCTTCCTTTATCAGACTTCCTACACTTGAAAAGTGCGAACATAAAAATAATTTCATCAATATTCTCCTTTATAGATTTCGATTTATCTTTGCCTTATGTTATCATAATTCGGTTTAAATTGCTATAAATAGCCTTATCTCAATAATAGAAAACCCCAGAAATCATTAAGATTCCGAGGCCTTATGTTTGAACATATTTACCTTTTAATTTATGTAACAAATAAAATTTTGATTGACCTTTTGTTAATATGAATCAATCATCTGCATTAGCTTCTTATAAAATTCATTTCTATCGTTGTAAATTTTTTCTAACTCTTTTTCAGTAAACAATGCATAGGCGCTATCAGGAACAGCTGTTAATCCATCACAGGTAAATGGTATGCGCCGCCCACCCCTGAAAATGGCTGCTTCCCAGTATTTTTTTCTAAAATATTTAATTATTCCCATATAGTATCACCTCTTTCCCATATTTGTTATTGACGTTCTGGCAAGTAAAATACTTCTGTTCTTACTATATTATCATCAAAATCCATTTCTACATAATAATCTCGGACAAAATATGATCTCCAGTAATCTTGTAGTGAGTAAATTTCCAATGTTTTGAAATCAACAATGCACAATGGAATAGCTTCTTTATTTTCTCCGTCCGTCTTTCTGTATTCTAATGAAGCTGCAACTTTATTTAGGCAATTCTGGCATAAATGGTTTTCCAGCATGTTAGTATCAATTTCATAATTTTCCGGCAATGTCACATCTATGCTTGCCATACCACGGCTTGGAGTTCCATCTGAAGAATAAGATATTTCACCTGTATTCCCGGAGAGGAATGAAGTTGAAGTAGCTCTTTCTACCTCATTTCCATTTTCATCGTAATTTTTCAGTGGAAAATCAATTACATACCAGTCATTCAGCGAGATCAATCCAATGGTTTCAAAGTTTCTAAAGTAGTTCATCAGGCTTTCTTCCGCATTTCCGCATAGATAACATTCAGATGTGTTTTCCAGGGCTGAGCGCAGATCGTCAAAAGTTACATCAATGTCAGCACGGTGTTTAGTAGATACTGGTTGGGAAGATGTCTGCTCATGGGCAGAGGCATAATATGCGATGATCATGGAGATAACAATTATGACTGCCAGAATGGAAAGCCAGAAATAATCTATTCGGATTTGATAATATAGCTTTTCTTTCTTCATATTTTTGATGCTCTCCCCCTAATAATAAAATATAGTGTACTTAAAACAAGTTCATTTAAACCATTTTACCATGTTTTGTACTTAAAATGTACTCGTAACATGAACTTATTTTGTACTTATCAAATGGAGAGGAAGCCATATGGAAAAAGATAAACACCTTGGTCTTCGGATTGATTCTGAGACGCACGGAAAACTGAAAAGTCTTGCTGAATTTGAGGGGCGTTCTATCAATGGAGAAGTGCTGTATCTGATTCGTCAGGCGATTGCTCAACATGAGAAAGATCATGGCACATTAAATAAATAGGAAGATCATACATCGGGCTGGTGAGTTCCGGTGTATTTTTATGCCAATTTAAAAAGTATCAAATGATGATACTTTTATAGGAATCAGTGATACTTTACGGCAGGTATTTGAGATACCCCTGATACTTTGAACTGTTATACTGATTATGCTGGAAATAAAAGAACAGCAGGAAAACTTCATATGATTATTAGAAAAGCTCTTTCGGGTTAGCACCCCGGAGGGGCTTTTTTTGTTGCCCTGAAATTTTGATTTCCGGCCAATAAGCCACAGGTCTGCCTGATCTGGTGGCCTGAAAGGAAATCAGTACGCATGATCAGAGGCATCAGAAGGAGCCGGTCCCCTCCGCTCTTGAATTTGGAACACGAAACAGATTTCAAATTCAGGAGGAACGGACGATGTATGTAGAGCATCCATATAAATTCAATGACAAATTTTATGCAAAAGTTGATGGGAAATTTTATGAAATAACCAGAGAGGTAGCCAAGGCAATGCTTTCCGCTTACCGTAATGAAGTTTACAGAAGTAAAAAGTGGCAGCCAGAAGATCCGGAAACCATGACAAGAAAAACAAAAGTGGACGGAGCTGTTGGATTGTGTTTTCAGTGAGAATACAGATGGAATTGGAGTGCAGGACTTACCAGATGAGGGACAGCGGAGCGTAGAAGATCTGGTAATTCTGCAGGCTGAATCAGCAGAACTGCATCAGAATATCGCAAAGCTGTCAGAACATGAGCAGTTTATTATCAAATCCATCTACTTTGAGGGGCATGAAGCAGGTAGAACTGGCGAAAATACTGGGAATTTCAAAGGTTCGGATGCCTCAGAAGGTCAGCGCAATCTTAAAGAAAATGCGGAAAATGTATGAAATGGGTTAAAGAGTGGGAACGGCACTCTTAACTTTTTCACGATTTTTGTATTTAGAAATAAAATCAAAACAGATAGAAAGAGAGTGAAAATATGGCAGAAAAAAAAGATGTTATACGGTGAAGGATTTACAGGAAATGCTGGATGTCAGCAGATCAACGGTCTATAAGCTGTTGAGACAAAATGAGTTCCGCTGGATTCAGTTAGAAGGCGGTGGCTACCGCATTTCCAAGAAGAGTTTTGACGAGTGGTTGGATAAGGGAAATGCTTCTGTGACATCCTAAATTTTTTGCGAATTGTGAGATATGATTTAAGAAAAATGAATGGGAGGAGCGTGAAACATGGCAGTAATACAAAGAGTTGGATCACCGGCAAAACCCCGAAAGTGGATGAGTGTCCACGAGATGGGGGATATGCTGGGATTAAAGAAGACAGATCGTTACTGGCTGGTTCATAAAAACTATTTTCGGACAGAAACATTGCTTGGAAAGATGAGGGTTGAAATTGCCAGTTTTGAAAAGTGGTATGCCAATCAGGACTGGTATCACAAAGTCAATGGGGAAGCACCGGGAAAAGAGTTGAGGCTCAGATCTTATTCCCCAAAAGAAATACAGGAAATGCTGGGGACGGACAACGCAACGGTATATGAGATATTAAAGAAAAACAATATTGAGACAGTTACCGTGAATGAAAGAATGCGAGTGCCGACGGATGCTTTCTGGGACTGGTATCACAGCCAGTCCAGATATCGTACACAGGAAGATCGTAAGAAAGATGCAGCTGCAGAGGCAGCCAGTCTCAGTATGCCGGAAATGGCCCGGCTGCTTGACGTTCCAAGAAGTACCGTATATGGAATCCTGAGCAGTAAAAATATGCCCCATTGCTGGACGTTATTGTAATTGCCGGACGGAGAAGGGTGACAAAGGAGAGCTTTGAGCGGTTCTTGCAGGCACAGGATACCTATGAGCTGTTTAATTTTGAATATGAAGAATTGTAGTTGAAAGAAAAACGGGAATATGAGAATTATAAGCGAAGATGCCTTGCAGAAGCAGATCACAGCCAGGAGAAAAATGTCTGGAGTATCTGACAGTGCCGGAAGCGGCAGAACTGGCAGGAGTTGAGCCTGCAACCGTAGCTTATTGGTACACCACAGGAAAAATCTCGGTCAGAAAAACAGGAAAGATTATTCGTATTCCAAGAGAAGCATTTGAACAGTGGTTATTGAAGCGGAAGGAAAAGGAGGTGGTATAGCATGGCTTCGATACAGAAGAAAAATAACAAATATTGTGTCGTATATTACTGTAAAGATACAGAGGAAAGCGGAAACAGAAATGGGAAACGTATGATACAAAGAACGAAGCTAAAATAAGAAAAGCAGAAATCGAACTGAAAGAGAAAAAAGGCGGTATTATCGTATCGAACTGTAAGACGTTGGAGGATCTGATAAATGAGTATGTAGAACTGTATGGAAAAAGACAGGTGGGCATTGTCTACCTATGACGGGAATATGTCATTGCTGAAGAATTATATATTGCCTATCATTGGGAAAACTCCACTGACGGATATCAATACCAGATTTCTGGAGATTTACTATAAGACTCTGACAAAGACGCCATCCGTTCCAGACTTGAACGGAAATGTCAGAAAGCGAGTTCGTATCTACCAGTGTAATCTGTGATGTACATAAGTTGCTGAAGAGTTGTTTTAATCAGGCTGTGAAGTGGGATATCATGGAGAAGAATCCAGCATTTAAAGCGACGGTACCAAAGCATAAATCAGAGAAACGGGTAATATGGGATGCAGAGACCTTTGCCCATGCTCTGGATGTGTGTGAAAATGAGTGCCTGAAATTGTGTATGAACCTTGCCTTTGCCGGTTCTCTTCGAATAGGAGAACTACTGGGGCTTACCTGGGACTGCGTAGATATATCAGAAGAAGCGATCAAAGAAAACCGGGCGTATCTTTATGTAAATAAGGAAGTACAGAGAGTCAGCAAAAAAGCGTTAGAGGAATTAGACCAGAAAGATGTGATCGTCATATTTCCAGAGGAGCGGAAAACGAATAAGACGGTACGCATTATGAAAACACCAAAAACAGAAAGCAGCGTGCGGAAAGTGTTTTTACCCAGGAGCGTAGCTGAAGAACTGATTGCATGGAAAGCACAGCAGGAGGAGATAAAGGATATTTTGCAGGAAGAATACCAGGACTATGGCCTTATCCTTGCTACTGAATATGGACTTCCAAGGGGCGGTGCGTATATCAGAGATTCCCTGAATAAGCTGATCAAACAACATGATTTACCACAGATTGTGTTTCACAGTTTCCGGCATATGAGTGTTACCTATAAGCTTAAGCTGAACGGCGGTGATATAAAGGCGGTACAGGGAGATTCTGGTCATGCACAGGCAGATATGGTTACAGAAGTGTATTCGCATATCATAGATGAAGATAGACGGCGCAATGCGACACTGTTGGAAGATTCCTTTTATAACAGGAAGAATCTGAATCCGCAGATCCATGATACAGAAAAAGAGGACGATGATGGAAGTTCCAGAAGGAGTGGACGCAGAGTTACTTGCAAAAGTTCTCAGCAATCCGGAAATGGCTGTGTTGCTGACATCATTAGCAAAATCAATGCAAGGGGAACATAATTAGGATAAAAGTAGACCGGTGGAGAGCAAAATCTCTGCCGGTTTTATTTATGAGATCAAATCAGAGCATGTGAGAAAAAAAGAGGTAAAATAGTGGTCAAAGCATCTTGCGTAAATGGCGGTATCTGATGTATAATTTAGAAGAAATCTGACAAAGAAAATAGTGTATCACACATTTCATTTCCCGCTTTTAAATGGGCAGGATAGTTGGATTTTATGATTTGAAAAATTATAGATGGAGTTGGCGCTTTATATTAGAAGCGTACAATCATTTTCTCAGAAAATGTAAAAATCCGGAATAATTTTCAATGATCTTATATGAACAGAAATAGTCCGGGAAGGCGCTTTTTTACTGGACTTATAAATGAATAGGTTGTCTCTGTTGGACTAGTCTGAACCTGCATAAAAGTTGCTCCTAAGCACTAGATGTGGGTTCGATTCCCGCACGGGACGTCCTATCAAAAGCGGAATGTATTAGAAAAATTTCTAATATAATTTCCGCTTTTTTGTTTTTTCAGAGGGAAAATGGAATGGAATATCAGCTAATACGGAAAGAATCCTATTAGCCGCTGTCTAATAAAACGCATTGCTGGTATAATAGCTGGAAATAAATCGAAATTCTAATAAAAGAGAAAAGCCAGCTGTTTATTTGAGAAAGTGGATGTAAATTCAAGCTCAGATAAGAAAAAAGAGGAAGGGAAATATCCGGCGGTAAGTTATTAGGCGTGAATACAATAGAATCTTTGCTTAGTGAAAACTAAGGTCAACAGTAAGCCTGTTTGGATCAGATTTCAAAAAAGAAATCTATCTGGACAGGCTTTTTCTGTTACAGATAAGAAATGGAGGAAAGATATCAGGAAAGAGAAGAGGCACAGCAGTTGGCAGATATGCAGGAGCTTCAGAGCCAGTTACCGGATGTTGAATTGCCAGAAGATGCAGAAACGGAAGAACCATTATTTCCTGATCAGCAGGCAATGACAAACGAATTGCCTGCTCAAGAGGATTCAGAAATATCAGAACCAATACAGGTGGTTAATTTTCACATTACAGACGATGCTCTTGGGCGGGGGACTGCAAAAGAAAAATTCCGTGCAAACATCATGGCTATTCAGTTGCTTAAAAAATGCGAAAGTGAAAACCGTCATGCAACAGCAGAAGAACAGGAGATTTTATCCCGGTATGTTGGTTGGGGCGGATTGTCAGATGCTTTTGACGAAAGCAAGCCTGCCTGGGAAACCGAATATCTGGAACTGAAGACAGTATTAACACCGGAATATGCTGCCGCAAGAGCATCTACCCTGAATGCCCATTATACACAGCCCATTGTCATTGAGAGTATGTATCAGGCACTGGAAAATATGGGATTTGAAAAAGGAAATATTCTTGAGCCTGCAATGGGCGTGGGCAATTTCTTTGGTATGATTCCAGAGAAAATGGAAAATTCAAAGCTGTATGGTGTCGAACTGGACAGCATCAGCGGAAGAATCGCCAGTCTGTTATATCCAGATGCCAATATCCAGATTAAAGGATTTGAGAAAACAGATTACCCGAATGACTTTTTTGACGTGGTAATCGGAAACGTACCTTTCGGAGCCTATAAAGTAAATGACAGGCAGTATGAAAAGTACAATTTCTTTATTCATGATTATTTCCTCGCAAAATCCTTAGATCAACTTCGACCGGGTGGTGTAACTGCACTGATTACCACAAAAGGAACGATGGACAAAGCATCACCGGAAGTGAGAAGATATCTTGCTGAGCGGGCAGAACTGCTTGGGGCAATCAGACTTCCCAATACCGCATTTTCAGCCAATGCAGGAACAGAAGTAACGGCGGACATCCTGTTTTTTTTCAGAAGAGAGAAAGTATTTCCCATGAAGAGCCGGAATGGGTTCAGCTTGGTAGTGACGCAAACGGAATAAAGGTAAATCAATATTTTGCAGAGCATCCGGAAATGATTCTTGGAAAAATGGAAGAGGTTTCAGGTCCATATGGTATAGAAACAACCTGTTCACCGATAGAAGAAGCAGATCTGGAAATTCAGCTGTCAGAAGCAATCAAAGATATTCAGGGAACTATGACACCTGCACTTGACCGGGAATCGGAACTGGATGAAATGATAGAAAGTATCCCGGCTGATCCGAACGTAAGAAATTACAGCTTTACAGTGGTTGATGATCAGATCTATTATCGGATCAATTCCCTTATGAATCCGGTTAAAATGCCGGCAATGACAGCAGAGCGTGTAAAAGGAATGATTGGTGTCAGAGATACCATAAGAGAATTGATTGCCCTGCAGATGGATGAATATTCCAGTGATGAGGATATTGCTGCTCTTCAGAAACGTTTAAATGAAGTTTATGATGCTTATACGGCAAAGTATGGTGTCATTGGAAGTAATGCCAACAAAAGGGCATTTTCGGACGATTCATCTTACTGTCTGCTGGTTCTCATACCGATAGATCATATTGACAATTTTTTGTAACAAAATTTCTTCCGTATATGGTTCAAAATGGATCTTTTTATTTTCTGCAGAGACACAGGGATAATAAATTCCAATGGCTCCATGATGCGGATTTTCCCCGTTACATTTTTTTTCTCAGAAGCTTCCCAAGCTCCGGCGTCGTTTCTTTCAATACATGAGCCGTTCCCTGAAGCTGCTCCGAAAGCAGCTCGGCATTCAGAGGGTAACAGCCGTCCCATTTTTTTGTCAGATAGACGATCGGCAGCTGAAAGTGCTCTTTTCCAAGGAGTACCCTTTCTGCCAGTTCTTTTCTCCGATTCCCAAAGATACGGGCTTCCCTGTAACAGGCAGCCTCCCATCCATTCCAGCGTACCCCTTCCGTATCACCAGTCTGATAAAATATGGGGGAGAAAAACGGTAAAAAATGAGCTTGTCTGTTCTGTCACTTCCTGATCCAGCCTGACAGAAAGTCTCTTTTCTTCCAGATTCAGGACAAGATCAGACGTCCAGATCATTCCATAACTGTCTGTTTTCTGAAATCTTGCCGCGATTATCCGCTTTTCCGGAAGGTCTTCCACTGCCAGCAGTCTTTGTTCCTCCTGCCAGCGCACTCCCTTCATCCTGTCATGCGGACTTCCCTGATTCCACTCCAAGAGCAGCCGCACAAATTCTTTCTTTGAAAATGTTTCCTTCACCGGAATCATTGCAGAATAAATCTGCATAGAATCCCCCCCTTTTCTACTTTTCCTGCTAAAAATAAATACATAGAAATACCCCTTTCTTAAAAAATGGTGTAACGATTCATTTGAATGTGTGGTATTGTTTGGATTATAAAGATATAAAGATGATATAGATGAATAAAAAAGATAAGTAAAGATTGACTTTGAAATGATAGTCTATATTACCATGTATTGCGAGATTTTGCAAGTATTTAAAATCAAATCCAAATATCTTCGCTCTGCATTCACAGAAAAAGAGCAGAAACTTTTTCCCGGAAAAGTTCCTGCTCTTTTTCATCTCTGATCAATTCTTATCTCGGCCAGCGCTCTTCTTTGGATAACAATTTCGGAAAAGGCTGATGCGGCTCTGACTGGTACCAGTAAGCAACACTGGATACATCGTCCTGCCGTTCAAAGAGACCTTTGTGGCAGACACCGATCTGCTGGATCGTCACACGGATGTCTTCGTCAAAAAAAGAATCGGATCCAAAATGTGCCAACGGTAAAACCACGTTCCGTTGGTGTATCATTCATATGATAGGGATTATAGACTGTGTCGTCTTCTCTGGAATAATAGGGATATCCCATAAAAGGTGTGCAATACGTCTGTTCCTTGGCCACGCCATTTTCTGTTCTTGTAAAGCTCCAGGCGCCGCCAAAATAATCCTCTGTTCCCGTACCACAGATGGTCGGATATTCTTCATCACCATCCAGATAAACCTTTAATTCTCCCTCGCCCCACCAGTAACGTTCCAGGGCTGCAATGGCCAGGTAGGTACCAACGTAATGACCTTTTCCTTTTACGCCATCCAGAATCGTATAGTCCTTCTTCAGCTCCGTCAGACGCTCCCGTCTCCATTGTGCATGGAAATAAGCCATATCCTCCGGAAGCTCATCATACAGACAGTAATCTACCTGATAGAAAAATGCCGGTACTTCTGCTTCATGCTGGTTTTCCAATGTAATACGGGCTTTTTTCGGAAAGGCATCTGAAAATAACTATTGAAGCCTCTGGAAGGATTCACCACGATCGGGGAGCGAATTTACCAGACATTCTCTTGCAAACCCACAGCAGAAAAAATCTCCCAATGGACTTTCCACAGACGGTTCTTCTTCATCGTCCCAGTAAATCCTCAAAACCAGATCACGCAACACGTAATAATCTTTTTCCGTACGGTCTGTCACAGTCATCCAGATATGCTGTATCACACCCGGTCCTTCCATTTCAGCCAATACTCTTGTTTCTCCTGGAATGATCTTCTGCATGCAGGGAGAGCCTTTTCTGCCTGCGCCGAGGCTTCCTGCTGCCATTCCGCCTTTTTCCCTTTTCACCTTTCGGATTTTCCTGATTGATACAACGGCTCTTTCCCTTTTTCTGAAGCATCAGTGAATCCAGGCTATTAGTAAACTGAAGCATGTTTTTCTCCTTTTCCTGCCTGTCTCTTATTTCTGATTCTGCCAATAGGTCTGGATTGCATCAGCTGCTGTATCCCGATCCATCATACCGGTAAGATACTGCTGCATAACGGCTCCGTTTTCTGACCAGAAATCTGACGGCAGGAGACGGCTGAATGCATAGGTACTGGATACTGCTCCGTTTGCAATATAATCCTGAGTAGAAGCAACCAGCGGATTATCATAAGAAACATCCACTTTACTGAACGGCAATGCCATATCCAGAAGATCGGACATCTCCTGTGCTTTCTCCACACAGAAAAATTCTACCAGTTTCTTTCCTGCTTCCTGCTGTTCCTCTGAATTCTGGCTTGCATCAATGCAGTAACCTTTGGAACAGAAAACGCCAAGTTCTGTATTTACCGCATCCTCTTCCTTTCCGGTCAGCGGACAGGGCATTAAACCGAATTCGTCATCTGCGGAAGCAGAATCTTTTATATAATTCCATGCCCAGTCACCCATAAACCACATGGCAACGTCACCTTTTGCAATGGCCTGACCATCAATATCTGTGTTTCCAACCAGCGGGTCATTGGCATTATAATTGTATTTTTGCAATAATATCAAAGGTGTCCATCACGCTGTTCCAGGCATCGTTGCTCTTCAGTTCTGCGGAACCATCCTTCAGACTGTTGATGAAATTCTGCTGTGCTTCCGCATCTCCCTGAATACCGGAAAATACCTGGCTGAGATAGTGAGATCCCAAAGACCAGTCCACACCGGTAAACATGATCGGTGCCACGCCGCCTGCCTGAATTTTCTCACAGAGAGCCTCAAGGTCTGCATTACTCTTGATCGTAGAAGGATCGAAAGTCTCACCGGTAGCTTTCTCGATGACGGTTTTGTTATAAACGATACCCATGGCTGTCACACAGTTGGGAACTGCATAAAGTTCTCCGTCTTCACCTTTAAACACATCGAGATAGGATTCATCTACCTGATCCGTGATCCAGGAATCTTCTGTCAGATCATATGCTGCCATATTCTCAATATTTTCCTGGATATCGACCGGATCCATGATGGAAATGGTTGGCGCATCGCCGCTTGCGTAAAGAGTCATCCATTTCTGTTTCTCACTGCTGTCATAGGCAATATAGTTGACCTTGATATCCGGATTTTCCTCCATAAATTCCTCACATAACTGCTCAAACTGAGCATCCTTGTTGGGCAGTGTGGTGTAAAGGGAAATCGTTACCTGGCTGTCAGAATCTGCAGACACAGTCAGACCAGATACGAGAGAACCAGCCATTGCAGCTGTCATCAACGCACAAATCAGTTTCTTTTTCATTTGAATAACCTCCTTGGAAATTTCTTTTTGCTGAGATATAGCCTAAATGGTTGTTTCCGGTTATTCAACCGGTTATTTCAAAACCAGATCTTTTAACAAAAATGAAAACCACTTTTTGTTACTTCTGCCCAAAGTTTCTGTTTTTCACACTCTCCCTCACGATCAGTTCCAGCGGAAAACTATAACTATGTACGGCTACTGCTTCTCCCCGTATCCTTTTTCATAAGAAGCTTTACCGCCTCTTTGGCCCGAAGGGACGGATACTGCCGGATCGTCGTCAGTCTGGGCGTCACAAGTTTTGCAAGAGGATTATCATCAAAACCTGTCACAGAAAGTTCTTCCGGAAGTTTTAATCCCTGCGCAGAGAATACATCCATAGCCTCACAGGCATAGTAATCCGAACAGAAAAAAAAGCCGCCGTATATTCCTGTTTTTTTACCCTCGGAACAAAGCTCCGGAAAATTTCCGAGCGCAAAAGCCGCTCCTCGGGCAGCACAAAAATGTCCTTCTCCTCCAGTTTTTTCCCCACAGCTTCTAAAGCCTCTCTTACTCCTTGCAGCTTTTCTTTCGTACTTCCATAATCCATCCGTTCGTCACAGAAAAAAGCGATTTTTTCATGTCCTTGACTGAGCAGATACTCTGCCATGCTTCTGGCACCATCCACACTCTGACCGCTGACATTATCATAATCCCCTTCCTCTGAATCAATAAAGACCACCGGTTTTGGCATACATTTTGACAAGTACTCACAGGTCTTTGGATTCTGTCCCAAAACCAGTACTCCTTCTACCTGAAAAGCCTGACTTTTTCCGAATCAGTTCGTCTTCATTTAAGGAAGAATCGTACACCAGACATGTCTGTGATACAAATGGAGTTCTTTTTCAATCGCTCCCAGCATTTCTCCACAAAAAAGGATCCATGAGAATATTTTCTTTCGTTCCAAGACAAAAGCTTACCAGAATAAATTTTAATTCTTCTGTCTCTTTTTTCCGTTCTGTAATCGGCAACATAGTGGTAACGTACCAGCGCTTCCTCAATCTTTTTCCTCGTATCCGCTGACATTTTTCCCGTCTTTCCATGAATCACATTGGAAACGGTAGTTGTACTGACTCCCAGTTCCTCTGCAATTTCCTTGATTGTCACCATATTCCCCTCCTCCGCTTTTCTTTTTACTATAACAGATTTTGAGAAACTTTTTGTATCCAGACAATAAAAAAAAAACCAGAAGCTTTTTGCTCCTGGCTCTTATCTCATATACCTTCAAAACCACACACAGAAATTTATTTCTTCCATCCGAATCTTTCTACCCAGACTGCCTTGTTATGGAAGTTCTGTTCGCTTCGCTCACAGAACAACCAACGCACTAGACTCTGTCTTCGTCTTCGACTTGCCAATTGTCAAGTGCTTTTGGCTTGGTTAAGCCTTCGACCGATTAGTAACAGTCAACTCCACACATCGCTGTGCTTCCATCTCTGACCTATCTACCTCGTCGTCTTCAAGGGGTCTTATCGCTTTCGCATCTATTATTGATTTTATTTTATCTTGAGGAGGATATGAAAATGAGTGAAAAGAATGATTTTATACAATTACCACCAATCAAAAAAGACACACCGTCTGATGTGGTAGCATTTATCTGGGAGTACATGAAAGTACCGGAGAACTCGAGAGAAAAAAGTTAAGAATCTGCTTAAAGATGCAAATGAAAATGGAGTAAAATTAAGTCATCAGGCACCAACACTGTATGATGTTGTTCCAAAAGAAGAAATTGCTGAATTTGAAGAGCTTATGCGCAAAACCATAGCTGACATTGCATCAGAAGCCAGTAGCGTTGCCTGTTGGGTGTATGTGCAGAAATATGTGAAGCACAAAACCCTAAACGAAATGCTGCAAGAATGGCCAGGGGCGAGCCAGTTCATTATTGTCATGGATATTTGGAAAGACTGATGGCGGAATAATAGAGGCTGTGATAGAATGAAGAAAACGATTTGATGTGCAAATCGGTATTTTGTGGAGGAAACAAACATGGAAGATAATAAATCAATGACTGTCAAGAAAACGGTAAAATCAGGAATAACTTTTGGAAGTGCATTAGCTATGGTTATTAGTTATACAACGTGGAAGTCTGTCGGCTGGGCGATTTTTCATGGATTACTTAGTTGGGTGTATGTCATATATTTCCTTTTGCGCTATTAAATTTGAATTTTTGGAGGATAACTATTGTGGATAAAGCAGTTATTGATATATACATGGAAAAAAAAGGTGGTAACAATCAAACAGGATCGACATCCCCACTGCCTATGATAAGAATACCATTGAGCTGCCTTTCTGGCAAGCAGTTTTATTATGCTAATGCTCCTCCATGTAAGCAGTGTTTATACATTTACGATTTACTTTACATGGAGGATTTTATTATGTACGAAGAAATTTTTAATCAGATTCGATCTGCTGCAAATAAACGGAATCTCAAGGATTCCACGATTCATGCATACTGTACCAGTGTTGCTCATTTTTTGAACCGCACAGCCAAGGATATAGATGCATTAACAACTGACGATGTTGATATATTCCTAACTGAAAAGAAACTTTCCGGGATTTCACCAGAAACATACAATCACTACCATTCAGGAATCCGCTTCTTTTACAAAAAAATATTGAAGAAGAATTGGGATGATGATGACATACCTCGTATGAAAAGGGACAGAAAGTTACCAACGGTGCTTACAAAAGCAGAAATATCAGCTATTCTTGATGCTACGCCAAATTTGAAGCACAAAGCTATGATTGCTACTATGTATTCAGGCGGACTTCGTGTTTCAGAAGTCACACATCTTCATTATGATGATATTTCACGCACGAACAAAACCATACACATCCGTGATGGGAAAAGTCGCTCTGATCGTTATACTTTGCTTGCAGACCGGACGCTCGAAATATTGACAGAATACTGGTTTCAATGTGGCAGACCAAGGGGGATTTTGTTCCCAAGTTCATGGACAGGGGATTATCTTACAAAAGATAGTGTCATTCAGTTTTTTCGTGAAAGCGCCGAAAGAGCAGGCATTCAGAAACATGTCTCCACACATTGTTTGCGTCATAGTTTTGCAAGTCATCTGTTTGAGTCAGGCTGCGATATAAAATACATTCAGGCTCTTCTGGGACATCGTGATCCAAAATCAACAGAAATTTATCTGCATGTAAGCAATAAAACTCTGCTTGGTATTAAAAGCCCATTTGATGAGATGGGCGGTGAATGATTATGGAGAAATCATGTACGATACAGGATGTATTTGAACGGTTCTATCCTTCTTATGAAAAGAGGAGTAACCCTCCTGCTCATCACAGAAAAACGGCTTATCACATCAGAAACTGTAAAACAGGAGTTTTTGGTGTAAACATCAGTGTTTGTGAGGACTGCGGATGTATCAGTGTTCACAACAACTCCTGCAGAAGCAGATGCTGTCCCATGTGCCAGGAGTTTCCGAAAGAGAAATGGATTGATGCACAAAAAGAGAACGTATTGGATGCACCCTATTATCATGTAGTATTCACAGTTCCTGAGGAATTGAATTCCATTATTTACAGCAACCAGAAGCTGTTATATGATGCACTGTATCATGCTGCTTCAGCCACATTGAATGAATTGTCAAAAGATGCAAAGTACCTGGGAGCTGATATAGGGTATATCTGCATTCTTCATACCTGGGGTTCTGCAATGAATTATCATCCTCATATTCATACCATTGTTCTTGGAGGTGGGCTTGATGATGAAAATAAATGGAAAGAAACAGGTGGAAATTTTTTTCTCCCATATGGTGTCATCTCAAAGGTGTTCCGTGGAAAATATCTGGATGAGTTAAAAAGCCTGTGGAATGATTCTAAGCTTAAATTTCATGGTACAGCGGAGAAATATCAGAACAGCTATCGTTTTAAAGAACTTCTTGATAAGTGTTATGAAAAGAACTGGGTCACTTACTGTAAAGAAACTTTCAATGGTGCACAGTCGGTTATCAATTATCTTGGAAAATATACCCACAGGATAGCAATCAGTAATCAGCGAATTAAATCCATGAAAGACACGACAGTTACATATGCAGTAAAAGACTATAAAAACGAAGGCTGTTGGAAAGAGAAAACAATTTCAGGAGAAGAATTCATCCGTCGATTCCTGATGCATGTTCCTCCCAAACAATTTGTCAGAATCCGTCACTATGGTCTGCTATCATGTCATGTAGAAACAAGAGAAAAAAGATAACTCACTGCAGAAATCTGCTTGGATGCAAGAAATACATTTCTACATTAAAAAATCTAAATGCAATAGAAATGATAAAGGTTTTGTATCACATCGATGTATGCAAATGTTCTTCTTGCGGAGGGAATATGGTATCACCCCGCAAAGATAAATACAGTTCTTCTTTTTGTGCACATATGAGATGTTAAAATCTACAATTGCATAGAATAAATGACTTCCGCATAGGAGGTTTGTTTGTCATGCCTGAAATTGATTTCTTGAATAAAAAAACTTTTACCAAAACACCCGGTATGATAAACTTAAGGAAAAGAGCAACGATTGAATCCCCATAGCTATCGGCTAAAGGGACGCGACTTTGTTCACCAAGGTAAAATCGAGATTACAGCCAGTTTGCACGGATCATGTCCCTGCTCTGTTCAGAAATACCAGTAAGTTGATAGAACGCAAAGTGAACAGGTCTGCGTTTTGCTTTGAGTCCGATACTTGGTGAAACAACAAGGATTCCTGGCCTGATTGGAACGTCCGAGAATATTTAAGTTGATAAAGTTCTGCGTCAGGATAAATTCCCGGGATTCTACCGGTATTAAATCTGGCAAGAAAAGCAAAGATAAGAGCAAGCCATGGGTTCATGCCTGCGCGGATCAGCATAACGGCGACTGCCCCTCCGGTCGCCATGGAACCGTCAACGGTCAGATCGGCAAAATCAACAATTTGGTAATGTAGACCTCCAAAGGTGCAAGGAGTCCCCAGATGAGTCCTATTGCGCATGCGCCCGGCAGGGAACGGAGCAATGCCAGCGGGCTCAGGGAAGCTAAATAAGTTGTTAACATCATCGTCATAAGAAATCTCTCCTTATTTTTTATAAAATGCCTGTGCGGAACTATTTGGTGCAAAAAATCATCTACAAATATAAAACAATATTCATGAAATCAATTGCTTGCAGAACAAAATACCCACTAGCATAAATACCTGCGGTATTTGTTGAGACGAAATACCGCAGGCATATTATATAACATAATACTAAAAACGATTTAAAGCTTTAACTTGTTGCACTGATGAAATATTATTCTGTTTCAATTGCAACATAATCATCAGGAGGTGTGATTCCAAGCTGGGAACAGATATCTGCATTGTACTCTTTTGTTACCTGTGGTGCAGTCTTGATCTCCATCGTTGTGATATCAGCACCGTTTACAAGGATATCATAAGCCATCTTACCTGCTGTGTATCCGATATCATAGTAGCTATAGAAAGCGTTGCAACACCACACATCCGGAACAGATGCCTTCCTCACCGGCAATGATCGGAATACCTGCCGGAAGAGCGATGTTATTGATGGTTTCCGTGTTGTTTGCCATTGTGTTGTCTGTTGGAATATAAAATAACATCTACTTCTGAAACTGCTGTCTTACCAGAGGTGATATCATTGGAATCAGAAAGCAGTATATTCTTTTGTACGCAATGCCGTCAGCATCCTAAAGCCTCGATCTGGGTAGCCTGATACTTGGAGTTTGGCTCTGCGGAACAGTAAAGGATACCGACTGTTTTACATCCGGGAATAATTCTTTGATCATGGCTTCCTGTTCATCTAAAGGAGCAAGATCGGGAAGTTCCGGAGATATTTCTTCCGGTAGAACCTGTCCAGTCGTCGATCTCAGGGGCAGTTGCATAATCTGTGACAGAAGTTCAAGGATCGGGATCGTGCTTGGTAGCGGCTGGCAGAACACTGTAAAGCAGTGGTTGCGTTTGCAAGGATCAGGTCATAGTTGCCGGCAACAAATTATTTTTGCAATGGTAGCACAGTTTGCCTGCGCCCTGTGTGCGTTCTGAAGGTAAATGTTACATTATCTGCACCGAGCGACTCCTGTCAGTGCATCCTCAAAGCCCTGGGAAGCGGCGTCAAAGCAGGGTGCTCTAACTGCCGTAAAATACCGATCGTATATTTCTGACCATCGGTGGTACCTGTGCGACGGATTCTGTTGTTCTTTGCTGAATTGTCAGCAGATGCAGAGGTATTGTCGGAGGCTGTCATGCCGCCGCATGCTGTCATGGAAACTGTCGTTGCAAATTTGCCATCATGACGAGAGTATTTTGTTCATCTTTTTCATATTTCATTCTCCTTATCATTGATCATAGCCTTTAATGCTTTAAAGTTTCATTTAATACTTTTAATGATTGAATTATAATCACCATACAGGATTCGTCAACCGGAATTTGAGAAAAAATGTGCAAAGGACACCATTTTTTCGGTGAGGATCATAAGAAAAAAGATTTAAAATCTTAAGAAAACTTTATAGTATGCAGGGCAGAAAGGGTGTTAAGGATGGAAAACCGGAGAGATTTTTAGAAAGGATTTTTGAAAATAAAAGAGGGGTTATCCAACATTGTATTTCTCCAAGATGCCCTGTCTGTGATGAGGTGATATATGTTGGGAAAGATACCTGTGAAGACTGCCGGAAGAAAGTGATCTGTATCGGGGAACCGTCCTGCAAAAAAAAATGTGGCAAGCCATTAGAAGACCAGAGGAGGGAATACTGCACAGACTGCATGAGGAAAAAAACACTATTTTCCCAGGGAAAAGCGGTTTTGTTTATCAGGAGAAACTGCCAGTCCATGTACCGTTTTAAATATAGTAATAAAAACGCGAATATGCAGATTTTTATGCGAAAAGAAGCAGTGCCATCTATGGAGACTGGATCCGAAGAAAACAGATCGAAGCAATTGTACCCGTTCCCATGTACCGTTTGAAGGAAAAGGGAGAGGGTATAATCAGGCAGCCATTTTGCGCGGACTCTGGGAGAAAAAATGAATCTTCCGGTGGAAAAGCGCATGGTAAAACGAATCCGAATACCACGCCGCAAAAAGAATTAAATGATGTCGAACGGAAGATAAATCTAAAAAAGCTTTCCAGTTAGTACCAAATATAGTAAAATATAAGAAAATATTAATTGTAGATGATATCTATACGACGGGAAGCTTTGATCGATGCAGTGGCAGAGGTACTTTTGCAGGCAGGGGTGGATGTGAGATTTATTTCCTATGTATCAGTATCGGCGAGGGATTTTAGAGGAATATGCTATGGATGAAGAAATTGTAAGGGCTGGGAAAACTCTTTAATTATATGAGGGCTTATCAGCTTTTGCCCTGAATGCAGGGCAAAGCTTGAGAAGAAATTTAGCAGCGTGAAAGATTATATCGGTGAACATCCACAGGCATCCATCAGTCAGGTGGCAGAGGATATGGATGTTTCTGTGAAACAGATCAAACAGTGGGTGAAAGAGGAGAGACTGATCCTCTCGGAAGCTTTTTTAGATGGTGTGTTGTGTGAACACTGTGGCAGACCGATCACAAGCGGACGCTTCTGTGACAAGTGTAAAGTCGCTATGGCAAATAATCTGCGGAGTGCTTTTGAACAGACCACGTCCAATGCAAAGAGATCGGGCGGAGAGCGTGATGAAGGGGATAAGATGAGATTCCTGGAGATAGAACCGGAACAGAATGTCACATATCTGAAAATAAGGACGGAATTTATAAAAAAGGGGCGCATAGCTACGTTATTTATATAGATAGAAACGTAGAAAGGTCGCATCTGCTTTTTTTTGTTTAAAATACCGCCTACTGTGTTATAATGATGAATAAGAATGCATAATTGCGTGAAGAATGTACTTTTCAGAAAATGAGATGGGTTTATTTTATAGTAGATACATTTATTAGTGACAGACAGGAAGGAAATCTGCATGGTTAACGAAGAACGTTTACATCATATGATAAAAATGGCGATATTTGACACCAATCAAGGGAAAAAGAATGTAAACCGATGACACAGTATGCAAGAAAAAGATTATGTTTCGTTTGCGTATGCTTGGAAGCTTTGTGTCAGGAACGATTGGCTTTGCGCTGATCCTTGTGACATGGGGCATTTATTCCATGAACCAGTTAATGGAGAACCTGAATGCAATGGATATTCAGGAACTGCTGACATCCGTGCTGGTAAAGTATATTGTGTTTATGATTAAGCTTACATGGCGATCACGTATTTTGTTTATAATAGAAGATATACAAAGGGACGCCGTGAGGTAAAAAAAGTGAAATTATGGCAATCTGAAGAAGCTGAATCAGTTATACGAGAGGGAAGACAAGCTGAAAATGTCTGAGAATAAAGACTGAATAATCCCTGAACACTGCCGGGGGGCAGGAAAATCAGGAGTAAAAAAACGGCGGGAGGCTAAAAATGACAACCTTATTAGAATTGAAAGAGAAACTGATCCGTTTTTACGGAAAAAATGAAATATATGTGAAACCGGCGATCCGGTTTGTACTTGCATTGTTTACATTCCTTGTGATCAACAACAGTATTGGATATATGAAACTGGTCAGCAAGACTCCGGTTGCAGTCATTCTTGCACTTGTGTGTTCCATGCTTCAGTCAATGGACTGATTGCAATTCTTTGCGTTGGTCGTTTTGGCGGATCTGTATGCATTATCCATTGAGGTATGTCTGGTAGGACTTCTCATGTTTGCAATTATCTATTTTATTTATTTCCGTTTTCCCCAAAGAGTGGTATCAATGCGGTTCTGACACCGGTCTGCTTTAAACTGCATATTCCTTATGCGGTACCGGTTGGCTCCGGCCTGCTGAGTGAGGCGTATTCTGTTGTGTCTGTTGCCTGCGGTACTGTGATCTATTTCTTTATCCATGGAGTGAGTGAGAATGCGAGTGCGTTGAGCGATGCAGCAGAAGAGACTGGATTCTTCGGTATCAAAAGTAGTAGTGGCATTGAACCAGCTGATTGGAAATAAGAGAGATGTACCTTGTTCTTGAGTATTTTTATCATTACGACACTCATTGTCTATGTGGTGAGAAAAGCTTGACATTGAGCATTCATGGACTGTTGCATGGGCATCCGGTATTTTATTTGAAGCGGAGATTGGACTGACAGCAGGATACATTTTACTTGGGATTTCAGACAAAATTGCCGGTGTGATCATTGGAAGCGTGATCTCCGGTGTGATCGCCATGATCATCCAGTTTCTGTTTTTTTAATCTGGATTACTCCAGAACGGAACGACTCCAGTTCGAGGATGATGATTACTATTATTATGTAAAAAGCAGTTCCAAAATCTCTGGTGACAGAGAAGGATAAACAGATCAAACGTTTTAACGGCAAAAAGTGAAAAGGAACGTTTGAACAAGAAGAAATTTGCAGAAGAGATGGACATAGACGAAAATTTATTAGATTAAAAGGAAGTAATCCGGTGCAGAATTTAGGCGTAATATTGCGGACGTTTTGGGGAAAAAGCGGTGTCTTACCTGACACTTCAGATGTCCCTCACAGATATTATAGAGATCATTATCATTTCAGTTCTGATCCTATTATATGCTGGTTTGGATCAAAGATACGAGAGCGTGGATGCTTCTCCGTGGAATCCTTGTGATCCTTGCCTTTGTTTTGCTTGCAGTTTTGTTTGAAATGAATACGATCGTCTGGATCGCCGACAAACTGTTTAACGTGGCAATGATCGCTGTGGTCGTGATCTTCCAGCCGGAGATGCGCAAGGCACTGGAAAATCTCGGACGGAAGAACATTTTGGTAAATCTTTTTTAATTTGATTTCAACAAAGTGGAGAATGGAAAGTTTTCCGACAAGACTATCACAGAGCTGGTGAAAGCTGCTATGAGATGGGAAAAAGTAAAAACAGGAGCACTCATCGTAGTGGAAGATGAAATCGTTCTGACGGAGTATGAGAGGACAGGATTGCCGTAGATGGTATCCCGACCAGCCAGCTTCTGATCAATATTTTGAAAAAACACACCGCTGCATGATGGAGCAGTCATTGTGAGGGGGAGACAGAGTTGTTTCTGCCACCTGCTATCTTCCACTGACGGACTCCTTAAGCCTGAGCAAAGACCTTTGGAACAAGACACCGTGCGGCAGTCGGTATCAGTGAGGTGAGCGATTCACTCACAATTGTAGTATCGGAGGAAACCGGAAAAGTATCCATTGCACTGGACGGTGAACTTTACCGGAATGTAGATGCAGAATTCTTAAAAATAAACTGGCTTACATTCAGAAACGTGAGCAGGACACTTCGAAAGTGAAATCATGGAGAAGGAGGCTGAAAAGATGTTACAAAAATTCGGAAAGAGAGTAATGAATAACTTTGGTATTTAAAATCCTTTGCTGTTTTGTTTGCTGTTGTTTTATGGATCGTAGTCGTGAATATTGATGATCCGAGCAACTCAAAACCTTACACAACCAGTGTCTCACTGGAAAATAAATCTTATATCACCTCCATGGGAAAATGGGCAGATTATCTGGATGGAAAGAATACGATCACGTTCAGCGTGTATGCAAAACGCTCTGTGCATAATACACTTACCAATGCGAACTTTACAGCAACGGCGGATGCACAGAAAATTGAATAT
>VOFI01004176.1_pt1 | contig 21996 bp, 19 predicted proteins | sample 5384131 | NCBI WGS metagenome assembly VOFI01 (sample SAMN12384728, study PRJNA508395) | human gut metagenome | isolation source: healthy gut H | host: Homo sapiens | reverse complement strand
ATTTTCTGCCAGATGGAAGGTCTCCGCAAGTTCGGGTACGGTGCTTCCGGCCTCATATAAACGGTTCATTTCTTCGTTTCGTTTCCGGTAAAAATTCCGGGAGCCGTTATTTTCACCCCAGCCCTTTCTCCGGGATTCTTCCGGAATATAAAGAAGCCGTTCCCCATTGGTATAGCGGCGTATTTCCGCCAGCAAATCTTCCGGTAATATCTGTGCTGCATTTATGCATTTCATAATCAATCCGCTCCTTATTATTTTTCGTATAATAAGTGCAGAACATGAATATGTGATGCGTACGTCCTTGTTTTCCCATACAGAACATTTCACCCTACCCGGCTGAATATCAGCCTCCGATAAAGAAAAATGCCTTCACATAATCAATGCTCTGCATGGGATAATTTTTGTCTTTGAATATGCTTCTTAAATATTTCGTCTGATTTGTGATTCATCAGTTACCCACCTCCCTTATAAAACTAAGTTCTCAAAATAAAGAAATATTATTTGTCCCCTATAGTATACCAGAAGAAGAGATCCGATGTAAAGAAAAGCTTAATGCCGGGAGCGGATAAAAAACATGTGCCCTGCTTCCCTGCCCCGCCCTCTGTCCGGCAGTGTGTTTTATACGTCACCAGGCGCATCTCAAAAAAAGAGAGCTGTTTCTTACTATTTTGCTCCTACGCTCCACTGCCGTCCCCAGCGGCGTTGTTTGACGACCAAAGGGAGGAGTTCAGCCGCGTTGGCAGCGGAGTGAAGGAGCAAAATAGTTAGAAACAGCCTCTTTTTTTGTCTGCACCTGGTGACGTATAAAAACACACTGCCGGACAGAGGGCGGGGCAGGGAAGCAGGGCACATGTTTTTTATCCGCTCCCTCTCAGTCTTCCGGCGGAATTATCCGCATACCCCCTGCACGGTCAAAAGACGGGTCGAATTCCGGTACGGCTCCTTTATCAGGGATAAGGAGTTGATCGAGGGTTTTTTCGTAGGTATATCCCAGGGTATCTGTTATGACCAGGCGGAGGCTTAATATGTCGCCGTCTTCCGGGGGGAAGGTAGTTTCGATGCAGGAGCCGTTATTGGAGTAGCCATAGGCATTTTCGAATAACAGTGTTTTTTCAAGGAGTTCTTCATTACGGTATAAATAAAGCATGGCACGGCTTCCTTTATTGCTGTCAGGCCCGGTACTGCTGATTTCGGCGTTGGCTGTGAAGGTGGTTTCCGGGGAACCGCCTGTCCGGTGCCAGCCAAGATCTCCGTAGGCGTTCCATTGGATTAAATAGTGGGAAAAAACATCCAGGTTCGGTTCCGGAATCTCTACGGTATCTGTGCTTCCATCATTGTATATCAGGCTGATGGTGCCATTTCTGCAGGTTACGGGTATGGAGAGGTCAGCTTCAAAGAAACCGTTTTCAGCAGGGCGGGCTTCCTGTGTCTGTTCCTTTTCTCCGTCATACCATCCTACGTGGACAGTACTTCCTGCCGCCATTTCCTTCAGGGCAAAACGTACCTTTGTATCTGCCATTCCTTTTTCCAAGGCTCCGAAATCAATGGAAAAATAAGAAGTGATGCTCTGGGACTCATTCTGAAGCGCGTCTATGCGTGCCAGGGCAGTCTGCAGGCTGGCGTCGACTTGCTGGGGAATGGCGGATATTTCCCCGCTCAGCTGTGTGTTCTGTTTCTTTAAGCCCAGGCAGAAGCAAAGGAGAATGAGGTTGAGAGTGACGGACAGAACCAGAAGAACCATGACAGCGGCTTCCCATATTTTTTTCTTCACGAAATGCCCTCCCTTTTTATCGGTGATGTTATTTCTTTTACTGTAGCAAAGGAGACAGAGGATTGTCAATCCCGGAGGAGGATCGTTGGAGGAGCGTGTGAGGGGAATGGGTATTAAGAGAATGGGGGATTATCGGATTGTTCGGAAGGAAAATGGAAGGGACAAAATGGAAAACTGTATTATTGGGTTGACACAGTAATACAAAAGTGATAATATCAGGGTAAGAAAAATGTTATTACTTATGAGAATAATATCATAAATGATAATAATGAGAAGGGAGCGGTTGGAATGAACCAGCAGGAATTTATCCGGGTGGTAATGAATCCTGTGAGGCAGCGTATTATCCAATATCTGATACTGCATGAGGAAGGGACGGCGGCTTCTTTTAAGGAGGAGCTGAATGATATTCCCACAGCCAGCCTTTACCGCCATATCAAGGTGCTGTATGAGGCGGGATGTATTGAGGTGATACGGGAATGCAGGAAAAGGGGGACGGTGGAGAAGACGTATGCTCTGGTGAAACAGCCTTTGGGTGAAGGCGACAGGAAGAGTGTGGAAGGGCTGATTCAATCCGCCCTGTTTTCCTGATGGCTTCTTTTACCGGTTATTTCGCTGATGAAGGCAATGATTTCAGGAAGGATATGCTGAGTCTGACCACTTCCACTTTGCTTCTTACGGATGAGGAGTATATGGAGATGTCGGGTAAAATCGGAGCCGTATTTAATGAGTACATTTATAACAAGCCTGAGGAAGGACGCAGGCCCAGGAGGATTACATTTATTTCCTCTCCATGTGAGGAAGAACAGGAGTGAAGCATGTTAAAGATTACTGATTTTTCAAAAACCTACAAGGGCGGGAAAAAGGCGGTTTCCCATTTGAACCTGGAAATCCTTCCCGGTGATATTTACGGATTTATCGGACATAACGGGGCGGGCAAAACAACAACGATCAAAGCGGCGGTGGGAATCCTGGATTTTGAAGAAGGAGAAATTCTCATTGACGGGCATTCCATTGAGAGGGAACCGCTGCTGTGCAAATCCATGCTGGCCTATATCCCGGATAATCCGGATTTATATGAGCATCTTACCGGAGTTCAGTATTTGAATTTTATTGCGGATATTTTCCGTCTGGATTCCGGGGTGAGAACGGAGCGGATCCGGGAATACGCGGAACAGTTCGGAATTACGGACAGTCTGGGAGATTTGATTTCTTCCTATTCTCATGGCATGAAGCAGAAGCTTGCCATTATATCCGCTCTGATTCATAAGCCGAAGCTTCTGGTTCTGGATGAACCCTTCGTGGGGCTGGATCCCAGCGCCTCCGTAGTGCTCAAGCAGAAAATGCATGAGCTTTGCAAGGAAGGCAGCGCCATTTTTTTCTCCACGCATGTGCTGGATGTGGCGGAAAAGCTGTGCAATAAAATCGCAATCATCAAGAATGGAGAACTTGTGGTGTCAGGGGAGACTTCGGAGCTGACTCACGGGAAATCTTTGGAGGAGGTATTTATGGAGGTGGTCAAAGGTGATTAGCCAGAGCTTCTTGCTGTTGAAAATACAGCTTTTAAAGGGATTCGGTATCAATGAGGCCATACACTGCAGGGATGCAAGGAAAAAAAGGCGGTTGCTCCTGCTGCTTTCCGTATATATCCTGTTAGGAATTATGCTGGTGTTCTATACGGCGGGAGCTGCCTTTATGCTGTGTGCCGCGGGGGCGGCCGACAGTGTTCCCGGGTTTGTGGTTGCTGTTTCCAGTCTTGCCATATTTGTGTTTACCTTGTTCAAGGCCGGTCCGGTTTTATTTGCCGCAGGGGATTATGATATGCTTACGGCACTGCCGGTCAGACCCTTTTCCATCATTGTAAGCCGTCTGCTCCATATGTATGTGAGCTCGCTTATGCTGTCCCTGCTGACTATGGTTCCCTCCTGTCTGCTGTATGGCTGGATGGCAGGCCCTTCCCCCTGGTTTTACGCGGCAGCAGCCATAAGCGTCCTGTTTGTGCCGCTGGTTCCTCTGACCGCAGCCTCTTTGCTGGGAACATTGATTATGGCGGCCGGTTCCAGGGTAAAACATAAAAATATACTTATCATTTTCCTTTCTCTGGTTTGTACCATGGGAGTCCTTGCCCTTTCTCTGCTGTTTTCCTTCCGGGCGGAGGATATGAATATGGCGGATATGGCAGGAATGATTAAGCTGGGAGTGGATCAGGTAAATCGTATTTATCCGCTGGCCGGAATGTATACGGCAGGGATTGTCGGCGGAAATATTGCGGCGATTGCAGGATTTCCTGCGATATCGCTCGGGGTTTTCCTGCTGTTTTCCGCTTTGGTGCAGTGGAAATATGTGAGTATCAGCAGCGCCCTGCACTCTCATGCTGCAAAAAAGAATTACCGGATGCAGGCACAAAGAGCTCTCTTCTTAAGGCTCTGTATATAAAAGAGATTAAGAGGTACTTTGCATCAAATATTTATGTCCTGAATACCTTGATTGGGTATATTCTTATGGTAGCGATTGCCGTTATGCTGGCATTCACAGGAATCGATAAGCTGGAGGGATATCTGACCATGAGCGGCGGGGAATCGCTGACATTGCCATTCCCTTTGGGAAATTTGGTTCCCTTCCTTCTGTCCCTGATGCTGATGATGGGCAGCACCACCGCCTCTTCCATATCCATGGAGGGAAAGCAGTGGTGGATCCCCAAATCGCTTCCGATACCTGCCCGGACGATTCTGGACAGTAAGATGCTGGTAGGCCTTTCCCTGATGCTGCCGGCGGTTTTGATATCCGGGGCGGTCCTTGTCATCTCAGGACAGACAGGAGACGTCAATCCGGTCTGGCTGTTTCTGGTTCCCGGAGCCTATGCCTGTTTTTCCGTGGTATTCGGGATCACGGTCAATCTGAAGATGCCGGTATTCAACTGGGATAATGAGACTACAGTTGTCAAACAAAGCGGGGCTACTATGACAGCTGTCCTGGGAGGAATGCTTTTTGCTCTTGTGCCCGTAGGGCTGCGCGTACTGCTGGCAGGGATTTCCGATGATTTGTTCATGGGAATGATGGTGATGGTTCTTCTGGCGGTTTCTTTTCTTCTGTATCAGAAAAACAGCAGATGTGATTTGCGCAAAATAGAATAAATGCGGTATACTATAGGCTGGTCAGGGTGGTATAATATAGATTACGTGGAAAAAAAGATACCACCGGATAACTGAAAAAAAGCGGTAACTGAAAGGTACGGAACCGTTGCCGCTTTTTGGTTTGAGAGCGGCTTTGGAAGTATATATGCAAAAGCGCGCAGACAGGAGCACGAATGGAGAACAAAATGACAGAAACAGGAAAAATGACTGAGGGGCTGTTTCGTTTTATCGATAACAGTCCCACCGCATTCCATGCCGTTTCCAATGCGGCAGAGATGCTTGAAAAGGCGGGATACGCCAGGATTACAGGGGAAGAAGCAGCAGGAGTGAAACCCGGCGGAAGATACTATACGGTAAGAAATGGCTCGGCATTGATCGCCTTCCGGATTCCGGAAGGGGAGATAAAGGGGATACGCATCGTGGCATCCCACAGCGATTCCCCTTGCTTTAAGGTGAAGGAAACACCCGAAATGGATGTGGAAGGGCGTTATGTGAAGCTGAATGCGGAAGGCTATGGCGTTATGATTATGTCTACCTGGCTGGACAGGCCTCTGTCCATAGCGGGGCGGGTTGTTGTGAAGGAAGACGGTAAGCTTGTCACCCGTCTTTTGAATATTGACAGGGATTTATGCGTCATTCCCAATGTAGCCATCCATTTTAACAGGGAAATCAACAAAGGATTTGCCTATAACCCTCAGGTGGATCTGCTTCCGCTTTATGGAGGCGGGGATGGAGAGGAAAAAGAAAAGAAGAACAGCCTGAAAAAACTTTGCGCGGATACGCTGGGGATCGAGGAAGAACAAATCCTGGCCTCCGATCTTTATCTTTACTGCCGGGAAAAAAGGAAGACGCATGGGAGTGGAAGGCGAATTTATCGGCTCTCCCAGGCTGGATGATCTGCAGTGTGCCTATGGGACTCTTATGGGCTTTCTTGCTTCTGAGAAGGGGAAAGAGGACAGGGCGGCCGCAGGGGAATACGGCGCGGTTTATGCACTTTTTGATAATGAGGAAATCGGAAGCGGCACCAAGCAGGGGGCTGATTCCACCTTCCTGTCCGATATAATAGACTGTATTTGTGATGCCTGCGGGCGAAACGGCATGCAGAAGAGGGATATTCTGTCGGAAAGCTTCCTTTTGTCGGCCGATAATGCCCATGGAGTGCACCCCAATCATCCGGAAAAATCGGATCCTACCAACCGCCCTTACTTAAACGGCGGTATTGTGCTGAAATTCCAGGGAAGCCAGAAATATACCACGGATGCCTATTCGGCGGCGGTGATACGAGACATCTGCCGGGAGCAGGATATCCCCTGCCAGAACTTTGCCAATCGTGCCGATGTTCCCGGAGGTTCTACGCTGGGGAACATATCCTCAGCACATGTTTCCATACCTGCGGCGGATATCGGCCTTGCGCAGTTGGCAATGCATTCCGCCTTTGAAACGGCAGGAGAAAAGGACACGGAATATCTGGTTCGTCTGTGTCAGGGCTTTTTCCGGTAGTTGTTCAGGATTAAGGTAAAGGTGGAGCCGCCGCCCGGAGTGTCGGAAACGGTGAGGCTTCCATGATGGGCATCCATGATTTCCCGGGCAATGGAAAGCCCCAGGCCGAAATGCCCGGTGTCCTGGCGGGAGGAATCCCCCCGGTAGAAGCGATCGAACAGATGGGCTTTTCTGTCGTCCGGTATTCCCGGTCCATTATCGGCAACGCTGACGGAGGTTATTTTGTCCTGCTGGCTCAGGGAGAGGGTAATCCTGCTTCCGGAAGGACAGAAGCTGAAGGCATTATGAAGTAAAACAGACAACACCTGACGGATGCGATCGCTGTCGCAGAAGACGGGTGTTGTTTTTTCTTCAGGCAGCTGTATGGAAAGATGATATCCTTTTTCCCGCGCAAGAAGCTCAAAGGCTTCAAAGGTATCCAAAAGCAGGGTATCCGGTTCACAGGAAGCAGCCCGGATGGTAAAAGAATGGCTGTCCGCGCCCGCAAGGGTAAGCAGATCGGAGATCAGGCCCGACATGGCATCCCCTTCTTTTTTTATGATGTCAAAAAACATTCCCTGCTCCTCAGGCGGAGCCTTCCGGCAGGCGTTGCTGGCGGAGAGAATCACGGATAAGGGGGTCCTGAGCTCATGGGATGCGGCGGCGACAAATTCAATCTGGCTCTGCCGGCTTTTTTTCAGGGGCTTCAGAAGCAGGCCTGTAAAAAGGTAGGAAAAAAAGGCCAGGACAAGTGAGGCGGAAACAATCAGGATAAGAAAGGAATTTCGCTGCGTCTGGATGCGTTCCTGCAGGTTTCCCATGGAACGAAGAATCAGGATGGTGAGAGTGCCGGTATCACGGGAAGAAAAAGCGATGCATCCGTAATAATCGTCATTTTTTCCGCCGGAAGAGGAAAAAGAAAATTCCTGATGCCGGATAGTAAAAGGCTGCGCGGAAGGAAACCCGCCGGAATTAGCATCATAATAATTCCAGCCGGCGTCAATGGCTTCCCGGTAGGCGGGATCGTGTTCCTGGCGCCCCCAGAGAAAATCCTGCCCGTTATCTCTCAGGCTCAGGAGATATTTACCGTTTCCTTCCATCTTGGAAAGCCATTCATGGGTGATGACCGTCTGGTTTTCCAGATTGGACAGCAGGGTATTCATATCGTTTTGAAAAGAGGTAAAACTGGATTCCCTCAGATTTTTTTCGGAAATATAAAGATAGCTGCAGGACATGAGGATCAGTACCAGGATTGTGATGCCTGCACATAAAAAGGTGAGACGGCGGTGTACTTGACGGAACATTTCAGCAGTCCTCCATACGATAGCCGATACTGCGGACGGTTTTCAGCTGCACGCGGCTGCCCACTGCTTTCAGACGCCTGCGCAGAAAATAAATATAGTTATCCAGATTTCCCTCCTCCACGTCCGTATCCGGCCCCCAGACCCGGTACAGCAGAATCGGGCGGGAGAGGGACTGGCCAATGTTGCGCAGAAAGGTTTCCATGAGAGCCCCTTCCCGTCTGGAGAGGGAACAGGTATCCTCAGGGCCGGTAAGCCTGGCCTCCACCGGTTCATAGCTGATGTCTGCGAAGGTGAGCTTTTCAGTGGCTTCCATCCGCCGGGGCCGCGCCTTCCTATGCTCCGGATGCGGGCGGCCAGTTCTTCAAAATCGAAGGGCTTTACCAGATAATCATCGGCCCCGCAGTCCAGGCCGGTTATTTTATCCGTAAGGGCTCCCAGAGCGGTGAGCATGATGACAGGAGTCATGTCGCCTTTTTTCCGCATTTCCGTCAGCACCCCAATGCCGTCCAGCTTCGGAAGCATCCGATCCAGAAGGACGAGATCGTAGAGTCCTTCTTCCATATAATAGCAGGCTTCTTCCCCGTCCAGACAGGAATCCACGGCAAAGCCTTCTTTTTCCAGCTGATAGGTAAGAGTCCGGTTCAGTTCTTTGTCGTCTTCTACAAGTAATAATTTCATGGTTATCCTTTTTCTCAGATACTCAAACATCGCACATGCCCCGCCCCCTGCGTCCCGTTCCTTTGGGTCTGCTGTCCGGTTCGGATTCCCCTCCTTCCCGCCGTCGGCTATGCAGGGTTTCCTGTAAGGGGCGTATAAACTCGCCGGTCCTTAGGCCGCGTATTTTGCGGCCTTAGTACCGCTGCGTGTTTGTCCGAGCGAAAGCGTCCCCTGCAAGGAGCCCTGCATAGCCGACGGCGGGAAGGAGGGGAATCCGAACCGGACAGCAGACCCAAAGGAACGGGACGCAGGGGAGCGGGAGCATGTGCTGATGTTTGGAGTCAGATCGTGTATTTTTTTGTTGTCTGCAGTCTGCGTTTTCTTTTACTCTAATTTTAAACCCGGAGGCTGTCAAGCCGTTCCGTCAATTCCCTGAAATTACATATAAAAATATAGCAAAGAAGTCTCTAAGTTTTCTCTAATTCCTTCGCTGTTTTTAGAGGAAGCTTAGAGACTTATATGATACGATTGTGTGCATAAACAGACAGGAGGTTATTATGGACAGGAAAAAAAGAAATGGATGGAAACGTTTAACAGCATTATTGCTTTGTATTCTTTATGGCTCTGCCATTATCTTAAGTACGACGGGGTGCGGAAGGACTGCGGCTGAGGTCCCGTCGGCGGAAGGAACAGAAGAAGGAAGCAGTACGGAAGAGACGGAAAGCAGCGTAGCTGCCATGGGGCGGTATATGGAAAGCACGACGCCATTGCCGGATGGGGCGGACAGTGAGGGCAGGACCATGACCATGCTTTCTGACAACCGGCTGGCTTATTTTGATGCGGCAGCAGGATTGCTTTTATCTGAAGATGAGGGGAAAAGCTGGAGCCCTGCGGAAACATACAGTAATATTGTTCCCCAGGATGGGTTTGTAAACAACAGCTCCATTGCACCGGATGGAAGCCTTATTCTGTGTCATGTACAGTCACTCGAAAACCAGGAACTGGTCTATAACATAATCGGCATGGATACGGCAGGAAACAAAAGGGAAGTTCTGGGACAGCTGGAGGATGGTGATTACATTAATAAGGTGTTTGCCAAATCGGAAACGGAGTGTTTCGGCTCGACAGTATCCGGAAAAATCTGTTCCATTGATTGGGAAAACGGGAAGGTAAATCTGTTGTTTACGCTGTCTGAGCAGCCTGAAATGATGGCGTTTGCTGGTACTCAGCTGCTGTGTCTGGGAAACAGCGGGGTCGCCATATACGATACAGAACAGGGCAGTATGCTTGAAAGAGATACGGTTCTGGATGATTATTGCAAAAATAATTTGAAGGGCAGGCTGAACAATACCTCGGGGAGCTATGGCGGAATTGTGCTTCCCGGAGAAGAGGACACCCTTTATATTGCGGACAGCAGCGGACTGTACCGGCATGTGAGAAACGGCAATGTCATGGAGCAGCTGGTGGAAGGCAGCTTCAGCAGCTTCGGGGATCCCATGCTTGGAATGTGTGCCATGGTCAGGCTGGAAAGCGGGGAATTTCTGCTACTGACGACTGGAGAGGATTTAATTCGTTTCACCTATGATCCCAATGAACCCACAGTGCCGGAAAAACAGCTTAAAATCTACAGTCTGGAAGAAAATTTTTCAATAAAGCAGGCAATGGCCTTATTCCAGAAACAGAATCCGGACGTATATGTGAAATATGAGTACACGTATGCTTTCCTGGAGAAGGATTCCTCTATGACGGTGACGGATGCTTTGAAAAATCTGAATGTGGAGCTGCTGAGCGGAACGGGTCCGGATGTTATCCTGCTGGATGGGATGGATGCATCTGTATATTCCGGGAAGGGAATGCTCGCGGATTTGTCACCGGTGCTGAAGGAGCTGGTGGATCAGCAGGCGGTGTTTGAAAATATCGCATCTGCTTATAAGCAGGAAAACGGAACCTTTGTGATCCCCGCATCATTCAGCCTTCCGCTGCTGTTTGGCAGACAGGAGGATGTGGAAGCCGTGAAGGATATGGACAGTCTTGCCGCAGTTGTGGAAAAGCTGCGGCAGGAGAACCCGGAGGGCAGTATTACGGGAGCCTTCAGTGCACGGCAGGAACTGCTGCAGCTGATGGAGGTAAACAGCGTCGGCTGGCTTGACGGAAAGGAACTGGATACCCAGGCTGTATCCAATTTCCTGAATCAGGCCCTGCGGATTTATAAGGCGGATATGCAGGGAGTCAGCAAGGAAGAGTTGGAGGTCTGGGGGGAAACGGAAAGAGCCTGGAGTCTGGGAGGTCTGGCGGCTCTCACAGCGGGCGATAAGATAAAAATAATGGCCGGAACGGCAAGCAATATGCTGATGGATATGGGAGCGGTCAGCAAGGTTGTGGATGAACAGGGATATGTATTTGATTTATGGCCCGGAGAGGAAGGGACCGGTTACCTGCCGATGGATAAACTGGCGGTATCAGCGTCCAGTACCCAGCAGGAGCAGGCAGTAAACTTCGTGAAGCTGATGCTGGGAGAAGAATATCAGAAGATGAATACGGGGAGCGGTTTCCCGGTAAACAGGGCGGCCTTCGACAGTCAGGATGAGACTGACGGTGAGATGTCCATGGGAACCGGATGGAAAGTTGGCGGGAAAGATATGCAGTTTTCCTATGGTTATCCAACAGAAGCTGTCACGACCAGAGTGAAGGAATTGGCGCAGAACGCTGAAATTTCACTGGAGGGTAATGTGGTACTGGAGGAAGCTGTAGTGGAATTCGGCGTGCAGGTCCTGACAGGAAGTATGAGTGTGGAGCAGGCTGTTAAAGAAATACAGCAGAAAACCGCTATCTATCTGTCGGAATAAGGAGCATTTAATTTGAAGAAAAAAAAGTGGAATAAAAGCAGGAGGGCCTTCCTGGCCTTTCTGCTTCCCAGCTTTCTGGGGGTGGTGTTTTTTGTGCTTCTTCCCTTTCTGGACGTTTTTAAACGTTCCTTTACAACGGCGGTCACGGGGGAATTTGTTGGAATTCAGAATTATGTAACCGTATATGAAAACAGGGCGTTTCGCCTGGCGGTGGGCAATACCCTGCGTTTTACGCTGGTGTGTCTGCCGCTTCTTTTAGTACTGGGGCTGCTGGCGGCTCTTCTGCTTACCAACATGAAGCAGGCGCAGCTGCTGAAATCCTTTTTTCTTCTTCCCATGGCAATGCCGGCGGCGACGATAGTATTGATTTGGAAGATGACTTTTTCCGAGAGCGGTTTCCTGAACAGGCTGCTTTCCGCGCATACGGATTATATGGGTACCGGCCTGGCTTTCTGGGTTCTTGTTTTCAGCTATGTGTGGAAAAATCTGGGTTATACCGTTGTCCTGTGGCTGGCAGGCATTCTGGCCATACCGGAGGATTATATACAGGCAGCTAAAGTGGACGGGGCAGGGAAGGTACGTATTTTTTTCTCCATCATATTGCCGCAGCTGAAGGGGTGCATGTATACCATTACGGTGCTTTCCTTTCTGAACTCCTTCAAGGTGTTCCGGGAAAGTTACCTGGTGTCGGGGGCGTATCCCCATGAAAGCATGTATTTGCTGCAGCATTTATTTAATAACTGGTTCGTTTATCTGGAATTGGATAAAATGGCAGCTGCGGCAGTCTGTATCGGTATTGTGCTTCTGGGGGTCATTCTGTTTCTGGAAAAATTATGGGAGGAAGGGGATGAGGAACGGTGAAAATTTTTAGAAAAGCGGGAAAGGCAGCCGGACAGGTTTTTCGTTTCATCCTCCTTCTGGGTCCTGTTTTTCTGATGTGTGCGCCGATTTTTCTGCTGCTGTCGGGGTCTGTTATGAGCAGACAGGAGCTTTCGCAGTATCTGGCGCCGCTTTTCGGAAACGCGGAGGGGTATATCGGCTGGAGGCTGTTTCCCCAATATCCTACGGGAGAACATTATTGGAAGCTTCTTTTGTATACGCCTCAGTTTTATACGGTGTTCTGGAATTCCTTAAAGCTGGTGGCGGCCATATTGGGAGGACAGCTTCTGATAGGGGTTCCTGCGGCCTGGGCCTTTGCGGTTTACCGGTTCCGGGGAAGAAAGTTTCTGTTTACCATTTATATCGTGTTGATGCTGATGCCTTTTCAGGTGACCATGCTTTCTCAATATCTGGTGTTAAGCCGGGTGGGGGTTATGAATACTCACTGGGCGGTGATTCTTCCGGCGGTTTTTTCCACATTTCCGGTATTTCTTATTTACCGGGGGTTCTGCGGGATTCCCAGGGGGCTGCTGGAGGCGGGAAGGATAGACGGGGCAGGAGAATGGTATCTGTTTTGGCGGATCGGGCTTCCTTTGTCTTCAGGAGGGATTCTTTCGGCAATGGTGCTGGGATTTCTGGAATATTGGAATCTGATTGAGCAGCCGCTGGCCTTTCTGAAGGATAAGGCGCTGTGGCCTCTGTCTTTGTATCTGCCGGAAATCGGGCAGGATAAGGCGGGTTTTGCGTTTGCTGCTTCGGTGGTGACTCTGGTGCCTTCGGTGTTTGTGTTTTTGCTGGGGAGGGATTATCTGGAGAAGGGGATTGTGGCTTCGGGGCTGAAGGAGTAGGGGGGCGGCGACTTTGCCTCCGGTCAGGGGACTCACGGGGGGATTTGGCCTCTGTGGCAGTCTCGATGCCGGGGCGGGGGGAAGGGGGGGACTTATTCGGACGGAAAAATGGGGCATTTCTAACTTTCCGGGGTTCCCATGTTACTGTCTAAATGGCTTGAACTCCTCCCTTCGGTCGTCAGACAGCGCCATTTGGGCAGACAGTAACATGGGAATCCCGGAAAGTTAGAAATGTCACCATTTTTTCGTGACTCATATGTCCAATCCCCCTTCCCCCCCCGGCATCGAGACTGCTACAGAGGCCAAATCCTCGTGAGTCCCCTGACCGGAGGCAAAGTCTGGGGGTATGTAAGGGATAAAAGATAAAAGATAAAAAGATAAAAGATAAAAAGATAAAAGATAAAAAGATAAAAGATAAAAAGATAAAGATAAAAAGATAAAAGATAAAAAGATAAAAAGATAAAAAGATAAAAGATAAAAAAGATAAAAGATAGATAGGCTGTTAGTTGGATGATAGATTTTGTTTGTAGGTTTGTAGGTTTGTAGGTTTGTAGGTTTGTAGGTTTGTGGGTCTATAGGTTTGGAAATTGGGATAGGAGAATGGGAATATGTTGATGGAAGTGGATAAGAGGAAGAGGGTATTGAAGGGGTTTGGGGTGTTTTTGGGGGGATGTTGGTTTTGACTTTGGTGTCCAGGGGATTTATGCGGAGGGGTTGGCTCGGGTGTCGGTGGAGGTGCCGGAGAGGATGGCTGTGGGGCATGTGGTGGAGGTGTCGGGGAATGTGAAGCAGAGCAGGGAGCTGGCGGTGAATGTGGCGGAGGGGCTGCGGGTACGTGAGGTGTTTGTGATTCCGGGTGACAGGGTGGAGGCTGGGAGTGAGTTGTTCGCGCTGGATTTGGATTTTCTGGAGGAGAGGATAAGGGATAAGGAGAGGGATGTGGAGAAGCTGAGGCTTCAGATTGCTACGGTTCAGGGGAATCTGGCTTTGGCGGGGGAGGAGAAGAATGTGGAAATGAGCAGGGCTGGGGAAGATGCGGTGCGGGCGGGGGAGGAGGCGGATAAGGCTTTGCGGCGGGCTGAGGAGGATTTGGCGTCTGCGAGGGCTTCGCTGCAGGAGCATTTGGATAAGAATTTGAAGAATACTTCGGATGAGGAGAGGCAGAGGCAGGAGGAGGCTTATCAGGCGTGGAAGAAGAGGCTGACAGAAGGGGGAGAGAGGGAGAAGAGTGTTTCGGATAAGGTGAAGGGGCTGCAGAGGAGGAAGGAGAGTCTGGAGGGGGAAATTGCCGGGCTTAAGGAGAAGATCGGGGAGTTGGAAAAGAAGGGGGGAGAAAATGGTTCGGAAGGTACGGAGGGTGGTACGGTGAGCGGAAATGGTTTGGGTGATGGGGCATCTTCCGGCGGCAGCGGGGAGTTGGATGCTTTGAAGGCGCAGCTGGCTGAGAAGGAGGCGGAACTTGTGCAGGTGAAGAAGGAGCTTTCTGAAGCGGGCTGGGAGCAGGAGGATGCGGCAGAGCAGTTGGGAGAGCTTCAGGGGAATGCGGTGAATAAGCCGGATTTTTCGGAGGAGGATTCGGCGTGGGAGAGTTGGATGAGTACCAGGAAGAGTCTGGAGGAGAAGGTGCAGGATGCGGAGAGGGCGCTGGAGGATGCGGAGGATGAAAAGGAAAAGGCTTTGGAGGATGCGCAGAGGAATCTGGAGGACAGTCTGAGGTCGGAGCAGTCGGATTCCACGTTGGGGCTTTATCAGCTGGATTTGGAGGAGGCCGGAGAAGAGCTGAAGCGTCTGAAGGGGATTTTGGAGCAGGAAGGGGTTGTTAAGGCTGAGGCTTCGGGTGTGGTTACCCGTGTGGGTGTTGCAGCAGGGGAGCAGACATCGTCGGGGGCTTCGGTGGTATTCGCGGATACGGCAAGGCCGCTGCAGTTTGAGGTGATTCTTCAGAAGGAGGAGAAGAAGTATGTGAATCTGGGGGCAGAGGCGGAGATAACGCTGGGAAACAGCAGTAATATGATTAAGGCGACGGTGGATTATCTGACGGAAATGGAAACGAGCCCGGGCAGTTTTACGGCATTGGTGACGCTGCCGGAAGGGACGGGGACCATTGGGCAGAGCGGGATGTTCCGTGTTACGCAGCAGTCGGAGATGTATAATTATTGTATTCCTGTGGATGCGCTGCATATGGATGAAAACCAGAGGAATTTTGTGTATGTGCTGGGAGAAAGGAGCGGATTTTTAGGTGCGGAGCTGACTGCGGAGAAGCTTATGGTCGATGTTCTGGATAAGAATGATAAGTATGCGGCGCTGGCCGGCGGTGTGGTGGATGAAAACAGCAGGATTATCTGTACGGCGGACAGGGAAATCTCGGATGGGGATCCGGTTCGTATGAAGGATTAAAAGGCAATAGGGGAAAGTGATAAAAATACGGGACTGGATTTGTGAAAAATGCTTATAAAATATTATAAAAGATGGATTAACTTGTAAAATATTCCTGAAAGATTTATAATGAATGCATGATTGAAAGTCAATTTTTCGGAGAAATGATTTGTGTTTCTTACGGGGCTTTGGCTGCAGAACAGGAAAGTGTGTTGGCGTATGGAAGAGAAGGACTCTTCCCGGGAAGGAGAAGGTATGGAAAATAAGGTGATGAAGTTTTACTCAAAGGCGGGGAATAATATTATCCTGAGAGCAATACCGGGGCATTTTGCAACGAGTCACTCCCATATCAATTACTATGTGGATATGACAGGGCTGAAGACACGGCGCAGTGAGGCGGCGGCAGTAGGAAAGGCTTTTGTGCAGAGGCTGCCTATTGAGACTGTGGTAGATACCATTGTATGTCTGGACGGTTGTGAGGTCATCGGCGCTTATATGGCGGAAGAACTGGAAATGGGGAATTTTCCTTCCATGAATATGCACAACACGGTTTATGTGGTAACACCGGAATTTAATATGAATAACCAGATGATTTTCAGGGATAACCTTGTTGGAGAAATTCAGGGGAAGAATGTCCTTTTGCTTCTGGCTACGACCACGACGGGAATGACCATGCGCAGAAGTCTGGAATGTATTGAGTATTACGGAGGAAAGGTTCAGGGGATCTGCTCGGTGTTCAGTGCGGTGAAGTCGATTAATGGGCTGCGTGTGGAGGCTATGTTTGATACCAGCGATATTCCCGGATATCAGGCTTATGAAGTGCACAATTGTCCGATGTGCAAGGCAAAACAGAAGCTGGATGCCATGGTAAACGGATATGGGTATTCCAGGCTGTAGGCGGATAACCGGGGAGTGCCTATGAACTTTTATTCTTTGTGTTTACGGAGCTTCCGGCTTGATGAACGTTGCATGCGGCGGGGTATTGGACCGGATGCCGTATAGTATGGAAGGTTCATACAGGGAAAAGAATGGGATGGCTTTTTGCTGTGCGAGACGGAGCTCTTCAAGCGTATCGTAGGAAATACGCCGGATTTCAAAGTCGGGCTGTGCAGAAAGGGTCAGGATACCGTAGGAGCTTCTCGGATCTCCGTCATAGGGGGCACCGATACTTCCTGGATTACAGGAAAGGGTATTTTCCCAGGCGAAAAGTGACGGGATATGCGTGTGGCCGCAAATCAGCAAATCGGGCGATTCAGAGAACGGAGGGAGCTGTGGATAATGGCTGAGGAATATCCGGAATCCTTCCCGTTCCAGAAGAAGGCTGCGGCGGAGGGAGGCCAGGTAAGTCAGGGCCGGCTCCGGGAGCTCTTTTCTGGTAAAAGCTGTGAGTGCTGCCTGTCTGGCGGTGAGCCCGCCGGCGGCCAGAAGCCAGTCATCCGTGTTTCCTGCAACGGCCGCCAGGGTGGGAAGTCTTTGAAGCTGCCGGAAAACACCGGCAGGGTCAGGGCCTTTGGTGAAAAGATCACCCAGCAGTATGAATTTTTGTATATGATTTTGTCTGCAATCCTTCAGCACCGCTTTTAAGGCGGTGCTGTTTCCATGTATATCGGCAAGAAGAGCGATACGTTCCATTTCAGGTTACTCCTGTCCGTTTCTTTTGGAGGAAACGTATTTGAGGGCCATGAGGATTCCTGTGGTAAGAAAGACACAGATTACCGCCATGGCGCAGCCTACGGATACACTGCCCTGTTCAAATTCACGCATGATGAAGGTGGAGACGGTGAGGGTGCTTGGCGGCGCCACCATGGATGCGGCAACCAGTTCCCGGAAGGAAATGATGAAGATCATCATGAATCCGGTGAGGATGCCTCTGAAAATAAGGGGAAAAGTAATGGTACGGAAAATGTAAAAGCCGGATCCGCCGAACGTCCGTCCGGCCTGTACCAGACTGTCACCCAGCTGGATAAAGGCGGAGGTGGTATACTGCACGGCGTAGGGAAGGTAGAGTACAACATAGGTTAAAATCATGATGCCCAGGGTATTATACAGAGGCAGTACGGGATAAAGCAGGTTCCAGAAAAGCATAATCCCGATTACGAGGACAATACTGGGAAGCATCTCGGGAAGCAGGCTTATGCCCTCCAATATTTGGGAAAGGAAAGCGGCTTTTTTCCTGCGTGCGGCAAGAACGATGACAACACCGATGGCGGAGGCGATGAAAGCGGCGGCAAAAGCCAGAAAAAGGCTGGTGAATATGGCATTGCGCCCTTTGGAATTGGCTGAAAAAAGCGCCGCATAATGGGCCAGGGTAAAATTGCCTGCCTGCAGTCCATATCCCCGCAGTTTGATGAGGGAAGTCATTATGATGGAAAAATAGGGAATCCCGATGGACATAAAGAATATCAGAAGGAGATATCCCCATGCCAAAATGCTTTGGAAAACGGGCAGCTTTTTTTGTATGGAGCGCGAACCCTTCCCTCCCACCAGCCGGTAGGTATGCCTGGCAGTAACGGTATTCTGCAGCATCCACATAAGAATACAAATCAGCACAAGAACGGAAGAAAGGGATGCCGCTTTTCCGAAATCTATGGGAGAGGTCGTGCTGTGTCTGTGTATGTCCGTGGTGAATACATAAAAACCAATACGGGTTCCGAAGGTTGCAGGAGTGCCGTATTCCGAGAGGGTTTTAACAAAGACCAGCAGGGCGCCTATCGCATAATTGCCGGAAAGAAGAGGGGCCAGAATGCGGCGGAAGCGGTAAAAGAAATTTCCTCCGAAAATCTGTCCTGCCTCATCCAGGCTTGAACTGATATTCAGCATGGCATTTTTCAGGATGCTTATCATAAAAGGCAGCACATGGAGTGACATGACCAAAACCAGGCCCCAAAAGGAAAAGAAGCTTTCGCTGAGTCTTCCGGTAAAGGGGAAGAGCTGCTGAAGCAGTCCATTTTTCTGCATAAAAAGGATGAATCCCATGGAGCTGATAAAGGGCGGGGTCATGAAAGGGATCATGATGACGATATCAATCCATTTATGCTTTGCCAGCTGGGTCCGGGTGATCAGATAGGCAAAGGGGATGCCGAGAATGGTGGTGACTAATACAACGGCGGCTCCCAGCAGGAGGGAATTGGTGATGGTACGCAGGTTTTCCGGATTGAATATAATGTTCAGGGCATAGGAGAAATCAGGGCGGCCATCTATTATGACCGCCCTGGCAAAGATCATGAACAGGGGACAGAGAATCAATACGGCGAGGCAAAGCAGAATAAGGAGATTAATCCCGTTCTGTAAGGTTTTCCAGTGTTTCATAAGGGTTCCTCATTTATTTACAGCTGTTGACCAGATCTTCGGCAATCCGGGCGGAATTTTCCATCATCCAGCTCCAGTCCAGGTCAAAGGTGGGGATATCGGCAGCATTGGTCCGTTTATCCGTAGTGATATCGGTTCTTCCGGGAAGCAGGTAAGCATCACATACCAGCTGCTGTCCCTCATCAGAAAGAAGGAAGTCCATGAAAGCTTTGGCATTGTCCGTATTCTGGCTGGTTTTCAGTATCATGGCAGGGCGGGGGTTGATTACGGTGCCGCTGGCAGGATAATAGATGGAAAGCGGTTCGCCCTTGTCCATGGAGGAATAGGCGTTGTAGTCCACACCAGCTATGAGGATTGCTTTTTCACCCGTGGTTACGGCTTCCAGGGCAGCCTTGTTGGCTCCGGGATTGGTCAGGCCGTTCGCCACCCAGCTGTCAATTACGGACCGGGCTTCTTCACCGAAAGCATAGCTGTAGCCGGAGAGAAAGTCCTTGCAGGCGCCGGATTTTACCGGATCCGGAATGGCAATGAGATCCTTTATAGGCAGGGTCGCTGCCCAGTTCCGCCCAGTCGGCATCCAGCTGGTCAATCTGCGTGGTGTTATAAATGACGCCAACGGCAGATGCGCTGTAGCCATAAATTTTTTTGTCCGCATCTATCCAGTCAGGATTCATTTTATCCGCATTGGCGGGTTCATAGCTGAGGACCTGATCGTCCTGAATCATGCCGAGTCCGTCCGCCCAGGAAGCCATGATAACCACATCCGCAATAGGATTGGCCTTTTCCGCTTCCAGTCTCGCCAGAATTTCACCGGTGGTACCCTGGAACATTTCAACCTGTACACCAGTCTTTGCCGTGAAGGCTTCTGCCATTTTTATCGGCAAGGCCTGCGGGAGAAGGACAATATACAACAACCTTTCCTGAGAGAGCGGCCTGTTCTTCCTGAGAAGGTGTTTCCTGCCCGGAGGCTGCTTCGGGAGAGGAAGTTTCCATGGCAGCTCCTTCGCTGCCGGACGCCTGGGAAACGGTTTCCTGGGGAGACGCGGAAACCGTGCTGCCGGAAGAGGTGCCGCAGCCTGCCAGGCCGAGGGTCATTGTTATTCCTAAAAGTACGGCAAGTATTTTCTTTTTCATTTTGAAATCCTCTCTTTACTAAAAATGTATAATGTGGTTTCTGTTGATTGACAGTGAAATTTCTGTTCCCGGCGTGTATTTCTGCCTTGCAGGTATCCGCCAGGGAAATCTGCCGTTCATAACCTGCACTTCGTAATGTTCGCCCAGAAACTGTACCGAGGTTACCGGGAGCTTCATATAGACATAATCGGGGCCGGGGGTATGCAGTTCGTCGATTCTTATATTTTCCGGCCGGACCATGCTGGAATCGTCAAGCCAGTTGGCGTGTCCCACAAAACCGGCGACTTCCTTTCGGGAAGGGGAGCAGTAGATATCCTCCGGGCGGCCCTGCTGGAGAATCCGGCCGTTATCCAGGACGATGATGGAGTCGGATATTTCCATGGCCTCCAGCTGATCATGGGTTACAAAAATGGAAGTGATATTCTTTTGGGATACCAGGCTTCTGACCTCGCTCCTCATTTCTTCCCGCAGGCCGGCATCCAGGGCACTGAAGGGTTCGTCGAAAAGGATACAGGAGGGATGAATGGCGATCGCCCTGGCAAAAGCCACCCGCTGCTGCTGTCCTCCGGAAAGCTGGTGAGGATACCGATCTTCAAAGCCGGTGAGGCGTACGTCGGAAAGCGCCTGCATCACCTGTTCCTCAAGACCTTTTGTCCGTCCTCTGGCACGCAGGCCGAAGGCTGTATTTTCAAATACGGTCATATGGGGCCACAGGGCAAAATCCTGGAAAACGAATCCCAGGCCTCTTTTTTCAGGAGGGGTACACAGGCGGGAGGAGGAAGAAAAAATACAGGTATCATCAAAGTAAATCTCCCCCTCATCAGGAGTTTCCAGTCCTGCAATGATGCGCAGCAGCGTTGTTTTCCCGCAGCCTGAAGGACCGAGAAGCGTGGTAAAGCGGCCGCTTTCGAAGACAAGGCTGATATCGGTTAGCACCGGGTTATCCCCATAGGATTTGGTAATATGTTTCAGGGTGATTTTCATAACAACTCCATTTCTCCGGCTGGATTATTCGGCCGCCGGAAGGCCCTGCAGCTTTAAGCTCGGTTTTATTGTAGAGAATCTTTCTCAGGTAAGCCACCGTCCTTTTGTCAAAGACCTGTAAAAAGAATGTAAGATATTCTGTCAGTATCTGTTAATTTCCATAGAATTCTTCTATACTCGGAGGCGATGGTACCGCAGCTGCCGGATGTACCGGGGCTCAAGGAAAAAGAGAAAGGGAGGAATGGGAATGAATGTGGATAAGTATCGGATTCTTGTACTGCTGAGTCAGGGGGATAAGCTGTCGGAAATTGCAAGAAAGCTGGGAATGAGCCAGCCGACGGTTTCTTTTCATCTGAAATCGCTGGAAGAAGGGCTGGGGGTGCCTTTATATGTGATGGAGGATCATCGTGTGGCGCTTACGGACGCGGGGCTTAATCTGGCTTCTTATGCCGGTGAAATCGTGCAGATGGAGGCAAACCTTCAGAAAAAGGCGCAGGAATATAAAGAGTGCAGGGAAGGGAGTATTCATATCGGGACGACTTTATCGCCTGGTATCGCGCTTTTGCCGGGAATACTTGGGAAATACCGGGAGAGCTGCCCGGGGATACATGTGCAGCTGGAGTCCGGTTCGGCGCGGACAATAATACGTAAGACCCAGGAGAAGGAATTGGATCTGGCTTTTGTATCCGTAACCGGCTCATTGCCTTCCTGCTTCGAGGTGCGCAAAATCAGGGAGGACAATCTGGTGCTGATATATCCGATGGCGCTGAAGAGCTTCATGGAGCCATATGGCGGAGGGGAGGCGGATTACCGGGGATTGGGGCAGTTTCCTTTTATACATCATTCACCGGAATCTTCTACGAGGAAAATGACGGAAGCATTCCTGGAGCGGGAAAGGATGGTATTCCGAAATACAATAACTGCCGATAATATTTTTATTATGAAGGAGCTGGTGCGCAGGGGAGCGGGAATCAGCATGGTGCCGGCTTCTTTTCTGGAGGAAGATGAGCAGGGAATCGGAGTGCTTTCCGTACCGGGGACTGAGCTGCGAAAGGAGATTGTGCTGATCTGCCATAAGGAGTATTACAGGCCTCCGGCGACGGAACGTTTTCTGGAGTGTGTGGGAAATTGGAAACATACCGGAAAAAGCTCATAACCTAGGAGTAAGACCAAAGCCGGTGTTATGGGAGGATGTCATGAATTCACAGAAGCTGGAGAACCTTTTTGAACACAGAATGCCTGGATTTACTATGGAGGGAGCCCAGGAAAAATCACAAA
>VOFI01001613.1_pt1 | contig 22000 bp, 32 predicted proteins | sample 5384131 | NCBI WGS metagenome assembly VOFI01 (sample SAMN12384728, study PRJNA508395) | human gut metagenome | isolation source: healthy gut H | host: Homo sapiens | reverse complement strand
TTTGCCGATATTCTGAAAGCAAACGGTATCAAGGCGCTCCCTTATCATGCCGGTATGGATTCGCAGCAGCGTTCGAGCAATCAGGATGCGTTCCTAATGGAAAAAGCAGACGTGATCGTTGCGACCATTGCTTTCGGTATGGGGATCGACAAACCCGACGTACGGTATGTCATCCATTATGATATTCCCAAAAGCCTCGAAGGATATTACCAGGAAACCGGACGAGCCGGCCGTGATGGCGGTGAAGGCCAGTGCATCGCTTTTTATGCCTATAAAGACTTGCAGAAATTGGAAAAATTCATGCAGGGAAAACCTGTGGCGGAACAGGAGATCGGTAAGCAGTTGCTTCTGGAGACTGCTGCTTATGCCGAAACTTCCGTATGTCGACGGAAAGTCTTGTTGCACTATTTCGGTGAAGAATGGAATGATCTATGATCCGGTGACTATCACGAAGGGCAAACGTGTGGCGGATGCCTTGGCAATGATGGCTGAATATAAGATTGGCGGTATTCCCGTGGTGGATGAAGGCGGGTATTTGGTTGGTATCGTGACGAACCGTGACTTGCGTTTCGAAAAGGATATGAACCGCTCTATCGATGAGGTGATGACGAAAGAGAATTTGGTCGTAACCGGACAATCTACGGATATGGAGGCCGCCGCTCAGATCCTTCAGGAACATAAGATCGAGAAGTTACCGGTGGTTGATAGCCATAATAAGTTGATCGGCTTGATTACCTATAAAGATATAACGAAAGCGAAAGATAAACCGAAGGCTTGCAAGGATTCGAAAGGTCGTTTGCGTGTAGCTGCCGGTGTAGGCGTTACGTTCAATACCTTCGAGCGTGTAGCCGCTTTGGTGGATGCCGGGGTGGATGCTTTGGTGATCGACACGGCACATGGTCACTCAAAAGGTGTGGTGGATGTCTTGAAACAGATTAAGGCGCAATATCCGCATATTGATTGTGTGGTCGGTAATATCGCTACGGGCGAGGCTGCTAAATATTTAGTGGAAGCCGGGGCGGACGCCGTGAAGGTAGGTATCGGTCCGGGTTCGATTTGTACAACTCGTGTGATCGCTGGTGTGGGTGTTCCCCAGTTGTCGGCTATTTACGATGTGGCGAAGGCGTTGGAAGGAACTGGTGTGCCTTTGATCGCTGACGGTGGCTTGCGTTACTCCGGTGATATCGTGAAGGCGATCGCCGCTGGTGGATCTTCCGTGATGATGGGATCTCTGTTGGCGGGTGTAGAGGAGTCGCCGGGCGATACGATTATCTTCAATGGCCGAAAGTTTAAGTCTTACCGTGGAATGGGGTCGTTGGAAGCTATGCAAAAGGGGTCCAAGGATCGGTATTTCCAAGATGTGGAGGACGACGTGAAGAAGCTGGTTCCGGAGGGAATCGCTGCCCGTGTTCCGTTTAAGGGTTCTTTGTATGAGGTCATTTACCAAATGGTAGGTGGTTTACGTGCGGGAATGGGTTATTGCGGGGCTCATAATATCGAGGAGTTGCATAAAGCTCGTTTTACTCGAATCACCAATGCAGGTGTGCAAGAGAGCCATCCGCATGACGTAGCGATCACGCAAGAGGCTCCGAATTATAGCCGCGGTGAATAGTAATACAAGTTTTACGTTTTATAAAAAACACTAATTTAATGGGATAGCATACTTTTCTTGTCGGCTCTCCGTTAGATTAGTGTTATTTTTGTAATGTATATTCGTGCTATGGTAAAAGAATTTTTGATGAAAAAGTTACTTATTTCATTAGGGGTATTCGCTTGTGTGACAGTTAACGCTCAAACCGCATCCGATTCGGTCGTTATGATGGTCGCTGGAAAACAAGTGCCTTTATCTGAATTTATTTTTATCGCAGAGAAGAATGGAGAGGTGGATTTATCGAATACAAAGTCCGTCAAAAACTATGTCGAGCTATTTAAAAATTTTAAGCTAAAAGTAGCGGAGGCGGAATCTTTAGGGATCGACCAGACATCCTCATTCAAAAGTGAGCTGGATGGATACCGGGCTCAGTTGATCGATAGCTATATGTCGGATAAGGAGGGTGAGAAAGCGGCTGCCCGTGCGGTATATGACCGGGGGGATCACTCGGTAGAGTTGACCCACATCTTATTCCGTTTGCCGGAGAAGACGGTCTCCAAAGATACGGTAGCTGTATATCAAGAAGCCATGCGAGTATACGAACGTCTCCAGAAAGGAGAAGATATGGAAACAGTCGGCAAAGAACTGAAAGATGCCGATAAGGAAAATGTCGGCTATGAATATGTACACTGCTTGCTCCCGATGCAGATCCCTGAAAGCCTTTGAGAATGCCGTCTATTCTTTGCCGATTGGCGTGGTGTCTGAACCTGTTCGCACGAAATTAGGATTTCATTTAATAAAAGTCCATAGCCGCAAACCTAATCCGGGACGGGTACGTGTCGCTCATATCTTGATCGCATTCCCGAAAGATTCCGCTATTCAGGACTCATCGGCTTTTCTGGCAAAAGCGCAAGCTGTCTATAAGCAAGTACAAGAGGGTGCGGATTTCGGTGAGTTGGCGAAAGAGTATTCGGGGGATGCGGCTTCCGCTAAAAAAGGGGGGGTATTACCTTGGTTCGGGATCGGCGAGATGGTCCAGCCTTTTGAGCAAGCCGCTTTTGCGTTGAGCAAGCCGGGTGATTTATCCGGGGTGGTGGAAACTCGTTTTGGTTACCATATCATTAAGTTGATCGATAAGAAGGGACGCCCTTCGTTTGAGGAAGAGGAAAAAGCCTTGTCGAGACGTATGGGGCAGGGTGAACGTAACTTCGAGTTATATAAAGCTTTCGACGATCGTATGAAAAAAGAATACGGATACGTTTTCTATCCGGAAGCCTATGCGGAGCTGCAAGCGTTATGTAATGATTGTTTCCCCACGGACGAGGCGTTTTATGAGAAAGCGAAGGATATGAACAAGACGCTTATGCAATTGGATGGAAAGGATTTCCCGCAAGCGGAGTTCGCTTATTATATCCAGCGCTGTCCGTTCTCTACGAAATCGTATGCGGGAGATTTCATGCAGGAGGTTTACGATTTGTTTATCCGCGATATCGTAACGACCGCCGAGCGTAAGAATCTGGAGACAAAACATCCGGAGATCCCTCATTTGATGCAGGAGTACCGGGATGGGATTCTGTTGTTTGAGGTCAGCAACCGGGAGATCTGGAGCAAACCCTCCGCCCAGCAGAAGGTGTTGGAAGCGAAGTGGATTGCGGATTTGAATAAAAAATATCCGGTGACTGTCAACTGGAAATTATTGAAGAAACTAAAGAAATAAAATAAAGATAGATATGAGGATAGTCTTCATGTTCCTAGCGTTCGTTGTGTTGTTGGGTGCCTGTAAAGGTTCTCAGCCAGCTGATACTACGGATGTCTTGGTTAGCGCGAGGAAAACCAGAAAAAATTTGTCTTGGACAAGGCTTTGGTGAAAGGTCTCTTCCTGAAGATCCCGGTGGATGCCCCCGGCCTCGTTGATGTAAAGGGATGGTATAGATCGACTTCTGAGGCTTCTTTAGAAAAAATTGAGAAGTATAGTGTACAAAATGCCACGATTTATGAGTACTTTTACGACAAATGGGTGGATTTTGACCAGGTGATGGACAATATTCCGGTGCATGTGTCGAATGCGAACGACTTCTTGAGGGCAAACAAGTTTGTCGAAGTTTCGGATAGTACATATTGCTATCTGTTGAATATTAAGGAATATCTGCCTGCGGGAAGTGTGGCGCCATACGACTATGCCAGTGCGCAGATCGTGGAGATGCTGACAAATCGGCGTAAGGTGGAATTTTTGAAGAAATTTGAAGAAGAATTATATAATGATGCAGTCAGGAGCGGTGACGTCAAGTTTTATACGGAACCGTGATTGGTAGCTTATAGAGAAGTACATGATGAAAAAGATTTTGACAGTATTCATTCTTGCCTGTTTATCTTGTGTGGTGTATGCCCAGGATAATGTGATCGATGAAATCGTGTGGGTGGTGGGAGATGATGCAATTTTGCGTTCGGACATCGAAAGCCAGCGTTTATATCTGCAAAACGAGGGACAGCGTTTTGACGGTGACCCTTATTGCGTGCTCCCCGAACAGATGGCAATACAGAAGCTGTTTCTGAACCAAGCGAAGATCGATAGTGTGGAAGTGAGTGAAAACCAGGTGATCCAGGAGACGGATCGTTGGATCAATTTCGCAATCAACCAGATGGGATCTAAGGAAAAGCTGGAGGAATATTTCGGTACCCGAAACGTGTCTCCCAGATCGTACAGACGGAGTATGGTTACCATATCATCCAATTGATCGAGAAGCGTGGAGACCGTATTAACTGCCGCCATATCTTATTGAAACCGAAGGTTTCCGATAAGGAGTTGGCGGATGCTACCACTCGTCTGGATTCATTGTACAATGATTTGCAGGCGAATAAGTTCACGTTTGAGGAAGCCGCTACATTCGTCTCTTATGACAAGGATACACGTAATAATAAGGGTTTGATGGTAAACCAAGATTACGAGAGCAGCAATATGGGAACCCCTAAGTTCGAGATGCAAGAACTTCCGCAGGAAATCGGTAAGGTGGTATATGGCATGAAAGTCGGAGAGATCTCCAAGCCTTTTACCATGTTGACGAACAAGCAGAAAGAGGTAGTAGCTATTGTTAAGCTGAAAGCTCGGACGGAAGGACATAAGGCGAATTTGGCCGATGACTTCCAAGCTTTGAAAGCGATCGTAGAGGCTAAGAAACGTGAGGAATTATTGAACGACTGGATCACGAAGAAACAAAAATCAACCTACGTGCGTATTAGTGACGGTTGGAGGAATTGTGATTTCAAATATCCGGGTTGGATTAAGGAATGAGACTAATTAACAGGTTATTTCTAGCGCTCTTATCGTGTGCTTTATCGGTTGGCGTATTTGCGCAAACGCAAGATAGCACGGTGGTAGCCGCCAAAGATAGTGTCGCTCCCAAGAAGACGAAGGTCTTTTTGGAGCATGCGAATACGCTTTCGTTCGATAAGGAGAGGAACGCCGAGGCTCAAGTACTGAATGGTGATGTTTGTTTTCGCCATGATAGTTCGTATATGTATTGCGATAGCGCATATTTCTTTGAGCAGACCAATTCCTTGGAAGCGTTTAGTAATGTCCGGATGGAACAAGGGGATACCTTGTTCGTGTATGGAAATTACCTGTTTTACGATGGAAATACCCAGATCGCTTATTTGCGGGAGAATGTCCGCATGGAGAATGGGCAGGTTACCCTGTTTACGGATAGCTTGAACTATGAGCGAATCCCGGATATCGGATATTATTTCGACGGAGGTCTGATTGTCGATTCCTTGAATCAGCTCTCTTCTTTTTATGGGCAATATTCGCCTAGTACGAAATTGGCTATCTTCAATGATAGCGTCCGTCTGGAGAATGAGCAATTCACGTTGTATTCCAATACCTTGCATTATAATACGGACTCGAAGATCGCCACGATCCTCGGACCATCCATAATCGTCTCGGATAGCGGCACGATCTATTCTTCCAGAGGTTGGTACGATACCGTGAATAATACCTCTTTGCTATTGGATCGTTCTCAGGTGGTTTCCGGCGACCGTATCTTGACGGGCGACTCTATCGCCTACAACCGGGAACTGGGTTTTGGGGAAGCGTTCGGTAATATGAGTCTGCAAGACACGGCGCAGCATGTCATGCTGGAAGGCCAATATGGCTTTTACAATGAGAAGAGCGAGTATGCTTTCGCTACGGATAGCGCCCGTTTCTTGGAATTCAGCCAAGGGGATACATTGTTTCTGCATGGTGATACCTTGAAGATGACTACGGTGGACTCCCTTTACCGGGAAGTAAAAGCTTATTACGGCGTCCGTTTCTATCGGACGGATATGCAAGGTGTTTGCGATTCGATGCAGTTTAATACAAGAGACTCTATATTATATATGTATACGGACCCTATCGTTTGGAATGAACAGTATCAGATCTATGGGGATACGATCTTGATATTTATGAATGATAGCTCGATCGATTTCGCTCACGTGAAGCAATTCGCTTTCGCAATACAGCAAATCGATTCTACCGCATTCAATCAATTAAAGGGAAATGACTTGAAGGCTTATTTCGAGGGACAGGTCGTGAATCAGATCGATGTGTCGGGCAACGCCGAATCTATATTTTTCCCCTTGGAGAAGGACGGTTCGATGGTCGGCATGAACGAGACCAAAAGCGGTTTCCTTACGATCTGGCTAAAAGACAATAAGTTGGATAAACTGAAAATCTGGCCGACTCCAACAGGTACGATGACCCCTATTCCTGATTTGAAGCCCGACCAGAAATACTTGAAAGACTTTTATTGGTTTGATTATATCCGTCCTAAAGACAAGGATGATATTTATCAGGTCGTGAAAAGAAAAGCTCAAGATGCTCCGAAAAGAAGCAATAAATTCGTACATTAGCGTCGTATTCATAATTAATAGGTAAAGCTATGGCACTTTTCTCGTTTTATAACATGCGCAAGCCGCGTCAATTTGATCATAAGCCTATTTATTGGGACCCCCATAAGGAAGCCTTGGAGGAACGTATAAGCAAGGTCAAACGTGAAATGGGTGTAGAGGAGCCGTTGGAGGAATATAAGCCGCATATCAAGGGAACTTTCATTGAAGGTACCTCGCATCTGAAGAAAAGCGTGGGGCGAGGCGAGGATTCCCGGGCTCGTAGGTATAAGAATGTGAAACTGGCGGTGGCCTTGGCGGTCTTGGCTGCTTTCTTTTGGTATTTGTTCTGGTAATGAGCGATATCATTCATTTACTTCCGGACCATATCGCCAATCAAATCGCGGCGGGAGAGGTGATTCAACGTCCGGCCTCTGTCGTTAAAGAGTTGGTCGAGAATGCGGTGGACGCTGGCGCTTCCAATATCCAAGTGAACATTAAGGATGCGGGTAAGACATTGATACAGGTGATCGATGACGGGAAAGGTATGTCCGAGACGGATGCTCGCATGGCTTTTGAGCGGCACGCTACTTCTAAGATTTCTACGGCCGAGGATTTATTCTCTTTGCATACGATGGGTTTCCGAGGTGAGGCATTGGCCTCTATCGCCGCTGTCGCCCATATAGAGTTGCGTACCCGGGCTAGAGGGACCGAGCTTGGCACTTGCCTATCCATCGCGGGTTCCAATCTGGAGAGTATCGAGCCGGAGGCTTGTAACGAGGGAAGTATCTTCTCGGTAAAGAATCTTTTCTTTAATGTTCCCGCCCGCCGGAAATTCTTGAAGTCGAATGAGACGGAATTCCGGAATATCATCAATGAGTTCGAGCGGATTGCCTTGGTCAATTCGCAGGTCGCTATGTCTCTTTATCATAATGATGCGGAGATATTCAATCTGCCCGAGTCGGGGTTACGTCAGCGCATCATTAATATATATGGTAAGAGTTTAAACCAGAAGTTGCTCTCTCTGGATGCCCAAAGTTCCATGGTGACTATTTCCGGTTTCGTGGGGCGTCCGGACTCGGCGAAGAAGCGAGGGGCATTGCAGTTTTTTTTTGTGAATGGTCGTTATATGAAGCATCCTTATTTCCATAAGGCGATCATGCAGGCCTATGAGCAATTGATTCCTGCCGGGGATATGCCGAATTATTTTGTTTATTTCACGTTGGATCCCTCCTCGATCGATGTCAATATCCATCCGACCAAGACGGAGATTAAGTTTGAAAACGAGCAACCGATCTGGCAGATCTTGATGGCCGCTACCCGGGAGGCGTTGGCTAAATCGAGCGCTATCCCTACGATTGATTTCGATGTGGAGGACGCGATCGATATTCCTGTTTACAACCCGGTCAAGAAAAGTGAGCCTAGTACTTATAAGGCCCCGAAAGTGCAAGTGGATTCCAGTTATAATCCGTTTGACACTACTTCCTATAAAAAACCGGAATTCGATTGGTCTAAATTATATCAAGGGTTTGAGAACGACCGAGTGGCTGTCCAACGGGAGTCCGAGACTTTCGAGGATGCCCCGATCGAGGAATTGCCGGCCGAGGCTTCGGATCCGGAAAAACTGTTTACGGAGGTAAGCAATCCTTGCTATCAATATAAAGGGCGATATATCGTGACATCCTTGAAATCGGGTCTGGCGATTATTGACCAGCATCGTGCGCATGTGCGTATCTTGTTTGACCAATACCTGTCGAATATCCGTCAGCAACAAGGTGTATCCCAACAAGTCTTATTCCCGGAGATCGTAGAGTTTACCGCTGCCGAGGCGGCTGTACTACCTTCCTTATTGGAGGATTTGTGCTTCGTCGGCTTTGATCTGAGCAATCTGGGAAATGACAATTACGCGATCAATGGCCTGCCCGCCGGTATAGAGAACCTTGATCCGGTAAATTTGGTAAAGGATATCGTGGACCGGGCGATCGAGACCGGATGCGCAGTGCATGAGAAAATCTGCGAGGCCATCGCCTTGTCTTTAGCCAAAGCCGCCGCTATCCGTCCCGGCAAATCCTTATCCTTGGAAGAGATGGATCATCTGATCGCCTCCCTGTTCTCTTGTTCGGACTCGAACCTGACCCCGGATGGAAAGACGATTATCTCCATGCTGACAGATGAGGAGCTGGAGAGAAGATTTAAGTGCTAGGGATGATTTCGATGACATAGGTTTCACGGCTGCATTTACATTTAGGTCTCCCGGACATGCGGCCCGGAAGCAGGCGTGGAACACATCTTCCTCGATCGGACGTTTATAGAAAGCCTCATTCGATCGCATGATCGCCTCCTCCTCTGCGGAGGTGAACCAATGGCGCTCTCCTTTTTGTAACTCGTTTTTCAGCTGGGCGTAGATTTGATCATGCTCGATACCTTCGCAATTAATCTTGCTTTGCACCTCCACGCATAGGAAACGGCGGCTTCCCGTGGGGGCGCTTAATAGGTTCTTCTGGTTCGTAGTGCCAATAAATGAGGCTAGGCGGGGTAGGGGATGGAAATGCTTGGCGTGTGCCTTGCGTACGTTCATCCCGGCCATCTGCATCCAATTTTTCAGCAAAGCCATTTTACGGTCGGGCAACCGGTCGAACTCATCGAGGTTGATGAGTCCGAACAATCCAAGCTTCTGCTCCATTTGCGTCGAGGCGCTAAGGTCTACGCTATCCGTGTAATAGCGGACTAGCGAAGAAGGCATCAGCGACTTGCAAAAGGTAGACTTCTGGCATCCTTGACGCTCGCTGACTAAAATGGGAGCCAAGCTATTTGCGTGCATTCGGTTCGAACCCATCCATTGTGAGGCCAAGGCGAGCATCCAGCGATGAAACCCTTCCACCCATAACGGTTCTGAGGAGACCCGTCGTGCCAGATCGCTTACCCGGTCTTTCCCGTCCCATTCGGGTAACCACTCCATATATTGCCGGAAAGGATGATACTCTTTTACTTCTTTTGAATATACGAAACGATTCACATCCCGATCCCTGCAATCGATCCCCGTCCGTCTTGCCTCCATGCAAATGCTATTTAGGTCACGTTGCGTCACCGGATAGAAGCGATCCGTTTCCAATTGTTTGTATCGATATTCAGTCTCCTCGCTCAACAAGTTGAAGCGGAATTCGATCCGTTCTTGGAGGAAAGTCTCCAGACTCTTTTGAAGGATAGAGTTGCTGTTGCTCGATCGTTTCGCTTTACCTTCGTTTGGGTGTGGTACGGTGATCGACCCGTCCGGTTTTAAGAAGCGAAGCCATAATTGGCCTAAAAAATCCAATACAGTTTTCATGACGCTATGTTTTAGAGGTTGTTTTTACTGTTTCATTTTGCGGATATAAGCTGTTAACTTGCGGTTTTCCAAATGTTTATATTGTCATTTGAAATAAAAGTAATCTGTGCGAAATACTAGGGAAAACTATTGTTTAAGTGGTATGGATGTAGTACCTTTGTTAAGTGCTTATAATCTTTTCACCTATGTGAAAAGAACGTATCACAATCATGAAACGATCGTTTCACATAGGTGAAAAGATCATATCACCCTTGTGAAATGACTAATAGCATACGATGTTTCGATGAATAACCTTTTAATCTCATACTAGATATATGGCAGCAAAATATGACTTTTACAAGACTCCGGTATCGAAGGACAGCACGAAGCGTCCTCGTTTTCACGCACGTATCGTATCATCCGGCACGATCGATACGGATGATCTGGCCAAACGTATCCATGGACGGTGTACCGTCACGCCGGCAGACGTAGCCGCCGTGCTCAATTCAGCAATTAGTTAGAAAAGGAAGGGAAACTTTGGTGGAGAAGGGTAAATCACCCGCATTGGATTCATGTCCGCAGAGACGTGGCGTTTGCGTACGTGTTTACACTACGACTCCGAAGAAACCTAACTCTGCAATGCGTAAAGTAGCGAGAGTACGTTTGACAAATGGTAAGGAAGTTAACTCCTATATTCCGGGAGAAGGACACAACTTGCAAGAGCACTCTATCGTATTGGTACGTGGTGGTCGTGTAAAGGACCTTCCGGGTGTGCGTTATCACATCGTACGTGGTACGTTGGATACAGCGGGTGTTAACGGCCGTACGCAAAGACGTTCCAAATATGGAGCTAAGCGTCCGAAACCGGGTCAAGCAGCAGCTGCCGCAAAAGGTAAGAAGAAGTAATTAATTACATGCCTTCAAACTGAGATTTAAATTTAAGTATTAAAACAGGTTTGAGTTATTTGGATAGGCTATAGGTTGAGTAAATGGTTCAGCGGAACCGTTGAAGACAAATTAAAGGCAACCAACGACAAGAACAAATTTTTGAAAACAAAATGAGAAAAGCAAAACCAAAGAAAAGACAGATCCTTCCGGATCCTGTTTTCGGTGATGTAAAGGTTACGAGATTCGTTAACCATTTGATGTATGATGGCAAGAAAAATACTGCCTTCGAAATTTTCTATTCCGCTTTGGAAACCGTTAAGGGCAAATTGCCTAACGAGGAAAAGTCCGCTCTCGAAATTTGGAAAGCTGCGCTTGATAACATTACTCCTCAAGTCGAAGTTAAGTCACGCCGTGTAGGTGGTGCTACATTCCAAGTCCCTACTGAAATCCGCCCGGATCGTAAAGAGTCAATTTCTATGAAGAACCTTATTATCTTCGCACGTAAACGTGGAGGTAAGACTATGGCTGACAAGTTGTCTGCAGAGATTGTAGATGCTTTCAATAACCAAGGTGGCGCATTCAAAAGAAAAGAAGATATGCACCGTATGGCTGAGGCTAACCGTGCGTTCGCTCACTTCAGATTTTAATTATAAAGGCAATAAAAAGAATATGGCAAACAACGATAAGCAATTGATGTTCACTAGGAACATCGGTATCATGGCTCACATTGACGCTGGTAAGACAACGACTTCTGAACGTATCTTGTTTTACACAGGTTTGACCCATAAGATCGGTGAAACGCATGATGGTACTGCTACGATGGACTGGATGGCCCAGGAGCAGGAACGCGGTATTACAATCACATCTGCTGCAACGACTACTTTCTGGAACTATTTGGGTAACAAATATAAGATCAACTTGATTGATACTCCGGGACACGTGGACTTTACAGTAGAAGTTGAGCGTTCTCTTCGTGTACTGGATGGTGCTGTTGCTACTTTCTGTGCCGTAGGTGGTGTGGAGCCGCAGTCTGAAACTGTATGGCGTCAGGCTGATAAATATAATGTACCTCGTATCGGTTATGTAAACAAGATGGACCGTTCAGGTGCAAACTACTATGAAGTAGTTCGCCAGGTTAAGGAAGTATTGGGCGCTCATCCGTGTCCTATCCAGATTCCTATCGGTGCTGAAGAAACGTTCAAAGGTATCGTCGACCTGATCAAGATGAAGGCCATCTATTGGCATGACGAATCGATGGGAGCCGACTATAGCATAGAAGAAATCCCGGCAGATCTTCAGGCTGAAGCTGAAGAATGGCGTGACAAGATGCTTGAAGCTTTGGCAGAATGTGACGACGCGATCATGGAAAAATACTTCGATGATCCTTCGACTATCACAGAAGAAGAGATTCACACGGCTATCCGTAAGGGAACATTGGCTATGCAGATCAACCCGATGACTTGTGGTTCTTCTTTCAAGAACAAAGGTGTACAGACGTTATTGGATGCAGTTTGTGCTTATTTGCCATCTCCTGAAGATACGGAAGCTATTGAAGGTACGGATCCGAGTGATCCTGAAAAAGTCGTTGTCCGCAAGCCGTTGTTTGAGGAACCGATGGCTGCTTTGGCATTCAAGATCGCTACCGACCCATATGTAGGCCGTTTGTGCTTCTTCCGTGTTTATTCAGGTTCGATCAACGCCGGTTCTTATGTCTTGAATACGCGTTCTGGCAAAAAAGAACGTATCTCTCGTTTGTTCCAGATGCACTCTAACAAGCAAAATCCGATGGAAACGATCGGTTGCGGTGATATTGGTGCAGGTGTAGGTTTCAAGGATATCCGTACTGGGGATACGCTGTGTGACGAAAACGCTCCGATCACATTGGAATCTATGGACTTCCCTGATCCGGTTATCGGTATCGCTGTGGAACCGAAGACACAGAAGGATTTGGATAAACTGGGCATGGGCTTGGCTAAGTTGGCCGAAGAAGACCCGACGTTTACGGTTCAGACTAACGAAGAAACAGGACAGACTGTCATCAGCGGTATGGGTGAGCTTCACTTGGATATTATTATTGACCGTCTGAGACGCGAATTCAAAGTCGAATGTAATCAGGGTAAGCCTCAGGTAACTTACAAAGAAGCTATCACCAAATCTGTCGAACTTCGTGAAGTTTACAAGAAGCAGTCTGGTGGTCGTGGTAAGTTTGCCGATATCATTGTCCGTATCGAACCGGCAGATGAAGGCTTTGAAGGAAGTTTGCAGTTCATCGATGAAGTGAAGGGTGGTAACGTTCCTAAGGAATTCATCCCGTCAGTACAGAAAGGTTTCGAGAAGGCTATGAAGAACGGTGTGTTGGCAGGTTATCCGTTGGATCAACTGAAAGTGACTTTGATCGATGGTTCTTTCCACCCGGTAGACTCTGACCAGTTGTCTTTCGAAATCGCAGCTATCCAGGCATTCAAGAACGCTTCTGAAAAGGCAGGTCCTGCTTTGATGGAACCGATCATGCAGATGGAAGTGGTTACTCCGGAAGAAAGTATGGGTGATGTAATCGGCGACTTGAACAAACGTCGTGGACAAGTTGAAGGTATGGAAACAAGTCGTACAGGTGCTCGTATTGTAAAAGCAAAAGTTCCTTTGGCTGAAACATTCGGCTATGTAACAGCTTTGCGTACTATCACTTCAGGTCGTGCAACTTCTTCAATGCAGTTCTCGCACTATGCTCAAGTATCTTCTTCTATCGCTAAGCAGGTATTGACAGAAGTACAGGGTCGTGCTGATTTGATCAAATAATTTAGAAACATATATATAGATATGAGCCAAAAGATCAGAATTAAATTAAAGTCTTACGATTATTCTCTGGTAGACAAGTCTGCCGAGAAGATCGTGAAGACGGTTAAGGCTACCGGTGCAGTTGTTAGCGGCCCGATACCTCTTCCTACGCACAAACGTATCTTTACAGTGAACCGCTCTACTTTCGTTAACAAGAAGTCTCGTGAGCAGTTCGAACTCTCTTCTTACAAGAGACTAATCGACATCTACAGCTCAACTGCAAAAACGGTTGATGCATTGATGAAACTGGAATTGCCCAGTGGTGTTGAAGTAGAAATTAAAGTGTAAGTTTATTAACAAATTAGTGAAATGCCAGGATTATTAGGAAAAAAATCGGAATGACATCCGTTTTCAGTGCCGAGGGAAAAAATCTTCCATGCACTGTTATCGAAGTGGGTCCTTGTGTGGTTACACAGATCAAGACTTTGGAGAAAAGATGGCTATGAAGCTGTACAGTTGGGTTTCCAAGAGAAGAAAGAGAAGCACACAACACAGCCAGAAATGGGCCACTTCAAAAAGGCAGGTGTAACTCCCAAGAGATACTTGGCCGAGTTCAAAAATTTTGAAACCGAATATAAGCTCGGTGATGTAATCACCGTAGATTATTTGGAAGATGCAGGTTTCGTTGATGTAGTAGGTACATCAAAAGGTAAAGGTTTCCAGGGTGTAGTAAAACGTCATGGTTTCGGTGGTGTAGGTCAGACTACTCACGGTCAGCATAACCGTTTGCGCGCTCCCGGTGGTATCGGTGCCTGTTCTTATCCTGCAAAGGTATTCAAAGGTATGCGTATGGCCGGCCAAATGGGTAATGAACGTGTAACCGTTCAGAACCTTCAAGTGATCAAGGTAATGCCGGAACACAACCTTTTATTAGTAAAGGGATCTGTTCCAGGAGCAAAAGGTTCAATCTTATTAATTGAAAAGTAATGGAACTGAGCGTATTAAATATTAAAGGTGAAGATACCGGAAGAAAGGTAACATTGAACGATGCTATCTTTGGCATTGAACCCAATGATCATGCTATTTACTTGGACGTAAAGCAGTATTTGGCAAATCAACGTCAGGGAACGCATAAGTCTAAAGAGAGAAGCGAAGTATCTGGTAGTACACGTAAGCTGATCCGTCAGAAAGGTGGTGGTGGCGCACGTCGTGGTGATATCAACTCTCCGGTGTTGGTTGGTGGTGGCCGTGTATTCGGTCCGAAACCGAGAGATTATGAGTTCAAGTTGAACAAGAAAGTAAAAGCTTTGGCCCGTAAGTCTGCCTTGACTTATAAGGCAAAGAATAACGCAATTGTAGTAGTAGAGGATTTCACAATGGAAGCTCCTAAGACTAAAGAATTTATAACAATTGCTAAAAACTTGAAAGTGGCTGATAAAAAGTTACTTATGGTTTTACCGGAGAAGAATAATTTAGTATATTTGTCGGCTAGAAATTTAGAGAAGGCAAATGTTATAACGGCTTCAGAGTTAAATACATATAGCGTGTTAAATGCTGTTAATTTGGTGTTGACAGAAAGTTCTGTAGCTGTTATTGAAAAACTGTTTAACGCATAAGGAGTAGAAAAATGGGAATTATTATTAAACCTATAGTAACTGAGAAGCAAACAGCGATTACAGAAAAAATGGATAATCGCTATGGTTTTCGTGTTTCTCCTGATGCCAACAAGTTAGAGATTAAAAAAGCCATTGAAGACATGTATAATGTTACAGTAGTTGATGTTAACACCATCAACTACTCAGGCAAGAAGAAAAGCCGCTATACCAAATCAGGTATCATCAACGGCAAGCAAGCTGCTTTCAAGAAAGCTATCGTAACGTTGAAAGAAGGAGAAACAATTGATTTCTTTAGTAATATCTAAAAAGAGAAATGGGAATACGTAAATTAAAGCCCACAACACCGGGGCAGAGACACAAAGTTATTGGTGCATTTGATAAAATCACTGCAAGTACACCAGAGAAGTCTCTTGTAGTAGGTAAGAAGAGTACAGGTGGACGTAACAACACTGGTAAGATGACAATGCGTTATATCGGTGGCGGTCACAAACAAAAGTACAGATTTATCGATTTCAAGAGAAACAAAGATGGCATTCCTGCAACAGTCAAGTCTATCGAGTATGATCCTAACCGTACATCTCGTATCGCACTGTTGTATTACGCAGACGGAGCAAAGAGCTATATCATCGCTCCGAACGGATTGGAAGTTGGCCAAACAGTGGTTTCAGGTAGCGACGCCGCTCCTGAGGTAGGTAATACTTTGCCTATGGCAAATATTCCCGTTGGTACTATTATTCACAATATTGAGCTTCGTCCTGGACAGGGTGCTAAGTTAGTACGTTCCGCAGGTGCATTCGCTCAGCTGACTTCAAAGGAAGGCGCTTATGCGATTATTAAGATGCCTTCTGGTGAAACTAGAAAGATTCTTGCGGCTTGTAAGGCTACAATTGGCGCAGTTGGCAATTCAGACCATGCTCTTGAAAAATCAGGTAAGGCCGGTCGCTCTAGATGGTTAGGTCGTCGTCCTCGCAACCGTGGTGTTGTTATGAACCCGGTTGATCACCCAATGGGTGGTGGTGAAGGTCGTTCTTCCGGAGGTCATCCTAGATCCCGTAATGGCTTATATGCTAAGGGCTTGAAGACAAGAGCTCCGAAGAAGCATTCTTCAAAATATATTATTGAAAGAAGAAAGAAATAATCTGATTAATTAAGTAAACTATGAGTCGTTCGCTAAAAAAAGGCCCGTATATTAATGTAAAGCTTGAGAAGAAAGTTCTGGCAATGAATGAGTCAGGAAAGAAGGCGGTAGTTAAGACATGGGCAAGAGCTTCAATGATTTCGCCTGATTTCGTAGGCCATACTATTGCAGTTCATAATGGAAATAAATTTATTCCTGTTTTCGTAACCGAGAATATGGTAGGCCACAAGTTGGGAGAGTTCTCACCGACACGTACTTTCCGCGGTCACGCCGGTAACAAGAAGAAATAATATCGGTAGTAACAGGAATTCAGGAATCTGAAAATAAAAAGAATCGAATAAAATGGGTGCTAGAAAAAGAATATCAGCTGAAGCAAGAAAAGAAGCCCAAAAGACCATGTATTTCGCGAAGTTGCGGAATGTGCCGACTTCTCCCCGCAAGATGCGTCTCGTTGTAGACATGATCCGTGGAATGGAAGTATTTCGTGCGCTTGGTGTTTTGAAGTTTTCTAACAAGGAAGCTGCAGCAAGAGTAGAAAAATTGCTTCGTTCAGCAATCGCAAACTGGGAACAGAAAAATGAACGTAAAGCAGAAGCAGGAGAGTTATGCGTATCTTCAATCAGCGTTGATTGCGCTACTACGTTGAAGAGAATGCGTCCGGCTCCTCAAGGAAGAGGTTACAGAATTCGTAAACGCTCGAACCACGTAACTCTGTTTGTTGATACACTTAGTAAAAACGATAGTCAAAATTAATTTGTAGATGGGACAAAAAGTTAATCCGGTTAGTAATCGTTTGGGAATCATCCGCGGTTGGGATTCCAATTGGTATGGCGGCAAAAAATACGGAGACACTTTGCTGGAAGATAGCAAAATCCGTAAATATTTGAATGCCCGTCTTGCAAAAGCTAGTGTATCTCGTATCGTTATTGAACGTACGCTTAAGTTGATCACGATCACTGTTTGTACGTCACGTCCGGGTATCATCATCGGTAAAGGTGGTCAGGAAGTTGATAAGTTGAAGGAAGAGTTGAAGAAGATCACTGATAAAGAAGTGCAGATCAACATCTTCGAGGTGAAGAGACCTGAATTGGACGCTGTTATCGTAGCAAACAACATCGCACGTCAGCTTGAAGGTAAAATTGCTTACCGTCGTGCGGTAAAGATGGCTATAGCCTCTACCATGAGAATGGGGGCCGAAGGTATTAAAGTGCAAGTCTCTGGTCGTTTGAATGGTGCTGAAATGGCTCGTTCGGAAATGTATAAGGAAGGAAGAACTCCGTTACACACATTCAGAGCAGATATCGACTATGCTTTGGCTGAGGCCTTGACAAAAGTTGGTTTGCTGGGTGTTAAGGTTTGGATCTGCCGTGGTGAGGTTTATGGCAAGCGCGATCTTGCTCCTTCATTCGCTGCATCAAAAGATTCAGGTCGCAGAAATGAAAATGCCGGCGGCAGCAGAGATAAGAACTTCAAGAGAAAAAGAGCTAATCGTTAAACGTTAGAATTTAAGTAGAGATGTTACAACCAAAGAAAACCAAGTTCAGAAGACAGCAGAAAGGTCGCATGAAGGGCGAAGCTCAACGTGGCAACCAGCTGGCCTTCGGTTCTTTTGGAATAAAGTCATTAGAGAATAAATGGATTACCGGTCGTCAGATCGAAGCTGCCCGTATCGCCGTTACTCGTTATATGCAACGTCAAGGTCAGGTGTGGGTTCGTATCTTCCCGGATAAGCCAATCACGAAGAAGCCTGCAGAAGTACGTATGGGTAAAGGTAAAGGTAATCCTGAAGGATTTGTTGCGCCTGTTACTCCGGGTCGTCTGATTTTCGAGATCGAAGGTGTTCCCTTTGATATCGCTAAGGAAGCGTTGCGCCTTGCCGCACAAAAGCTTCCGGTTACAACCAAGTTTGTTGTGAGACGTGATTATGACATGCATAATCAAAATGCGTAATTTGTTATGAAGATTGCAGAAATTAGAGAATTGAGCACGAAGGAGTTAGTAGAAAGAATTGATGCTGAAGTGGCTGCTTACGATCAGAAAGTGATCAACCACAGCATTTCTCCGAGTGAAAACCCTGCTCAGATTAAACAACAACGCAGAATGATTGCGCGCATGAAAACAGAATTGCGCCAGAGAGAACTTAACAACAAATAATTGAGCCTGATGGAAACTAGAAATTTAAGAAAAGAAAGAACGGGCGTGGTAACGAGCAACAAGATGGATAAAAGCATCACGGTTGCCATTAAATGGAAGGAAAAGCACCCCATTTATGGAAAGTTCGTTAATAAGACGAAGAAATATCATGCTCACGACGAAAAGAATGAATGCGGTATCGGCGATACTGTAAAAATTATGGAAACTCGTCCTTTGAGCAAAACAAAAAGATGGAGATTAGTTCAAATAATCGAAAGGGCTAAGTAAGATGATACAACAAGAATCAAGACTAGTAGTAGCAGATAACAGTGGAGCTAAGGAAGCTTTGTGTATCCGTGTTTTGGGCGGAACGAGAAAGCGTTATGCCACTGTAGGTGATGTGATCGTAGTAGCAATCAAGAGTGTAATCCCGTCGAGTGATGTGAAGAAGGGTGCTGTTTCTAAGGCTATCATTGTTCGTACTAAGAAAGAGATCCGCCGTCCGGATGGTTCTTATATCCGTTTCGATGATAACGCTTGCGTATTATTGAATGCCGGTGGCGATATCCGTGGTAGCCGTATCTTCGGTCCGGTTGCCAGAGAGCTTCGTGCAACAAACATGAAAATTGTATCACTTGCACCTGAAGTGCTTTAATCTCGTAAAATTTAAAGTAATGAGTAAATTACATATCAAAAAAGGCGATATAGTATTTGTTAATGCCGGCGAGGACAAAGGTAAGACAGGTCGTGTTTTACAGGTACTTGTAAAAGATAATCGTGCGATTGTCGAAGGTATTAATGTGGTATCAAAGCATACCAAGCCTAATGCGAAGAATCCTCAAGGAGGAATCGAAAAGAAGGAAGCTCCTATTCATCTTTCTAACCTTAACGTGGTTGACCCGAAATCTGGTAAAGCGACACGTATCGGTCGTAAATTAGACGAAAAAGGTGCTTTAGTGCGTTATTCTAAAAAATCAGGGGAGGAAATTAAGTAATGAGCAATACTGCCAGTCTTAAGAAAGAATACCAAGACAGAATTGTTCCTGCCTTAACGAAGGAGTTCGGTTATAAAACCGTAATGCAGGTTCCCGTACTGAAGAAGATTGTTATCAATCAAGGTTTGGGTATGGCTGCTGCAGATAAGAAGATTATCGATATTGCCATCAGCGAATTGTCTGCAATTACAGGTCAGAAGGCTGTTGCGACGGTTTCAAAGAAGGATATCTCTAACTTCAAGTTGCGTAAGAAAATGCCAATTGGTGTAATGGTAACATTACGCCGTGAACAGATGTATGAATTTCTGGAAAGACTTGTTCGCGTAGCTCTTCCTCGTATTCGTGACTTTAAGGGGATCGAAAGTAAGTTGGACGGAAGAGGTAATTATACCCTCGGAATTCAGGAACAAATCATTTTCCCTGAAATAAATATCGATAATATTACCAAAATATTGGGAATGAATATTACCTTTGTGACCTCTGCGAAAACAGACGAAGAAGGTTATGCTCTTTTGAGAGAATTTGGATTGCCTTTTAAAAATGCAAAAAAAGACTAAGTAGTTATGGCAAAGGAATCAATGAAAGCCCGTGAGGTGAAAAGAGCAAAGCTCGTAGCAAAATATGCTGCTAAAAGAGCAGAATTAAAAGCAGCAGGTGACTACGAAGCTTTACAGGCTTTACCTAAAAATGCTTCTCCTGTACGTTTGCACAATCGTTGCAAAATTACAGGTCGTCCGAAAGGCTATGTACGCCAGTTCGGTATTTCTCGTATTCAACTGCGTGAAATGGCATCTCATGGTTTAATCCCGGGTGTAAAGAAAGCAAGTTGGTAAGAGTTTTTTAAGTTTAAATATTGTCCGGGTGGCCGGATCAATTTAATTAATTATTTATATGACAGATCCTATTGCAGATTATTTGACAAGATTGCGTAACGCAATCAAAGCGAAGCACAGAGTTGTTGAGGTGCCGGCGTCAAATTTAAAGAAAGAGATCACTAAGATCCTTTTCGACAAGGGCTACATTCTTAATTTTAAGTTTGTAGAGGATGGTCCTCAAGGTACGATCAAGATCGCCTTGAAGTATGACCTAGTAAACAAAGTTAATGCGATTAAGAAACTTGAGAGAGTTTCTACGCCCGGTTTGCGTAAGTACACTGGTTACAAAGAAATGCCGAGAGTATTGAATGGTTTAGGTATTGCTGTTCTTTCTACTTCTAAAGGTGTGATGACTGACAAAGAGGCCCGCGATCAGAAGATCGGTGGCGAGGTATTATGTTACGTTTATTAATTAGGAGGAAAGAAGAATGTCAAGAATAGGAAAATTACCAATTCATGTACCGGCTGGTGTTACAGTTACAATTAAGGATAATGTAGTGACTGTAAAAGGTCCCAAAGGCGAGATGACTCAGGCTGTGAATCCTGATATTAATGTGACTTTGGAAGATGGAATCATTCATCTGACACGTCCGACAGACGAAAAGAACCATCGTGCGCTGCACGGTTTGTATCGTTCGCTGATTAACAATATGGTGGTTGGTTGTTCAGAAGGATACAAAAAGGAACTGGAACTTGTCGGTGTCGGTTACCGTGTGACAAATACAGGTCAGCTGTTAGATCTTTCTTTAGGTTATACTCACAACATCTACATGCAGTTGCCTAAGGAAGTGAAAGTTGAAACAAAGGCAGAGAGAAATAAAAATCCTCTTATTATCCTTGAATCGGCTGATAAACAATTACTGGGACAGATTTGTGCTAAGATTCGTTCATTCAGAATGCCGGAACCGTATAAAGGTAAAGGTATTAAGTTCGTGGGTGAAGAGATTCGCAGAAAGTCTGGTAAGTCAGCAGGTAAGTAATCTACGTAAACTGAAATTATCATGACAACGAAGCTAGAAAGAAGATTAAAAATAAAAGCAGGCGTACGCGGCAAAATCTCAGGAACTCCTGAACGTCCGCGCCTGACTGTGTTTAGAAGCAACAAGCAGATCTATGCACAGGTTATAGATGATACTACAGGTAAGACTTTGGCTGCGGCATCTTCTTTGAAGATGGATGTTAAAGCTCCGAAAAAAGAGATTGCTGCCAAGGTTGGAGAACAGATTGCCAAAGTTGCCCAGGAAGCTGGTGTACAGGCTGTTGTTTTCGACCGTAACGGTTACTTGTATCACGGGAGAATTAAAGAATTAGCAGATGCTGCACGTAACGGCGGCCTTAAATTTTAATGAAGATGGCAAATAATAGAGTTAAATCGACCAACGACTTAGAGTTGAAGGACAGACTGGTTGCAATCAACCGTGTAACTAAGGTTACAAAAGGTGGACGTACATTCAGTTTTGCTGCTATCGTTGTAGTAGGAAACGAGGATGGTATCGTTGGCTGGGGATTAGGTAAAGCCGGTGAGGTAACGACAGCTATCGCAAAAGGTGTTGAAGCTGCAAAGAAAAATCTGATTAAAGTTCCTGTTCACAAAGGTACTATTCCTCATGAACAGTTGGCTAAGTTCGGTGGCGCTCAGGTACTGATCAAACCGGCTTCTCATGGTACTGGTGTTAAAGCAGGTGGTGCTATGCGTGCTGTATTGGAAAGTGTGGGTATCACAGACGTTTTGGCTAAGTCAAAGGGTTCTTCTAATCCTCACAACTTGGTGAAGGCAACTATCGCTGCACTAGGTGAGTTGAGAAGCCCGTTGATGGTTGCC
>VOFI01001511.1_pt1 | contig 22000 bp, 22 predicted proteins | sample 5384131 | NCBI WGS metagenome assembly VOFI01 (sample SAMN12384728, study PRJNA508395) | human gut metagenome | isolation source: healthy gut H | host: Homo sapiens | reverse complement strand
ATCGAGATACGCAGCGGGAATAAAGTCATAGCAGGCGGCTCGTACATATCAGAAGCCGCAAGTTCTGCAGACAGCGAATATCAGGAAGCATATATCAACCTCGACTACCAAGGAAATATGGAAAAAGCAACTGACATATATGTCAATATTATCAACAACCAAAACCTCTTTCGGCAGTGACGATTTACAGAAAGCCGGAACAATTGATTTGAACATTTCATCATCCGCATTTACGATATGGATAAAGAAGGAAAAATGGTGCAAGAGTGGAAATGCAGCGAGATGCCCGAAATATTCACGCTAAAGGTAAGCCATTACAGTATCACAGCCATGTCTCATGAAGTACAACCGGCAGAATTCGAAAAGCCCTATTACTTCTCCAAACAGGATTTTGAAATTACCGAAAATACGGTAACGGATCTTAAAGAACTGGTTTGTACTTTGAATAATATAAAAGTAAGAATAGCCTATGACAGCGAGCTTCAAAAGCTGTTGGATGAAGACTCCAAAGTCAAGGTTTCCATCGGCGAAGGACGTTTGGAGTATACAAAGGACGAAACACGTGCAGGATATTTCAAATCCATCGGTGAAACCAACATTCTGATTGCCGACCTCAACGCTACTGTTCAAGGAGAGAAAGTTACGATGTCCAAAGCCTTCATCGACGTCCTTCCCGGTGAAGAACGTATCATTAAATATTCGATGAAGCAAAACAGTGGTGGTGACGGCGACAATGGAGAGATTGGAAAGGTCGACATCCAGATAGATGCAACATGTGAGGTTGTAGAGAAAGACATAACCATAGCCCCGGGAGAAGAAGAGCCGTTACCCGAACCCGAACCGAATCCCGAACCGATCCCGGAACCAAACCGGCAATTACCGGCAAAGATTTCGATATTACCCAAAGCATAACCATACCACCCGGTGTCTCAACGGACAATCCCTATCCTGTAATTGTAAAAATAGCGGTACCGGAAGGTATCCGGAATTTAGAGATAGGAATTACTTCCAGCAGTAGTGATTTTGCAGGTGCCATTTCCGACTTGGGACTCACCGACTTTGACTTGGCAAACCCGGGAGCGTTAATCGGAATACTCCAGAACTTAGGTCTACCCTATGGGGATAAAGTTGTCGGTAAAACCGATATTGACTTTGATATCAGTGGGTTTACAGGATTATTAATGGGCTTTCCCGGAACCCACAGATTCAATCTAAAGGTTACGGATGACAAAGGAAACACGGCATCCGCAATATTAGCCCTTATCGTAAATTAAGCAAAGCACAATGCCAAAGAGATACTTCAAATATTATCTGACAGCCATAACAGCGATTTCATTTATCGCCTGTTCGGAGAAGGACACCTTGAACGGAGAGGGAATGCTTCATTTGAAAGTAGGTGTAACCGACCAGGTGAAAGTCACAACCCGTTCTATGACCGATGAATTGCAGGATTCTTTACAACGCCACTGTACAATCGGCATCCTTAATGAAAAGGGAACCGTCCGCCTATACAAAGGAGTAAACGAACTTCCGGAAGCGCTTTACCTCTCTGCCGGCAGCTACACAGCCCTCGTTACGGCAGGCGACTCAGTACCCGCTTCTTTCGAAACTGTATACTATAAAGAAGAACGTCCCTTCCACATTAACAGCGACGAAGTTACCAACCTGGAGCTGACTTGCGGTATCGCCAATACGGTAGTTGCCGTAAAATATGACGAAGCATTAAGCTCCGTATTTCAAACCTATAAGGTTACGGTATCCACTGCAGACGGCACTTTAGATTATCTTCCCGAAACCAAAGACTCCATCGGCTACTACATGCTGCCGGCGGACAATACTAAGCTGCAATGGCATCTGGAAGCAACCATGCCCAACGGAAAAAGCTATACAAAAGAAGGAAACATTCCGGATGCGCAATCCGCCTATCGCTACGACTTGTCCTTCAACTTCATACCGACAGACTATGCAGACGGTGGCGGTACGGTAAAAGTCAGTATCAACGCCAATCCGATAAGAGAAATAACCGATGAAGTACAGATTTATCAACGACCTATCTTCCGCGGCGAAAACTTCGATATAACCTCTTCCGCATTCTATGAAGTAGGCATGGGAACGGAATTATCGTATACCGTAACAAGTACATCCGTACTCAATGAACTGTCCATGTACTGCGAACAATTCGCACAATGCGGACTTCCCGTCCGGATGAACCTCATGAGACTGACGGAAATGGAAAGGGGGCGTTTGGAAGCTTCCGGTCTGTCATACAAATCCGAATACAATACCGGCAGCGATGTCGGTACGATGCGTGTGACATTTTCAGACGGTTTAATGAAACATATCACTGCAAAAGAAGGGACTTATAACATAATATTACATGCTACCGATGTCCGCAACCGCACCAATGAGGGGGTATTATCCATATCCGCTTCCGATGCAGTGGTGCTGACTAAAGAGGTTGCAGAAGGTGACATATGGACATCGAAAGCAGTCTTGCGGGGCGGTCTGATGAAAGAAACATCCGATCCCTTGATATTCCGTTACCGGATAACCGGCTCATCCGACTGGAAGGAAGTGGAAGCTGTGTTGAACGGTAAAGAAATGACAGCTGCCATCACTGGTCTGAAAGTGGCCACCACCTATGAATATGTAGCGGTTGCCGGAGAAAAGGCATCTTCCGTGGTTTGCAGATTCACTACGGAGAAAGCCGCCCAACTTCCCAATGCCGGGTTTGAGAAGTGGCATGGTTCCAAGCCGACCTATGTATACGAATCCGGCGGAACGATGTTCTGGGATACCGGCAACCATGGTTCACAAAAGCCGGAACGGATATAACCACCGCGGACGGTTCTGTGAAGCATGGCGGTAGCTACTCAGCCAAACTGGAATCCAAATTCGCCAGCATGTTAGGCATCGGGCAGTTTGCGGCCGGCAATGTATTTTCCGGCAAATACCTGGCTACCAATATGGATGGTGTCGTAGGTAATGGTGTATTGGGTTGGGGACGCCCGTTCGAATCTCGTCCTACAGCATTGCGCGGATATGTCCGCTACCAATCCAATACCGTGAATTACGACAACAGTTGCGAATTTATCGACAAAGGCGATCCGGATATAGGAAGCATCTTTATCGTATTGGGCAACTGGCCCGGCGAAACATACGGCGGAGAGACATGGCCTGTAATAGTCAGAACCAACTATAAGACTCCGGGCAGCGCACAACTGTTCGATGTCAACAGCGAGTATATCATAGGTTATGGTGAAAAGGACTTCACATCTTCGACAGAAGGAGAAGGAATGATTGAATTCAACATTCCGGTAGAGTACCGTTATACCAACCGGAAGCCGACAGCTATCATCATCGTAGCCTCATCCAGTAAGTACGGCGATTATTTCAGTGGCGGAACAGGAAGTACGATGTGGCTCGATGACTTCGAATTAGTTTATGAATAAAAACATCTGTGAAGTGAGACAAAAAGCAATCATCATAACATTAGCCCTGGCAGCTATCGCAGGCGGTAAAGTCCAAGCGCAAGAATTCAAACGCCAAATCGAACAAAGCACATTTGTTCCCAAAGGCCAGTGGATAGCAGGCAGTTCGATATCTTACTCCGAACATACCGAGGACAACTACCAGTTCCTGATTATCGACGGATTCAGATCCGACGGCTATACATTCAAAGTCAGTCCCCTGGTATGCTATGCGTTTAAAGACAATATAGCGGCCGGAGGCCGGTTTGCCTACAGCCGTTCATTGATAAAGATAGATGGCCTGACGCTGAATATCGATGATGACAACCAGTTTGACATCAACGACCTGTATCAGTTGAAACACACATATTCAGGTATGCTGATACTGCGCAACTACATCAGTTTGGGCAAAAGCAAGCGGTTTGCACTCTTTAACGAAACCCAGCTGGAATGGTCGGGCAGCCAATCCAGAGTAATAAACGGAAAGGACGAGTCGGTCACCGGAACTTTCGCCACAACCACCGGCATGAGCATCGGAGCAGCACCGGGCATTGTGGCATTCATCAACAACTATACTGCAGTAGAAGTCAGTATCGGTGTGCTTGGATTGAACTTCAGTAAAACCAAACAGACAACCAACCAGGTGTATCAAGGCGAGCATTCGTCAAGTAGCGCCAATTTCAAGATAAACCTGTTTTCCATAGGTCTGGGACTGGCCTTTTGTTTATAATTAAGGATGAAGAAGTTACTTATATATATGGTGTGCATCATGGTGGGTATGGGAACAGTCCGGGCACAAGAAACGCAGGAAGCGTTATCCCAAGCGCACGACTCGTTACGGGTACGGACAGTTTATGTACACGACACGATATACATTGAACGGCCGGCTGTTGAAGCGGCTCAACCGGACAGTTCGGAAATTATCTATACCAAACCGGTCGGACGCTTCGACCGGGGAATTATCAATTACCGTTTTATACCCAAAAAGAAATGGGTAGGCGGACTTACGTTCTCCTATATCAATTATGACGGCGAAGACAGCCGGATGCTGTTCTCATTGATAAAAGACTTTGATTGCAACTTCCGTACAATATCCGTCAGACCATTTGTAGGTTATGCATTCAAGGACAATGTCATAGTCGGACTCAAAGCCGGGTATAACCACACCGTAGCCGACCTGGGTAACATATCGCTAAACATTGACGACGATTTGAGTTTCGACCTCAAAGACATACGCTACTCAGAAGACTCGTATAGCATCGCGCTGTTCCACCGTTCGTATGTGGGACTGGACAGAGGCAAGCGCTTCGGATTCTTCAATGAAAGTTCGCTTTCCTACAACAATGGCAGCAGCACTTTCACCCGTGGCAAGGACGAAGCATTGAAACGCACGGAAACCACCATACACGAGATACATCTGGGTTTGAATCCCGGTGTTGCCGTATTCATCATGGAGAATGTATGCGCCGAGATGTCATTCGGCGTTGTCGGCTTCAAGTACAGAATAGAAAAACAGAAGAACAATGAAGGTGAAACAGGCAAACGCACTGCCAGCGGCGCCGACTTCAAAATAAACTTGTTCAACATAAATATAGGAATTACACTTTGCCTGTAAGATACATGAAGAAAATAAAAACATATGCAACCGGACTGTTCCTGATATTGGCAGGGCTGCTGAGCTCCTGTATAGAGAACAATGTACCCTATCCTATTATAAAGCTCGACATTACCGCGCTCGAAGTAGAAGGGGAAACCACAGGAGCGGTTATCAGTACGGAGAACCGTACAGTGACAGTGACCCTTGCCGATACCGTAAATATGAAGAAAGTATATATCAGGAAAGTGGAAATGACGGAAGGTGCAAGAAGCATCTTACGCCCGGACACGACTTTCGACCTGACAAATCCTCAAACGGTTATCCTGTCCCTCTATCAGGATTACCCGTGGAAAATCATAGCCAAACAGCCGATCGACCGCCGTTTTGTTGTAGAAGGCCAAATCGGTGAGGCTGTTTTCTATGTAAACGAAAAAGAGAGAAGAGCCATTGCCTATGTAAGCAAAGAGCAGGATTTGTCCAAAATTAAAATCAAAGAACTAAAGTTAGGACCTACCGGCTCCACCATACACGGATACGACGGCAACGCCACGGTAATGAACTTTACAGGCGGACAACCGCAAATCGTAATCGTCACTTACCGGGATATACTGGAAGACTGGACACTCAATGTATTCGAAACAGATGCTGTCAAGATAACATCGGCAGACGGTTGGGTCAATGTAGCCTGGCTGTATGGAGAGGGGCTTGAAGGCGAAGACAACGGCTTCGAAATACGTGAGGCAACCTCTGAAGAGTGGCAGAAAGTGGATGCTTCCTATATGATAACGACCGGTGGCAGTTTCTCGGCCCGCATTCCTCACCTGAAAGCATCGACCGCCTATGTCTGTCGTGCATATTCGGGAACTTCCATAAGTACGGAAAAGACCTTCACCACTACAGCGGCAATAGAATTGCCCAATGCTTCTTTCGATTATTGGAGCATGGATGGCAAAGTGGCAAACCCCTGGGAAGAAAATAGTACGCCATTTTGGGATACCGGCAATATAGGCGTTACCACAGCCAGTCAGAGCAATTCCACCCCCACCGATGATACCGCTGCCGGAAGCGGCAAAGCAGCCAGGCTGGAATCGAAGAATGTAATCGTAAATTTGCCGCCGGCAACCTGTTTACGGGAAAATTCATCAAGGTGGACGGTACAAACGGTATTTTGAACTTCGGCCAACCATTTACAGGCCGCCCGACAAAATTGAAAGGATACTACAAATATACCACCGCACCTATTACAGACTTGCCAGCCGAAGGCAGTCAGGACTATACGCGTTTCCAAAATTACAAAGGAAAGCCCGATACATGTGCCATATACATCGCTTTGGGCGATTGGACGGAACCGATAGAGATACGCACCCGCCCTACCAACAGAAAGCTGTTTGACAAAAACGACGAACATATCATCGCCTATGCCGAAATGTACAGCGGAACAACAGTAACGGAATACAAAAAGTTCGAATTGAACCTGGACTACCGTGTTACTAACCGTGTACCAACCTACATTGTCATCGTATGCTCGGCAAGTAAATATGGCGACTACTTCGTAGGGGGCAGAGGAAGCACACTTTACGTAGATGAGTTTAGTTTGGATTATGACTATTGAAAAGAATAAGAAGATATGAGAAACGGAATGCGATACATATTCATACTCTGCCTGTTTCTTGGGTTTGCAAGCTGCCAGGAAGACGTTTTGCAACCCTCGTACAAAGGCAAAGGACGGCTCGTGCTGAAAGATGTGGATATTTCGGCAGAAGCCTCAGCAGAGACAGTCACCCGTGCCACAAGCACTTTTACCGCACCGACAGCATCTGAACTGACATACAAAGTAACCGATACGCAGACCGGAGAAGTGGTGTACAACCAAACAGGAGAGTTCACGTCTTTAGTATTGGATGAAGGCTTTACAGACTGGAAGCATATTATGGAACGGAAAATATGGGAACCGTCCCTTATTTGTATGCCACAACAGAGGAGTTCCGTATTACAACAGCCACGGAAACAGCAAAGAGCCTTTCCGTAAAGCTATCCTGCGCAATCGTCCATCCTGCAATAGCCGATAATTTGCTTGAGCACTACGACACCTACAAAATCGAGATTTCCGATGGGACAAGCATACGAGAAATCCCTAATAACGCTGACTTTTTTGTACCGGCAGGCAAGAATTATACATTAACATTATCCGGTACGAATACTTTAAATGAAGCAAAATCGAACTCCTGGGAACTAAAAGACGTGCTTGTCGCTAATCGCTATACACTGAATTGCAATCCCGATTTGCCTTCTTTTACACTACCGGAGCAAATGGAAGGAGATGTATGGAGTACATTTATATATATTACTCCTATGACGGCAGCGAATATGAGCTCCAAACCGGAAATGACGGAAAAAGTATTGGCCAATATCGTGTACGAAGCTTCAGCGGACGGGATTAACTGGATACAAGCTATAAATGATAATGGAAAGACTGTTATAAAGGGGCTCGCTGCCAACAACCAATATACCATCCGCTCCCGCTTTGGAAACATCATCTGTACTAATTCACAGCAAGTAACAATGGAAAGTGCAGAACAATTGGAGAATGGCAATTTTGAATCAGTCTGGAATAAAAAAGAGATAAATGGAGGTAATGGCAGTTGGAGCCGTCCATTATACTGTTATTACCTTCTAGGTTGGAACACGAGAAATGAAAGAACGACCAAAGGTGGGGAAAGTGCCACAGGCTGGGGAACAGGAGTCGGTTATGGAGTCTGGTGGCGCTGGTGTTCCGGTACTGTTCCAACAGCAGACAGCAGCAAAGACGCAAATGCTGTAGAAATTTCAACATTGGCATTCTACAACAAAAAAGTCAGTGGCACTTGGAGCAGAGATGAAGTATATACTTATACCCGGGATAACGGAACAGCATATGCAGGTTACCTTTTCACAGGCACATTTGATAAAAACACCGATACATACACATTAGGCATACAGCAGGAAAGCCGTCCTACAAGCATATCGTTCGACTACAAATATTTCCCTGTCATCAACGACAAGTGCCTGGCTTATGCCAAAGTATATAATGCGGATAAAAAAGAAATTGCAAGTACCATTGAATTCAACTCATCCGAACAAGAGGAGTATACCGCGCAGACTCTCAAATTTGAATATAATAAAGAGCATATGCAAAGCAAGGCCAAATATATTACTGTCTTTTTTCAATCCGGTTACGATACCACTATCTCCAATATGCATAGAGAAAACGGTGGTTACGGTAGTTCTCCCTTTGGAGAAGACCGTGTCGTGGGCAGTGTTCTCAAAATAGATAATGTTGTCTTAAACTATGATTACGAATAATTAAACCCCAATTATAACAATGAAGAAACTTTTAGCTTTAGCAGGTATTGCGCTGATTGCGGCAGCCTGCACCAATAATGATGAACCGGTACAAGAATGCGGACAGATTAATCTCACTCTGGAAAACTCCACTGCTCCTGAAATCGAAGTAAGCACCCGCACGGTAACAGACCTTACGGAAACGGATGCGAAGGACTACAACATACAAGTCCTCCAAAACGGCAATGTAAAATTAGAGTCAACCAACTTTCTGACCTTTAAGAACACCACCTTCATCTTCCCCATAGGAAGCGGCTACACAGTTACGGCTGAAAGCTGCACGGAAGAGGTTGGACAATCCGCTAATGACGGAGTGGGACAAATACGTTACTTCGGAACAAGCGCTCCTTTTGAAGTCAGAACCAATGAAATAAGCAATGTCAAAGTAACCTGCACTATGGCCAATGCCAAAGTAAGTATTGCCTATGACGAAGTCTTTGCACAGGTATTCAATGGTTATACCGTTGAGGTTTCTACAGAGGCGGAACCTTCACGGATCATCACCTTCGACAGTAACGGCAAATGCAACAGTACATACGATGCAGCGTTTTTTAACATCGACAGTAAAAATCCTAATCTGAAATGCACCGTTTCCGGTACATATAAAGGCAATGTGCGTACAGCAACGCAAACCATTCAGCTTGAGGCGGCAAAATGGTATAAACTGAATATAAAAACCAGCGCCAGCGGCAGAATTGACATGGGAATTTCGGTTGACGACACCGTAGAAGAAAAGCCTCAAGATGTAGAAGTAAATCCTTACTTATAAAACGCAGGATATACCCATTTTACGTTTTCAGCAGCACCATCATCTGTTTGTAATATCAGAATGATGACGCAAGAGCATCCTCCAGCTATTCCACCCTGACAGCATAATTGTGTTTTTAGGGTGGCACAGTTGTGCCATTTAATAGGCACGGTTGTGCCACAAGCTTGGCACAAATATAAATACGCTTATAACTTTCTCAGTGTCAGGACTACCACCTCACTTGGTGCAAACAACCGCAGATTCTTACTGGAAGTTCCGATACCGTTTGTTATGATGACAGGTTGCTTCTCGGAATTAGTCCTTATCCCTTTCAGGAAACGCTGCCCGTAACGAGAAGGAACTACAGGAGCATACAGCCCGAACAGCGTTACCTGCCCGCCATGCGTATGTCCTGCAAACACAAGGTCGGCATTGGTTATGGGAACATCTTCGGCATAATCGGGAGTATGCGTCAGCAATATGACGAAGTCATCGGGAGAGAGGGAAAGCGTGGGCGACTGCCCGTTCCGTTCAAGATTGAAAGGATTGCGCACCCCGGCTATCACAATCCGCTCACCATTCCGCTTCAAAGTATCCGCTTTATGCTCCAGCAAGCGAATGCCCTGACGCTCCATTTCCTTTAGAATATCATCGTAACAAGCCTCATAATCATTGTTTCCAAGAACGGCATAAGTGCCCAAAGGCGTTTTCACAGCTCCCAATGCCGCAATCACAGCCGGAACATACTCGCAGCCCTCATGCAGGTCGCCGCCTATCAGCAGGGCATCAACCTGCAAATCATTCAACAGGCGGGTGATGTCCTTCAGCCCTTTCTCTTTCAGCAAACTACGGTAGTGCAAATCCGAGACAAAAGCCAGCCTGCAACCGTCGAATGCGGCAGGAACATCACGGTGTGCAAACTCATACTGCCTGACGCGCTTCACATTCTTATATCCGGATGCCGGAAATCCGGATATCCGGACAGAATACTCACCGGGAAGAGGCGAGGTAAAATTACGCGCAGACCGGCACGATGAAAAGAACAGCAATACCGGAAAAGAAAAAAACAGCAATCTTCCGAACCCTCTATAAAACAGTGCCTGAGCCATAGATTTATCTTTATTGTTTGACGCAATGAATAATTTTACCCGAATAGCAGTGCAAAGATAACAAATCCTTTCGCTATCTTTGTAGTATAACTTTCTAAAAGTACGACATGAAAGCAATAGCTACCAACTCGTTCCACGCATGGATACTTGCCGCCCGTCCCAAGACACTGACGGGAGCCGTTATTCCCGTATTGACAGGTTCCGCCCTGGCATTTGCCGATGAAGCATTCAACATCATACCGGCGCTGTTATGTGCGCTGTTTGCCTGCGGCATGCAGATTGCCGCCAATTTCATCAACGACCTTTACGATTACCTGAAAGGCAGTGACCGTGCAGACCGCCTCGGCCCCGAACGTGCCTGCGCACAAGGCTGGATTACTCCCACAGCCATGAAACGAGGGATAGCAGGTATGCTCATATTCTCCTGCCTCATAGGTTGCACACTCTTGCAGCAGTGCTGGGGACAATTGCCTCACGGCGGTTGGGAACTGATACTGCTGGGATTGCTCTGCGTAATATTCGCTTTCCTATACACCACCCTTACTCTCCTACAAAGGCTGGGGTGACTTGCTCGTACTGGTTTTCTTCGGCTTTATCCCCGTAGGCGGAACTTATTACGTACAAGCCCACTCCATTACGGCCGACGTATGGGTAGCCTCGTTCATCTGCGGCCTGGTAATAGACACCTTACTGGTCGTAAACAACTACCGCGACCGGGAACAGGACGCCCTCAGAGGCGTGGCAGCCGCCTTGCTCAGCCTATGGTTTGTTTATACCGGCAAAATAGAGCCGCTTGCCTTTATCTGGGCTTCCTGCGTCTACCTCTGCCTGCATGTGCTGACCTGGCACAGAATGGCAGCCATACGAAGCGGTAAAAAACTGAACAGCATATTAGGTGAAACCTCACGTAATATGCTGTTCTTCGGCTTGTTGCTAAGCCTTGCCTTTATTCTGTAACGGTTATTTCTTTCCGTACATTCTTTCGTAGTACTTCTGATAATCGCCGCTGGTAACTTCTTCCACCCAGTCTTGATTATTCAGATACCATTCGATGGTCTTAACGATACCCACTTCAAATTTTGTTTCGGGATACCAGCCTAAGGCATCCGTTATCTTGGTGGGGTCGATGGCATAACGCTGGTCATGACCGAGGCGGTCTTTGACGAAGGTTATCAGATCTTCGTTTATCCAGCTGATGTCAATCTGTCCGTCGGCATCTTTCACTTGCTTTTTCAGGACTGCACGGTATTTCGGCTCCTCTTCCATGAGACCGCGGATAGTAGCGATAGTCAGTTTCACAATCTCCAGATTGGTCTTTTCGTTATGGCCGCCTACGTTATAAACCTCACCTTCCACGCCTTTGCGCACCACAAGGTCGATGGCTTGCAGTGGTCTTCCACGTACAGCCAGTCGCGTACATTGCTGCCGTCACCGTACACTGGTAGGTTCTTGCCTTCAAGGATATTCTTTATAATCAGCGGAATCAGTTTTTCGGGAAAATGGTACGGACCGTAATTATTGGAACAGCGGGTAATGGTTACCGGCATTTTGTAAGTATCACGATAAGCCATGACCATCATATCAGCACTGGTCTTGGAAGCGCTGTACGGGCTATGCGGACACAGCGGGGTCTTCTCCGTGAAGAAGCCTTCCGCTCCCAGCGAACCGTAAACCTCGTCCGTAGATACCTGATGATAGCGCACTCCGTTACGCCAGGTAGGATAGCCTGACTCGTCCTTACCCGTCACCCATGCACGACGGGCGGCATCCAGCAGATTCTGAGTACCCAGAATGTTGGTCATAAGGAACAGTTGCGGATTCTCGATACTGCGGTCTACATGGCTTTCGGCTGCGAAGTTCACCACATAATCGAATTTATATTTGGAAACAGTTCATCGGCAAGGATACGGTCGCAAATGTCGCCTTTCACGAAGAAGCAACGTTCATCATCGATGTCCTTGGCAATAGTACCTAAATTGCCCGCATAGGTCAGGGCATCCAATATTACAACTTTTATATCGTCGTGCTTTGCCAGAATATACTTTATATAATTAGCTCCGATAAAACCGGCAGCACCGGTTACAAGATAAGTCTTCATAAATTAAAAATTGAGAATTAAAAATTAAGAAATAGAGAAGTCACATGTTTCTTGTCAGCGGTACGAATCTGCAAGTTCCATCAGATATTTGCCATATTCGGTTTTTCCGAGCTGTTCGCCGAGACGATGGAGCTGGTCTACATCTATCCAGCCCTTGCGCCAGGCAATCTCTTCGATGCAGCTCACGCGGAATCCCTGACGGTTCTGTATGGTGGCAACGAAATTGCTTGCTTCGAGCAGGCTGTCGCAATTACCCGTATCCAACCAGGCGAATCCACGTCCGAAGAGTTCCACTTTCAGCGTTCCTTCTTCCAGATAAAGACGGTTGAGGTCGGTTATTTCATATTCACCGCGGGCGGAAGGCTTCAAGGCGGCGGCCTTTTCCGTTACAGTAGAATCGTAGAAGTACAAACCGGGAACCGCATAATTGCTCTTGGGCTGTGCCGGTTTCTCTTCCAGAGAGATGGCCTTGCCGTCGGCATCGAACTCTACCACGCCGTATGCACGCGGGTCTTTTACATAATAGCCGAAGATACATGCACCCTTCTCGATAGAAGCGGCACGCTTCAACATGGCGGAAAACCCCTGTCCATAGAACATATTATCGCCCAGAGATAAGGCATCCCGGCTCACCGTTCAGAAATTCCGCTCCAAGCACGAAAGCCTGTGCCAGTCCGTTAGGCTGCTCTTGTATCTTATAAGAAAAGGACATTCCAAGCTCCTCGCCTGTTCCTAACAAATCGCGAAACATGGGTAGGTCGCGCGGAGTGGAGATAATCAGCACTTCACGTATTCCCGCCAGCATCAATGTGGAAAGGGGGTAGTAAATCATGGGTTTGTCGTAGACCGGCATAATCTGCTTGGAGATAGCCTTTGACAATGGATAGAGACGAGTGGCGCTGCCACCTGCAAGAATAATTCCTTTCATATTTCAGTTCTTTATTGGATTGACTTCAAATGTAGAATAAAATAAGAAGGAGGACAATGCCCCACGGCTCTCGTTGCTATTCAGGGCACAAAGTTCTGAAAAAGTTCTGACATGACAAAATAATAAAGTCAAAATCAGCCTGCAAGCTCTATGACTTCAAGGTCTTTGAACACACCGTTGTCCACAACGAAACGCACCATGGTACGCACTTTTATGAAAGCCGTAAATGCCCGCTGCGCCAGGGTTTATATGAAGCATGCCCAGTGTCTTGTCGAACTTCACCTTCAATATATGCGAATGACCGCTGATGAACAGCTTGGGCGGATGCACCAGGATGCTTCCTGTATGGACGGATCGTATTTGCCGGGATAGCCGCCGATATGTTTCATCAGCACCTCGGCGCCGTCTACCGTAAAACGGAGCACCTGCGGATAGAGCCGGCGCAGATCCTGCCCGTCTATGTTGCCGTACACCGCACGGAACGGACGGAAAGCCGCCAGCTTCTGTGCCACTTCCAACGTACCGATGTCACCTGCATGCCATATTTCATCGCACGGCTCGAAGTACTGCAAATACTTCTCATCCCAATACCCGTGCGTATCCGACAGTAAACCAACTTTTGTCATTTTTCATTTGTTTATATGTGCAAAGGTAGCTATATTTGGAAAATAAACCTAATCTTATTTATGGAGAGCAGATATTTCAAGCGCGACATCAGTTGGTTGTCGTTCAACTACCGCGTGCTGCTGGAAGCGGAAGACGATACACTGCCGCTGTACGAGCGCATCAACTTTATATCCATATACTCGTCCAATCTGGAAGAGTTCTACAAAATACGTGTGGCCGACCATAAGGCCATTGCCACCGGCGCCGCACACAGCGATGAAGAGAGTGTGCAGTCCGCCATGCAACTGGTGTCCGAAATCAACGAAGAGGTGAACCGCCAACTGGAAGAGCGTATCCGCATCTACGAACAGAAAATACTGCCCGCCCTGCGGCAACAGCACATCATCTTCTACCAGAGCCGCAACGTAGAGCCTTTTCATAAAGAATTCCTGCGGAGCTTCTTCCGGGAGGAAATCTTTCCGTATCTCTCTCCCGTACCCGTCAGCAAGGACAAGGTAATATCGTTCCTGCGCGACAACCGCCTGTACCTTGCCATACGACTGTATCCGAAAGGAGACAAGGGCACAGAGGGACAAGCAAACAAAGGAAGAACTCCCCAATACTTCGTGATGAAGCTGCCCTACAGCAAAGTGCCCCGCTTCATCGAACTGCCCAAGCACGGGAAGAACTACTACCTGATGTTCATCGAGGACATCATCAAAGCCAATATCGACACGATATTCCCCGGCTACGATGTGGACAGCAGCTACTGCATCAAGATTTCGCGGGATGCGGACATACTGATAGACGAGTCCGCCAACACATCCGAAATTATAGAGCAGGTGAAAAGTAAAGTGAAAAAACGCAAGATAGGAGCCGTCTGCCGTTTTGTATACGACCGCGCCATGCCCGACGATTTTCTGGACTTCCTTGTAGATGCCTTCCGCATCAACCGCCAGGAACTGGTTCCGGGCGACAAACACCTCAATATGGAAGACCTGCGGCATCTGCCCAATCCGAACAATGCCGTGCGCCCTATCCGCAAGCCTCAGCCCATGAAGCTAACCTGCCTGGACGAGCGGGAGTCCATCTTTCCGGTATGTGGAGAAAAAAGACCTGCTGTTGCACTACCCGTACCACTCTTTCGAGCACTTCATCCATTTCCTGTACGAAGCCGTACACGAACCCACCGTGCGCGAAATCATGGTAACCCAATACCGCGTTGCGGAAAACTCCGCAGTTATCAACACCCTGATAGCTGCCGCACAGAACGGCAAGAAAGTAACCGTTTTCGTAGAGCTGAAAGCCCGTTTCGACGAAGAGAACAACCTTGCCACCGCCGAGATGATGAAAGCTGCCGGTATCAATATCCTGTTCAGCCTGCCCGGACTGAAGGTACATGCCAAAGTAGCCCTTGTGCTGCGCCGCGACAGACAAGGTCACAAACTGCCCAGCTATGCCTACATCAGCACCGGAAACTTCAACGAAAAGACCGCCACGCTCTATGCAGACTCCGGTCTGTTCACCTGTAACCCCATACTCGTAAACGACCTGCACAACCTGTTCCGCACTTTTCAGGGCAAGGAAAATCCCGTGTTCCACCGCCTGCTGGTGGCACGCTTCAACCTGATTCCCGAACTGAACCGCCTCATCGACCATGAAATAGAACTGGCGAAAAGCGGAAAGCAGGGAAGGATTATACTCAAAATGAACGCCCTGCAAGACCCCGCCATGATAGACCGCCTGTACGAAGCCTCGCAGGCCGGAGTCAGGATAGACCTTATTGTACGGGGTATCTGCTGCCTCATTCCCGGACGGAAGTACAGCCGTAACATCCGTGTAACACGTATTGTGGATACATTTCTGGAACATGCCCGCGTGTGGTACTTCGGCAACGGCGGGAAGCCGAAACTTTTCCTTGGCTCGCCGGACTGGATGCGCCGGAACCTGTATCGCCGCATAGAGGCTGTAACCCCAATTCTGGACCCGGATTTGAAACGGGAACTGTCGGACATGCTTTCCATCCAGCTCTCGGACAAGCGCAAAGCCTGCTTTGTGGACGACCACCTGCGTAACCGCTGGAAATCAGCCCGTCCGCAAAAGGAGAAAGTACGGGCGCAATATACTTTCTACGAATACCTGAAAAGCGGAGAACTGAGAGTGGAAAGCTGAGAGAGAAGTTTGTAACATTTCTGTAACATATATGACATTTCCCTGCAACACGAAACACGTTCCTTTGCAACCGGAAATAAAATACATGTTATGGAAACTATCTACTTATGCATTGTCATCTTCCTGTTCGTCCTCGCGGTCTTCGACCTCGTCGTAGGTGTCAGTAATGATGCGGTCAATTTTCTTCAATCTGCTGTCGGAGCCAAAGCAGCATCTTTCAAGACGATACTGTTTATAGCAGGTATCGGTGTATTCATCGGCGCTGCCCTCTCCAACGGCATGATGGACATTGCCCGTCACGGTATCTACCAGCCGGAGCATTTTTATTTTGCGGAAATCATGTGCATCCTGTTGGCAGTGATGCTGACAGACGTGGTACTGCTGGATGTATTCAACACCATGGGAATGCCGACGTCCACCACCGTATCCATGGTCTTTGAGCTGCTGGGCGGAACCTTTGCCCTCGCCCTCATCAAAGTGTACGGCAGCGATACGCTCGGGTTGGGCGATCTTATCAACACAGACAAGGCATTGTCCGTTATCATGGCGATATTCGTATCCGTAGCCATCGCCTTCTTCTTCGGTATGCTGGTACAATGGCTGGCACGTATCGTCTTCACTTTCAACTACACCAAAAAGATGAAGTACAGCATCGGTATCTTCGGCGGTATCGCAGCTACTTCCATCATCTACTTCATGCTGATAAAAGGTTTGAAGGACAGCTCTTTCATGACTCCCGAAAACAAGCACTGGATACAGGAGAACACTGCTATGCTCATCGGCTGCTTCTTCGTGTTCTTCACCATATTGATGCAGGTGCTGCACTGGTGCAAGGTAAACGTATTCAAGATAGTGGTACTTCTGGGTACTTTCGCCCTCGCCCTCGCCTTTGCCGGCAACGACTTGGTGAACTTCATAGGTGTGCCCCTTGCCGGTTACTCCTCTTTCATCGACTATACGACCAACGGCACTGCCGCAGGTCCCGACGGCTTCCTGATGACCTCACTGCTCGGCCCTGCCAAAACACCGTGGTACTTCCTTATCGGTGCGGGCGCCATCATGGTATATGCGCTGTGCACATCCAAGAAAGCACACAATGTAATCAAGACTTCCGTCGACCTCTCCCGCCAGGACGAAGGTGAAGAGAGCTTCGGCAGCACTCCCATAGCACGTACACTGGTACGTTTCAGTATGACGATAGCCAACGGACTTTCCAAAGTGATGCCCGAAAGCGGCAAACGCTGGATTGAGACCCGTTTCCAAAAGGACGAAGCCATCATTGCCGACGGTGCGGCGTTCGACTTGGTACGTGCCTCCATCAATCTGGTACTTGCCGGCCTGCTCATTGCCCTGGGTACCTCACTGAAACTCCCGCTCTCCACCACTTACGTTACTTTCATGGTGGCTATGGGTACTTCCCTTGCCGACCGTGCCTGGGGACGTGACTCCGCCGTATTCCGTATCACCGGCGTACTGAGCGTTATCGGCGGCTGGTTCATCACTGCCGGAGCGGCGTTTACCATCTGTTTCTTCGTTACCTTCGTAATTCATTTCGGCGGTACAATCGCTATCATCGCCCTTATCGGTCTGGCAGTATTCATGCTGATACGCAGCCAGATAATGTACAAGAAGCGCAAAGAGAAGGAAAAAGGAAACGCTACCATCAAGCAACTGATGCAGAGCACGGACAACATGGAAATTCTGGAATTGCTGCGCAAGCACACCCGTGAGGAATTGGTAAAATACTGGAATTTACGGAAGATAACTTCGAACGCACCGTCACCGCTTTCCTGCACGAAAACCTGCGCGGACTGCGCCGGGCAATGGGTTCCGTGAAGTTCGAGAAACAACTGATTAAACAAATGAAACGTACCGGTACGCTTGCCATGTGCCGCCTGGACAACAATACGGTGCTCGAAAAAGGACTTTACTACTACCAGGGCAATGACTTTGCCAGCGAACTGGTATATAGTGTGGGACGTCTTTGCGAACCGTGTCTGGAGCATATCGACAATAACTTCAAGCCGCTCGACACCATCCAGAAAGGCGAGTTTGCCGATGTAACGGAAGACATCGTTTACCTGCTGCAGGTGTGCCGCCACAAGCTGGAGAACAACAACTACAATAACTTCGAGGAAGATATACACAAAGCCAATGACCTGAACGGCCAGCTCGCTCACCTGAAACGCGAAGAGTTACAGCGCATTCAAAGCCAGTCCGGCAGCATTAAGGTAAGCATGGTGTATCTGACGATGATACAGGAAGCACAGAATATTGTGACCTACTCCATCAACCTGATGAAGGTGAGCCGAAAATTCCAGGCGGAAGAGTAAGGACATTCCTTTATCAACCGAAAGTCAAGCGATATACATTTTGCTAAGAGGTTGTCAAAACTAAAATGAGCCTCTGAAAAGTTACAGATTGTAATTATAACCTTTAAAAGGGTCGTATCAAACTCCACTTTGAGAGTTATGATACGACCCTTTCCTCAATTCTTTCAGAATGTGCAAATTTCAAGTTAAAAATTTATCTCCTCAAAATTGAATTTTGGCACACTCCCTGTTTTTTTCCATAGAGTGCCGGAGCCTATTTCAGCCCCATTTTTTCCGCCCGTTGCAGCATAAACGCTCGGGCAGCTTCATACTCATTGGGAATGACGCCGTCCAATATGGCATCCTTGATAGCACTCTTCAATGCACCCACTTGCTGGCAGGGGGGGAGATTGAATGTTTTCATAATCTCCTCACCGCTGACAGGAGGCTGGAAGTTACGGATACGGTCGCGCTCTTCCAAGTCCTTCAGTTTCTGACGCACCAGTTGGAAGTTGTTCAGAAAGCGCTGCTTGCGCTCCATATTCTTGGAAGTGATATCGGCCTCACACAAGGTCATGAGGTCGTCTATATCATCGCCAGCCTCAAACAGCAGGCGACGTACGGCCGAGTCGGTCACCACATCATCCGCTATCACTATGGGACGCATGTGCAGTCCTACCAGCTTCTGCACGTATTTCATCTTCTCATTCATGGGAAGCTTCATTCTCCGGAAGATATCGGGTATCATCTTCTCGCCGATGAAGTTATGGTTGTGGAATGTCCACCCGGCACGAGGTTCCCAGCGTTTGGTCGCCGGTTTGGCTATATCGTGCAGAAGGGCTGCCCAGCGCAGCCAGAGGTTATCGGTCTTTTTGCTGATATTATCGAGCACTTCGAGCGTATGGTAGAAGTTGTCCTTATGCGCCCTACCATTACGGGTTTCAACGCCTTGCAAGGCAACCAGTTCCGGGAAGATGAGCTGCAACAGGCCCGAACGTCCAAGTCTATAAATCCTTTGGACGGGACGGGAGAGAGCAGAATCTTGTTCAGCTCGTCTGCAATGCGCTCTTTGGATATGATGGAAATGCGCTCTTTGTTGCGGCATAAGGACTCGAAAGTATCATCGTCGATATAGAAATTCAGTTGGGTGGCAAAACGGATACAACGCATCATGCGCAGAGGGTCGTCGCTGAAAGTAATGTCCGGGTCGAGCGGCGTGCGGATGGTCTTCTCCTTCATGTCCGCCATGCCGCCGAAGGGGTCTACCAACTCGCCGTAACGCTGACTGTTCAGGCAGACCGCCAAGGCATTGATAGTAAAATCCCGGCGGTTCTGGTCGTCTTCCAGCGAGCCGTCCTCAACAATCGGTTTGCGCGAATCGTGCGTGTAGGACTCCTTACGTGCACCCACAAACTCCACTTCCGTGCCGTGATACTTTAACTGCGCCGTCCCGAAATTCTTGAAAACAGAAAGATGCGCGCCGCGCCCCAAACGCCTGGCAAGCGCCTCGGCCATTGCAATGCCGCTGCCCACTACTACCACATCGATGTCTTTGGAAGGACGCTGCAGGAATATGTCGCGCACGTAGCCGCCGACTACGTAGCACTCCAGTCCCAATTCATCCGCTGTTTCGGAAATCCGCTTAAATATGCTGTCACTGAAACGCTGCTTCAGTTCTTCTGTCGTCAATTCAATCATTTGTCAATAAATCATTTTGAGGGTGCAAAGATACGGATATTATTTTTTATTTTTGCCCCCACTAACATCAAGAATGAAAATTATGAAGAAAGCAGCATTCCTTGCGTGCCTCTGCTGCACGCTCTTCTCTTGCAGCAATGTAGAGAAAAAAGCAGGAGAGAAACTCCAGGCAGCCCGCGAAGCGTTTGAACGCGGAGATTACAGCGAAGCGAAGATTCAGATTGACAGCATCAAGATACTCTATCCCAAGGCCTTTGAAACACGCCGCGAGGGTATCGGACTGATGCAGCAGGTGGAACTGAAAGAACAGGAGAAAACGCTGGTCTACCTCGACAGTATGCTTCAGGAAAAACAAAAAGAGGTGGATGCCATCAAGAAGAATTATACTTTCGAGAAAGATGCCGAATATCAAAAAATCGGCAATTACCTGCATCCCTCACAAGTAATAGAAAAGAACCTGCACCGCTCTTACCTGCGCTTTCAGGTAGATGAAACCGGAGTGATGAGCATGACTTCCATCTATTGCGGCCCGCATAACATCCATCACCTCGCAGTGAAAGTCACCGCACCCGACGGCAGTTTTGCCGAAACCCCGGCTTCCAAAGACAGCTATGAAACGACCGATTTGGGCGAGAAGATAGAGAAAGCGGACTATAAACTGGGCGAAGACGGTAATGTAATCGCTTTCCTCAATCTGAATAAAGACAAGAATATCCGCGTACACTATCTTGGCGAACGTTCCTATGCCACTGTCATGACACCGAACGACCGCAAGGCGGTGGCAGCTGTCTATGAACTGGCGCAACTGCTGTCTTCCATCACGGAAATCAAGAAGAATATGGAAGAGGCCAACCTGAAGATTGAGTTCGTGAAACGCAAAATGCAGGAAAGAGAAAGTAAGAAGACGGAGTAACAAATCTGAAGATATGCCGGTTACGCACTATTCAGGGTACTATTTTTAGGCACGGATTACGCAGAATTACGCGGATTACACGGAAAAAGAATAAAATAAATCCGTGTAATCCGTGCCTAAAAAAACATCAATCACTACCCAACACACCTCTCCTATAGATTAGGATTCGCATTCGTCTCCTTTTCCGGAATGGCATACAGATAATACACACTGTTCGGCACAAACTTCGTTCCGTCGGGAAAGGAAGTAAACCAATGACCTTCGGGGTTATATTCCCTATAAGTATCTCCCTGCTGCCAGCAATCGTACGTTTTCTCCGCTTCCTCTTTCGTCAACGGCATGCGTTCTACCGAACGTTGCGTACGGAGAATATCGGTAATGCCGAATCCCTCACCCCACAATTCGCGGCGACGTTCCAGCAGAATATCATCGACAAGCCGTTCCTGCGTCTTGCCTGCCAGGTCATAATCGGCAAGTCCGCGGGCATTACGCAATGTGTTCAACGGCTTCACGGCTTCCTCCAACCGTCCTTCACGAGCCAGTGCTTCCGCAGCTATCAGATACATCTCGGCGGAACGCATCACGACGATATCACCGGTCTGGTCGGCACGGATGCGGAACTTGCGATAACCCAAATAGCCTTCACGCATCCACTGGAACAGCTCCAGACGGATATCCCCCGCTTCGAAAATGTCCTTAAAATGCGGGTCGGCCATAAAACTGTTATACGCATCAGGAGTCACCACATCAATATAATAGAAATTATAACTGGCGTCGGACTGACTCACAGATTGGGGATGCCCCCACATCCACTCGGTATTGGATATGTCGTTAAAGCCCATATACGTTTTGGCATCCGTCATCAAAGTATATCCTTCAGCCGCCTCAAGTGCAGCCCCGGCGGCTTCATTCCATTGTCCGGTAAGTAAACAGGCACGTGCCAGCAATCCGTTGACAACACTTACATC